>Ga0066364_10000225_pt1 | contig 11842 bp, 8 predicted proteins | sample Knorr_S7_td_Surf_FD_70970 | JGI IMG/M metagenome (GOLD analysis project Ga0066364, IMG submission 70970) | Marine microbial communities from Southern Atlantic Ocean transect - Knorr_S7_td_SurfaceA_ad_6m_LV_A | ecosystem: Environmental > Aquatic > Marine > Oceanic | place: Southern Atlantic ocean...
TTTGAATTATCAATCATTTTATGAATAAAACTATTATGTGAGTTATCTGTAGATGATGATTGTATACCCAATCCTGGAAACAATGTATCAAAATATAATACTAAATTAGATGGATTTGAACTATTAAATGGATTTGAACTATTAAATGGATTTGTATTATTGAAAATATTCCTTGTATTCAATGGTTCTCGTCTATTTTCAGTATTTGGATTCTCAAAATTAGAACGAGGTATAAACGGATTCATGGTTGGATACCCATTATTGTTTTGATTTTCTAACAATCTTTGAGAATCTTGTATAATATTCGCTAATATTTGTATATTATCAAAGTGTGTATTCATATTTCGATTATAATGTAAATGTCGTGATTGTGGATTTTGACGGCGATATACTCTATTCGAAAATGAACGATTATTCGTATTGTGATTCATAATATATATACTTTTATATATTCATTTAAATAAAAAATATAATTATTATTAATGGATTATACATCTTTAAAGGGAAAAGGATTAACTGGATTAGTTAATTTAGGAAATACTTGTTATATTAATAGTTGTTTACAAATTATAAGTCATATACCAGAACTAAATATATTTATTGGAGAATATTTAACTAAAAAAAATGACTTTGATAATTTAAATGTCAAATTTCTTAAAGAATGGTATGATTTATACGTATTAATGTGGAAAAAAAATTGTATTATATCTCCAAATCGATTTATAAAATATATTCAGAATATTTCTAAAGAAAAAAAGAATGATCTTTTTTCAGGATTCATGCAAAATGATTCAACAGAGTTTATGTATTTTATATTGCAAATTATGGATGATGCTTTAAAGAGTTCAAATGATGATAAAAATTTATTGAATTCTTTATTAAAAAATAGTAATAAAGATAATAGTTTTCATAATTTCTTAAAATCACAATATAAAAAATCTTATTCAAAAATTGATGAACTTTTTACCATATATATTCGAATGGATATTGTAGATATAAAAACAAAAAAGAATTTGTCTCATAATTATGAATCTTTTTATATTTTAGATTTACCTATAGATTCTTTACATATAAATGATTGTTTAAGAAATCATTTTAAGGATGAAGAAATGAACCAACAAAATAATAATCAATATTATGATGATAAAGAAAACAAATATAAGGATGTTTTAAAGAAAACAAGTATATATAATACACCTCCATATTTATTATTACAATTAAAGCGTTGGAATCAGAATTTAAAAAAAAATCAAAGATTAATCCATTATGATATAGAAAATTTAAATATAACTCCATTTATGTGTAAAAATAATATGAAGAAAAATTGTAATTATAAATTATTTGGTATTATAAATCACAGTGGAAATGTTTTTGGTGGTCACTATTATTCATATATAAAATCTTTTGATAACAAATGGTATGAATTTAATGATTCAAATATAAAAGAAATATCATCTTCTAAGTTAATATCAAATAAAAATTATTGTTTCATTTATAGAAGAAAACAATAATATATATACATATATATATTAAAATGGAAGTAAATATTGATGAACAAACAATATTACCAAATACAGATAATACTACAAATGTTGTTTTGAACATATTAAAAGATACCAAAGTTTCTTTTGTAGTGTTACTCTGTATCATAATTAGTATTTATATAGGAATGTTTTTTTTATTAGATGATAAAAGTTCAACTGAATCTAATATATCTAAAAATATGTTTATTATATTTTTAGAAATTGTTTTGTGGATATTATTAATCGTTATTATTTTTATTAATATTAGGAATTTTGATACTAAAAATGTAAATTTTCAAACAAAGTTATCAAATTTATTTGATACTAAAATGGCAGAATTAGACATTAGAGCAAATTCAAATGAAGATTTACAATTCAATACAAATAAAGATGCATCAATTAATGATGTATCTACAAATAATGGTGAGACTTGTGAATCAAATGATGATAGTGGAAAGGAAGTATTTCATATATCAAATAATGTGCATACTTATAACGAAGCTAAAGAATTGTGTGAGAAATATGATTCTAGATTAGCTTCTTACGATGAAATAGAGCGCGCTTACACACAAGGTGCAAATTGGTGTTCATATGGATGGTCAAAAGATCAACTTGCTTTATTTCCTACACAACAAGCTATTTATAATGAATTGAAAGAAATTCCGGATCATGAACATGATTGTGGAAGACCTGGAATAAATGGTGGATATATTGCAAATCCAAATGTAAAATTTGGTGTAAATTGTTATGGTATACGACCAAAACCAACTGAAAAAGATAAAAAATATATGCATGCTTTAAATCATACACCTAGTCTATCAATTAAAAATAAACAAAATAAAAATCAACAATTAATGAATAAAAATATTGTAGCACCATTTAACAGAAATTCATGGTCTCAAAATGACATCCAAGATTAATTTTTTTTAGTTCTATTTTTCAAAACTTTTTTTATATTTTTGAGCGTTTTATTTTTTTTGTAGGTACAAAAAATATGTGAAAATATTTTATTATCTAACTTTATATCATTACAATATAACTGCGTAATCATTGTTTGTTTTGTTTTATTTTTTTTTGGACATAACAAAGCGTGTGGAAATTCGTAATCATCAAACATTTATATAATACATATATAAATGTTTTAAACATTAAACATTTTTAGTTCTTGTTTTTCTTTTTTGTCTCTTTTGTCTTTAATATAGTTCATTAAATCTTCAATATTTAAAGAAATTGATTTTATATTACAATATTCTTGAATACATTGTTGTACAAATTTATTGCTTAAGTTTTGATATTGAGTACTAGATTTGTATTGTATTTTGAATGAATCTAAAACAAAAATATTGTTGCTTGCATTATTTTCATTCATAAATTCTATAATATCTGTTTCCATTGTATTCTTTTCCTTTTTTAAGCATTGAAGTGTTTCATTTAATCTTTCGTATTGTAAATTTTGTTCTATATATTTTTGCAATTTTTCTTTTAAAATCGATTTAAACTCCATGATTATATATGTTTAACAATATTTTTTGTAAAAGTCATCAATCAAAATTAATTTAAATAAAATAAAAGTATTTTATCTAATAAGTATTTAAAAATAAATTGAAATGTTTCGTATATGATACAAAAAATAATAGATATATGTTTTAATAAATTGACAATAGAACCTCCCAAAAATTCAAATAATAATTCTTATTTATTTCCAGTAAGTTATGATGAAAAATCACAAGAAGATTTTACATTTTCATCATCAAATCTTTATTCTATTGATATACAAGACAACTTGTGTAAATTACACATAAAAGAATTAAATGAGTTGAAATTCTTTAACAAATTACATAAATATTTATTAGAAATATTATATGAACAACACGAAAAATGGTTTGAAACTAAATTCGAAAAGAAAAAATATTTAAGTATGTTTAAGGAATATTTACATCCAAATATAGAAAAAAATTCAGTAAATGTTATGTGTCATGTTAGTAAAGAAGTAATAGATAAAACAATAAATAATAGTTGCGATGTATATCCTACATTTAGGTTAAGAGGTATAATATTCGATAATATAAATTTTCAAATAGATTTAGAATTAGTAGATGTGTTAATTAAGCAAAATACAAATAATGAATACAAATTACAAAATCAAACTACTCTAGACAATAATGAAAAAAATGGTATAGATGAAAATGAAGAAGTAGATGAAAATGAAGAAGTAGATGAAAATGAAGAAGTAGATGAAAATATAGAAGAAGATGAAGATATTAGAAAAAGTCAAACCGTTAAAACAGAAATAAAAGAAAATGAAATAAAAGATATAGATACAATTGAAGAATTTGTTCCAGAAATAAATGATAATGTAGAAGAAATTCAACTAAATATAGATAATGATGATGAAAAAAATGATTTGGAATTAGAAAATAATAATCAAGATAGAGATTTTTATATTATATTTAAAATCATTCACTCCAATATTAAAGAAAATATGTCACAAAGTTTGCTACATATCCTAGAAGAAAAAGGTATCGAAACTAAAAAAATAGATATTCAAAATATAGTATATGACAGTGATGAAAATAGTGAAGATGAATATTTAGAAAACGAAGATGATTTTGAAAATGAATTAAAAAATATGATTTAATTGTTATTTATTCAAAAATATTTTATATATTAATTTTATATAATGAAAGCCGTTATGAACTTGTTAAAAAAGCAATTGAAAAATAAAAATTTAATGAATTTGTTTTTAATTCTAGCTGTTATTGTTTTGGTCGTTGTATTGTATCGATATAATAAAACCAAAAGTGTATTGAGTGATAATATGGAAAACAATGTTTTAAGTAACTCTGCATCTGTTTCGGAAAATAGCTCTCAAAATCAAGAACTAGAAAATAATGTGGTTGATTCAAAACCAGTTGGAGCTTCTTCTAGTGAAGAAGATAATTATTTACAAGTTCAAGGAATTAAGTCTGGACCATCATCAGATACAGCATGTAATAAAAAACCTATTATGGATCCTAAAGAACTATTACCTACTGATAATAACAATGAATGGTCCAATATAATGCCAAATAATGATTTAAAAAATGTTGGTATGTTAAATTCAGCTCAACATATTGGTATCAACACAGTTGGTTCTTCATTACGTAATCCAAATTTACAAGTCCGATCTGAACCAGTAATACAACAAACAAATATTGGACCTTGGAATAACACAACTATTGAAGCAGACACCACACGTCGTTCCCTAGAAATTGGTTCTTGTTCTTCGACTTAAAACTTTACTATTTAAATGAAATATAAAATATATATTTTATTTAATATGATCAATAAAGAAAATATTGTTGGATATTTACTTTTAGGAATGATATTTTTTATTTGTATAAAAATCTATAAAGATAATGATTTTTTTCAATTAAAATGTGTGATATCTGATGTAAACGGTAAAAAATATTGTGTAAGAGAAAGAAAAAATATTGAGAAAGCAACTGGATTATTAGCAAAAACAACATTAAAACTAGAAAAATTAGTAAAACATTTAAATGAAAAATATCCTGATAAAGAAAATGTTCAACGTTTGGTGAAAAAGTTTAATCCAGAAAAAATTAAAGAAATACTACCAAATAGTGAATACACTGCTTATAGTGAAAATAAGGGTGAAAAAATTGCTTTTTGTTTAAGTAGTGAAAGCAAAGATGATTTGTCAAATATGATTGATGAAAATACATTAATGTTTGTAGCTTTGCATGAAATATCACATGTCGCATCAAAAACAATAGGTCATAATGATGAATTCTGGTCAAATTTTAAATTTATATTAAAAGAAGCAAACAAACTAAATATTTATGTTCCTATTGATTATTCTAAAAATAATCAACATTATTGTGGTATGAAAATTAAAGACAATCCTTTTTTCTCTTAAAAATCATATGATTAAATGTAATTATCTCGTTATTGTCTTTTGATTCATAAATTTTGTTGAATATTTTTGTAAAATTATTATTATTTAACAATTTAGGATTGAAAAAACAATCACAATCAAAATTTTTATTTATTATACTTACATGTATTTCTTCTATGAATTCTTCATAAGAATCCATAAAAGATTCATATATCATTTTTCCCCCAATAATCCAATATTCATCATATTTTGTCTTTTGAATCCATTCAATACAAGAAGATAAATCTTTAAACACTTCTATATTTTTGGATCTATATATATTTTTATTTAATGTAGATGATAATATACAATTTTTACGATCTTTTAGAGGTTTATATTTTTCAGGTATACTTTCATATGTAGAACGTCCCATAATAACACAATTATTTAATTTGAATATTGTTTTTTCTTTGAATAACTTCATTTCACTTTGTATATTCCAAGGTAATTTACCATTTTTACCTATACCATAATTTATATCACAACATACAATTAGTTTAAGATTGATCATTTAATAATGTCCTCTATTTATATATTGATGAAACGTCAAATTTTTAAACTCTTTATATTGAATAATAAAGAGAAAGTAATAGAAAAACACTATTATGGTTCATCAAATAATGATGATGATGATGTAGAATATATATATCATGATATTGCAATTTATAGTGATGATAATATTGAAAATTTCAAGTATAAAATATGTAAAGAATTGAAAGAAAATGATCCAAATCAATATGTATTTTTCTACAATATAAAAACAAGTTTAGACACAAAGAAGATTTTTTCACAAATTAGTAATACTAATTCATATATTCGAAAAAAAGAAATGAAGATTTTTTGTTTAAATATGAATATCAAATTAGAAGACGATAATAAAGAAGAATATTCTTACGATGACTTTGTTGAGTTATTTCCAAATGATACATATGATTTAACAAAATCTATAAATATCCAATTACCAAGTCATAAATTTATTGCAAATCCTTTCAAAAATATTTATTCATATAGTTTTGGTAAAAATATAAAACAAATGAATGCTTTTGTAGTATTTGAATTAGGAAATATAATAGATAATGAGATTTATGCAGTACACAGAGATGATTTTACTGAAATAATGAAAGAAAAAGATTTAGATTTACAATATAATTTACCATATTACATACCATTATATGACTCTAAACCATTAAATTTAACAGATAAATATGATGATTATAATTTAAATATAGAAAAACATTTTTCATATTTTACTAATGAAGATAATCAATGTACACCACTTAATTATACAATAACACAATTTGAATTTATGTATAAAAATGAACAATCTCAATTTCTCTTTCCTCTTGAAATATTTTTTAAGAAAATTCATAGTGATAAAGTAAGTCCACTGATACAATATATAGATTCCAATTATTCCAATAAAATATATCGTATATACGCACCATTTTATGATATCCAAGGTAAAAAACGTCCATATTTATCGCAGAAAAAAACAATGAAAACAACGAAAAAATTAAATAGAAAACAAAGTGTTTCTTTATATCAATGCATTAATTCAGATGGAAAATATTGTAATGATCAAGAAAATAATAAACACAATAATATTTACATTGATATTGATAAGCATGGTGATATTTATATTAACATTGAAAATGTTAAATTAGATAAAAAAGATCTCTTACAACATTGTGTTATGATTTTGAATAAATTAATTGAAAAAATAAATAAAACAATCGATCCTGCAAAATTATTATATAATAAATTAAATGTGATTGATGAAACAAATATTCAAATATTAAATATTAAATATGAAATCAATTTCGATAGACCTATTAGACATAAGAATGTGAATAAAATTTGTAAAAAATATTTTTCAAATATTTTTCAAGTAAAATTAAATCATGCTAATAAAATTCAATTGAATTATAAAAGAGTTTCAAACTACAATAAATTAGATGATATGAATGCATTGATTATCAAAATGATAAATAGAAATGAAGATTTTTATGATATTGTTGAAAAACTAAAATTTTTCTTTAAAGATGATGAAAACAAAGCAATTCAACATTTAAACACGATTTATTCTCAATTACGTATTGATGATCATTTACAAAAAGATGGAGAAAAGAAAAGATCTATATATATTCATCACAATCCAGGATTTACACTATTTATTGAAAATGATTTAATCATTATTGAAAATGTCAATCACTTTAGTTATATTGATCATATAAATCTTTTTTTGAGTAACTTATTTTGCTTTATGAATGAAAAAGAAAATGTTTTGACATCCATATTTTCCATAGAAACCAACACACCTTCTTTAGAAATTGATGCACCACAAGTAAATATTCAAGCAATAGTATCACAAGAAGATGAAAATGATTCATATGATGATTATAGCAATGTAGAAAACAATGATTTTAATAAAAATTATTCATATGAGAAAGAATTTGGTTCAATGAATAATGAAGATGAAAGTTTAGAAGATAAAGATTATGGAGAAACACCAAAAAATAACGTAGAAATTTTTCAACCTCAAGATAATAAAAAAGAAAATACACAAAATAAAAATAGTGTAGTAAATATGGGTTCTGTATCAAATAATGATACCACAATAGAAATAGATGATAATTCAAGAGAAGAAGATTTAAAACTACTTGACAGTAGAAAGGAAAATACACAACAAATTGAAAATCAATATAATGTTGATGCAAGACAACAAGAAGAAGAAGACGATGATGACAATGAAAGTATAGGTGAAGCAGAATATAGTGAAAATGAATCAAATAATAATAATCCACCTGAAGATTATGATGACGATGACGATGACGATCAAAGTATAGGTGCAGCAGAATACAGTGAAAATGAAATAAATAATAATCCATCACAAGATGAAGATGAAGATGAAGATGAAGATGAAGATGACGATCAAAGTATAGGTGCAGCAGAATACAGTGAAAATGAAACAAATAATAATCAATCCGAAGATGATGATGATCAAAGCATAGGTGCCGCAGAATATAGTGAAAATGAAGAAATTAATAATCAATCAGAAGATGAAGAAGATGATAAAAGTATAGGTAAGGCAGAATACAGTGAAAATGAAGAAATTAATAATCAATCAGAAGATGAAGAAGATGATAAAAGTATAGGTAAGGCAGAATACAGTGAAAATGAATATTCAAACAATTCAATGTCTGGTGGTGGTATTTTAAAATTTCATCCAAATCCATTTAGTTCCAAAATAGAAAAGTTACATAAAGAAAAGGATTCATCTGTTGCTTGGTTTTTAAAAAGTAAAATAGGAAAAAGTAATCCTTATAGTAAACAATGTGCATGGTCTGGAAGACTTGTTCCGGTTGTATTAACAGATAAAGAAAAGGAAAATATAGTAAAAAATCAAGGTGAATTCGATAAAAAAGATATACTTACATATAGTACAAATCCTAACAAAAAACAATTACATTATATATGTCCAGAATATTGGAATTTGAAAACAAATATGCCTATGAAAGATGTAAGTGAAGAAGAAAAAAAATATATTATTCCATTTGATACAAAAGAAGTTGATTTAGATAAACATTACATTTTTCACTTTCGAACTAAATATGGATTTACCAAAAAATTTCCATCATTTATTACAACAAAAGATAGTAATTATTTCGTTCCATGTTGTTATCCTAAAAATCCTCATGAAAAAAGAGGAGAAATGTATAAAAGAATCAAACAAGCAGAGAAACAAATGAAGGCTATTGTAAAATCTGGTCTTAGCAAACAAAAAGATATAGATGAATTTTTAAAAAATTGGGATCCAAATGAAGAAATGTCAGACGAAGATAACGATAATAACAAGGAAAATGAAAAGAAAACTACAAAAAATGTATCTAATTACATAAGTGAAGATTTTCCGTTAAATAAAAACAGATATGGTTATTTGCAACCACAATTAGAAAAGTTGTTGAATGTAAAAAAATATAACTGTAAAACGAGACAACAACAAAAATGTATTCTTCGTAAAGGGGTTGATTATACAACACAAAAGTCATTCATTGGTTGTATTTCTGATATTTTTTTGAATTCTTCTTTAAATGAAATGATTAATAAAATAAAAGAAACAATAAATATTGACAATATTTTATATTTTCATGGCGGAAATATACCAATGCTTTTTTATAATGAAAAGGAACTAGATAATGTTCAAATAGACGATTATTCTAATTATATTATCGTAAAAAAATACAAATCTAACATGAATATATATTCAGAAAAACAAATTAAAATTATTATTAACGGTTACGAAAACTTTTTGAAATATATTGAAGATGAAAATGAATATGTAGATTATTATTATTTATGGGATATCGTTTGTTCTGGAATATTAAATGATAAAAATAATTATGAACCTGTAAATATGATTATTATAAAAGAAGATTCTAATTCTAAAAATTTATCATTATTGTGTCCATCGCAAGGATTTTCTAGTGTTGACTTCAATATTAAGTATAATACAATCATTATTTATCATAAAAATAAATATTTTGAACCATTATATGTGAAAGATAAATCATCAACTAACTGGAGAAGTCGTAAAACAACAGATAATCCTTTTTTCAACATTAAAAAACATTCATTTATGATGGATGTATTGAGAACATTTGAAAATGATATATTGGTTCAATGTAAGTTTCATGAAACATTGGATAATACTTTTACATTAAAAAAATTACTAATTTCACATAAAAAAATAATTGAAAAAAAATTTATATTTTTAAAGCAAATATTAGATTACAATCAAAAAAGTTTTGGTATACAAGTAAAAGACAAAGAGACAGAACAAATATTTTTTGTGCCATTAAAACATAGCGAGTTATATGATAGAAGTATAATTGATTTTGATTTTTACAATGATGATATTTGGAATGATTACTTTCAAACAAAAGAACTTTTAAAATCATTCGATAAAACAACTAATTATGAATTAAAATGTAGTCCCAAAAAGCAAATAGAAAACGATGGAAAAATAATAGGTTTTATTACAGAATCGGAACACTTTGTAAAAATACAACCATACTTATTATTAGAAGAAGCGACAAATGAATTAGAAACAGAAAAAGGTTACGATCATATTGAAATAAATAAAGAATTATTTTATGAATCATTTTTAATTGATAAAAAAAGGGATATTGTTATAAGAAATTTAAAATTGGAAAAACAGTTTTATAATGCATTTTTAAATACAATTAGATATCAATTACAAAAATATAATAATCATGAAATTAAAAAAAATATAAATTTCATTTTAAAAAACAAAGACAAAAAAGACTTTGAGTATCAATACAAAACACTATATGATATATTATATGAATGGTGTAATAATTTTATTGATTATGTAGATTATGATAACAAGGTACTCAAAGAACTAGATGAAATAACTATGTGTGAAACATCTATTAATAATGAAGAAACAAATGAACAAATATATTGTGATTTTACAAATAATAATAATAAATTAATGATTCCAAAAACAAATTTATATACACAAGAAAATAATACAGATAGATATATATCTTTATTGACTCATGATTTATTGCAAAATAAACTCATTCAATCTAAATTAATGAATCAAAATAAGGGATATTTTTATGATGACAATGTTTTCAAAATAAAGAAAAACGAAATTATTTTACTTGAGAAAAATATTCGTTCTTATTTTGAATCGTTGACTGGTAAAAACAGAAGTAAATATATCATGCGAGATGTATATGAAAACATTAAACCAAACGATATTATATCATTACTTGATAAAGACATTAATATTGAAAAAGAAAATGTTACATATGAAGAAGACTATTCTAGTGACGATGAAACAGATGAAGAAGAAGAAGAAACCAATAATTCAGTAGTAGTAGAAGAACAAAGTAATAATTCCGTTTCAGAAGAAGAACAAAGTAATAATTCCGTTTCAGAAGAACAAAGTAATAATTCTGTTTCAGAAGAAGAAACCAATAATTCCGTTTCAGAAGAAGAAACCAATAATTCAGTTGAAGAAAAACAACAAAGTAATAATTCAGTTTCAGAAGAAAAAACCAATAATTCTGTTTCAGAAGAAAAAACTAATAATTCAGTTGAAGAAAAACAACAAAGTAATAATTCCGTTTCAGAAGAAAAAACTAATAATTCCGTTGGAGAAGTATTAAAAGAACAAAAAACCAATAATTCCGTTGAAAACATATTAAACGAAGAAGAACAACAACAAAGTATTTTGATGAATAAAATAGAAAATCGTATGAATACTCCATCAAAAAATATAGATGACATTACATCAAGTACTCCTGAAGCTAGTGAATTCGATCAATATATACGTCCACCATCTGAACCA
>Ga0066364_10000226_pt1 | contig 11832 bp, 7 predicted proteins | sample Knorr_S7_td_Surf_FD_70970 | JGI IMG/M metagenome (GOLD analysis project Ga0066364, IMG submission 70970) | Marine microbial communities from Southern Atlantic Ocean transect - Knorr_S7_td_SurfaceA_ad_6m_LV_A | ecosystem: Environmental > Aquatic > Marine > Oceanic | place: Southern Atlantic ocean...
GAAAGTGATAAATAATTGCTTTGGAAAAATAGACATTTTAATAAATGGTGCTGGTGGAAATCATCCATTGGGAACAACTTCAAATCCATTCTTTATGATTGATGATATGAATAATAAAAATGAAGATTTCAAAACTTTTTTTGACTTAGAATCTAAAGGAATTGAGTTTACTTTTAACTTAAACTTTCTTGGAACTTTACTTCCCACACAAGTATTTTCTCAAGATATGATAGGTAGGAAAAATTGTAGTATTATAAATATTTCATCGATGAACGCTTTTACTCCATTAACGAAAATTCCTGCTTACAGTGGTGCTAAAGCTGCTGTATCAAATTTTACAAAATGGTTAGCAGTTCATTTTTCAAAAGTGGACATTCGCGTAAATGCTCTTGCGCCAGGATTTTTCTTAACTGAGCAAAATAGATCATTATTAACAAATTCCGATGGAACTTTAACTAAAAGAGGACAGCAAATTATTAATCAAACTCCGATGGGGCGTTATGGTGCGCCTGAAGACTTGGTCGGAACCACCTTGTGGCTTTGTGGTGAGGGTTCAAAGTTCGTTACTGGAGTAGTAATTCCAATTGATGGTGGGTTTTCCGCATACAGTGGTGTTTAATATTTTACAATATGGATATTTCATTAGAACAAACTTGGCGCTGGTACGGTCCTGACGATCCAGTTTCCTTAATTGACATAAAGCAAGCTGGTGCTACAGGAATTGTTTCTGCACTTCATCAAGTTCCCAATGGATCTGTTTGGACTATTGATGAAATAAAAAAAAGACAAAAAGAAATTGAAAAAGTAGGACTTACTTGGTCGGTAGTTGAAAGTGTTCCTGTGCATGAAGATATAAAAACTAAATCAGGAAAATATAAAACTTACATAGACAATTACAAACAAACACTTTTAAATTTGGGAGCGTGTGGTATAGATATAGTTTGTTACAACTTTATGCCTGTTCTTGATTGGACACGTACAAATTTAGCATATGAAGTTTCAGATTTATCAACTGCATTAAGATTTGAATCTGATGCATTTGCTGCTTTTGAATTATTTTTATTAAAAAGACCTGGTGCAGAAAATTCTTACTCTGAAAATGAAATTAAACTAGCAAAAAAATTTATAGAAAACTGTTCAGTGCATCAACAAAAAAAATTGATTAAAAATATAATTGCGGGGCTACCAGGTGCTGAGGAAGGGTACACTTTACAAGAGTTTAGGAAAATCCTGTCAACATACAAAAATATAGGACTGAAGGAATTAAAATCAAATCTATTTTATTTTGTCTCTGAGATAATACCAACGGCTGAAAATGCAAATATCCTTCTTTGTATTCATCCGGATGACCCACCATATTCAATTCTAGGACTACCTAGAGTTGTAAGTACAGAACAGGATGTTGTTGATTTATACAATGCTGTTAAAAGTCCAAATAATGGTTTAACCTTTTGTACAGGATCGTTTGGTGTTCGTTCTGACAATGATTTGGTTGGAATGGTTAACCGCTTGGGAAGTCGCATTCATTTCATTCATTTACGTGCAACCAAAAGAGACAAAAATGGAAGTTTCCATGAGTCTAATCACTTAGAGGGAGATGTTGATATGTATGGAGTAATGAAAGCTTTAATCGAAGAACAGATATTAAGAAAAAAAAATGGTAGAAAGGATTTACGCATGCCTTTTCGACCTGACCATGGACATAAAATGCTTGATGATTTAGTGAAGAAAACCAATCCCGGATATTCAGCTATTGGTCGCTTACGTGGCTTAGCAGAATTAAGAGGTTTAGAGCTAGGTATCAGAAAATCATTGTAAATTAGTTTTATAGTTGTTTTATGAAACTAAAATTAATATTATAAAATTAATCCAGGTTTGTCCTAAAATTCATATTTCTTAATTCTAAATTATTCTATGAAACCTTTTTATATTTTCTTAATTTCATTTGTACTATTTAGCTGCTCGAAAAATAACGATACTCTATTTGTTGTGAGTATTAAAAATGATATGCCATTTGACCGTGCGTTTGAAACAGTTGAGATTAATATTTCCAATTTAAATCTTAAAAATAATGGATTAGTTGTATTTGATGAAAAAAAACGCAAAAATATATCATCACAGCTTGTCGATAACAATTTAGACGGACAAATGGATGTTTTATTATTTCAACCTGAAGTTGCATCGAACTCTAAAATATTAGTTAATATAAAATATTCAAATAAAGAACAGAAAATTGAAAATTATTGTTATTCTCGCTTTGTTCCGGAACGTACTGACGATTATGCCTGGGAAAATAATCGTGTGGCTTTTCGAACATTTGGACCAACCGCACAGAACATGGTTGAACAAAATATTAAAGGCGGTACATTGACCAGTGGTATTGATGCATGGCTTAAAAGAGTCGAATACCCTATTATTAACAAGTGGTACAAAGAACACTTGTCTGGTGAATTTTCATATCACGAAGATAATGGTGAAGGATTGGACAATTTTCATGTTGGAAAAAGTAGAGGAATTGGAGGAATTGCTGTAAAAACTAAAAAATCTTATGCAGTTTCAAAAAATTTTATTAGTTGGAAAACTATTACTAATGGCCCAATTAGAACTAGTTTTGAATTAACTTACGATGATTGGGAAGCTGACGAAAAAATCATTTCAGAGAAAAAAGTTATTTCTTTAGACTATGGTCACAATCTATCAAAATTCATAGTTAAATTAAACGGCTCTAAAAATATTTTGGCTGGAATAACACTACATAATAAAGAAGGAGAAATAACGGAAACACCAAAAAATGGTTGGATAAGTTATTGGGAACCACATGATAATTCTTCATTAGGTATGGGTATTGTTGCCAATATCAAAAATATAATAGGTGTTAATAAATATATTTCTAACGAAAAAGATAAAAGCAATTTATTCCTTGAAATAAATGGAAATAATAGTATTTACAACTACTATGCTGGCTTTGGTTGGAAAAAAAGTGGTCAATTTGAAAGTAAAAGCGACTGGAACAACTATTTGGAACATTTTTCGAAATGCCTAAAAAATCCACTACAAGTTTCCATCATTGAGCAAAATAAAGAACTTTGAAAGGGTTTTGGTTTAAATCAATATTAATTTTATTAAACTTTATTCTAGTTAGTATTAATCAAACATACGGACAAAAAGTACTGTTATCTGCAAATGGTCCAGGCAATACATATGAAGAAATAAATAAAAAATTCGCACCTGGAAAAGATGTCATTGAAGTTCCTGACTGTGTTCACTCTGAATTTGGAAGACACATTAATGAAATTTATGATGAAGAATTAGAGAAGCATGTTTTCAATTTTTTTGTACATGTAGTGCCTGACAATGACCGTTGCCTAAACTTTGATCGACAACGAACAGAAATCAAAACATATGGAGGTTCACCAGATAACCTCAAAGCTGTTTTAGGCGAGACAGTTATTTATTCATGGAAATTTAAACTACCACAAAATTTTAAAGTTTCAAAAAACTTTACTCACTTACATCAAATTAAATCAGTTGGAAGTATTCATTCTACCTCTCCAATGATTACACTAACTGCAAGAAAGTCAACTCCCGACAGAATGGAATTAAGGTACACTTCTACCACCATGCAAAGTACTTTAAAAACAGCCTTGCTTGACTTATTTAGGGATGAATGGGTAAAAGTAACAGAAGTTATTAAATACGATAATTTTGGAAGTTATTATATAAAAATTTCACGAATTTCGGATGGCATGGTATTACTTAAATATAATATTTCTGCTATTGATACGTGGCAAGATGGATCGAAATTTTCAAGACCTAAATGGGGTATCTACAGGAGTATCAAAGATGTGTCTGATTTAAGGGACGAGCAGGTAAGATTTGATGATTTTATTATTCAAGAATTGACTCCATTAAGTGTTCTTGATTATAAGTCAATGTCAACAAAAAATAAACTGAAAGTAAATAAATCAAAAATGTTTGTTTCGATAAAAAATATCCCAAAAAACAGCTATGAAGAAATTGAGTTGATTAGTGAAAATGGAAAAAAAATTGCACTTAACAGATTATTACAAAAAAACAAAATAAGATTATCTGGACTTCCAGAAGGTGATTATTATATCTCATTTTTAGAGGCGAAACAACCGGTTAGTATTTATACATTTACCATTGAAAACTAGTTATTAATTGTTTTCCTAAAAGGAGGTAAAGGCATTTTGATGTTGTTATAAATTGAAACTTCGGATGGAGCATCTTTCCATAAATACCTAATTTCAATAGGATAATCGATACTTGAATTTAATACTGCTAATGTTTTGTCGTCTAACAGTTGAGCTTCGGTGTTGGAAACAAATACACCATCTTTAAAAATCTCAAATCCTTTAATTTTTGATGAACCCTTATTTAGAATTGTTTGATCGAAATAAAATAAAACTGATTTTGATTTAGTTAAGCTATTAATAATTTTTGGGTAATGGCCCAATATCTTAGGGTTATACACCAAAAAATCAGATGCAACAGCAAGTCTATAACCAACATCATGTTTATTAGCTGGGTGTACATTATAATCATCTCCTATGTCAATTGTAGGTATCATACCTACCAAATCGAGATTTAATGCTTGATTTTGGGCCTCTCTAAAGTTTACCAGCTTAATTCCCATATTAGCTCTGTTTGGAAGTTGAACAAATAAAAAAGGTATTTTTTTTTGCCAATTTTTTCTCCAGTCTTGAATCATTTTTGGAAATAATTTTGAATATTCATTCGGATTACTGACATTGGATTCTCCTTGATACCAAATCACACCTCTAATTTTGAAATCAAAAAATGGATACAACATTGCATTGTAAAGCGATGAGGGTAAATATTTTGGATGTACACGGTCCGGTGGTTGATTAATTTCATTTGTCCCTACTCTGTATTTCCATGTTCCAGCCAAAGAAATCTTTGCTGAAATGGTTTGAAGATAAAGCGAATCTTTTCCACTTCTAAAGCCACCAATATCTAAAGGGTTTTTAATGCGAACTGTAATGACATTTTTACCTTTTTTTAACAATTCTTTTGAAACAATATATTTTCTTGAAATATCATTTTTTTTAATTGATCCTATTTTATAACCATTAAAGTATGTAATGTCTTCGTTGTCAATCAAACCAAAACTAAGGAGTAAATCATTGGATGCATCCTCAGCAGTTAAAAATATAGATTTAGATACCCAGACAACCCCTACCCGGTTTTTCAAATTTGTATTTCGCCATACATTTGGTAATTGAATATTTTTCCATGTACTATAGTCATAATTAACAGACTGCCAGTTTTGCTCAGTGCCTAAATCAGCCTCATCTAAATAAAGATTGTACTCTTTTTCAGCCACTTTATATTCTTGCTCCAATTTATTTAAATCTAAAGTCTTAATTTTTTGAAGTAGTTCATGTTTACTTTTATCATTAGAAAAATCATCAGCACTCATCCAAGACTCAATGCTTGATCCTCCCCATGATGAATGAATTAGTCCAATAGGAACCTTAAGTCTTTTGTATAGCTCACGTGCAAAATAATATGCTACAGCAGAAAAGTTTTTTGTTGTTTTTGAATTACAAGTAGTCCATTTATTTTTAGGGTCAAGTTCTTTTGTAGGAATTCCGCTCATTGATCTTTTTACATTGAATAACTTTATTTTATCATGGTGACTTTGTTCAATTTCATTAATACCATTTTCTGATTTGTAAAGCGGCCAGCCCATATTTGACTGACCTGAGCAAAACCATACCTCGCCAACAAAAACATTGTTAAGTTCAATTGTATTTTTTCCTAATAATTTAAGATTATACGGTCCGCCTGATGATGCATTAATAAAAACCAAACGCCATTTACCATCATTACTTGCTTTTGTTTTACGAATCTCTCCCCTAAAAAAACCAGTAATTTCTTCTTTTGGTGAAGCTTTACCCCAGATTGTAATTTCCTCTCCTTGCTGAAGCACCATGTGGTCCGAAAAAAAAGGAGGTAAACTTATTTGAGAGTAAATACTACTCGAAGTTAATTTTAGTATAAAAAAATAAAAGTAAATGGTTTTACAGTTAAAGCACATGCACAATATCTACTTTAAATGATTTGAAATATTTTTAAAAACTTATTTAAGTTAATCATTAATTGATATTCTACAATGCAGTTATAACTATGTTATCAATTCTAATTTCTTCATCTCCACTTGAGTATCCATATCTTACATTGTCCGAACTGCCAGTGGACAACCCTCCAATTCCTCTTACAAATAATGCTACACTATTATTGGCACCAGAATTAAAATTTAGAATATGCTTTATTAAACTTGTGTCATCTGGATTATTTAGCACCTTATTCATAAGGTTATTAGCCTCATTTTCAGCTTGTGAAACAGAAGAGTAACCATAACCGTCTTGCGGGAACTCTGTAGTATCAGTATAATACGTTGCGGTATAGCCACTGTCATATCCTGTTCCTGCTAATACCCTTAGTTCAAGACTGGCAGGGTTAGATCCCCCAGAACTGGAGTTGAACTTGACATCAATTTCAATTTGGTAATTGGCATTCGGTGTAACTTCAAACTCCTGATATATGTGATCGGGTTCATTATTATCGAATTTCAATACATCATTTCCAGAAACTGTGCTAGATTCACCCTGAGTTCCCAAACTTCTATTAATCCAACCTGAACAAGTACAGTCTGATCCGGCAATTTTACTGAGTTTATCAAAAACAGTATTTATTAAAATCGGATCTGGCACGGATGGCTCTGGCGGTTCCTCAACAGTTATTTCTTTAATCAATGTATCAGAAAGACCATTGTTGTCAGAAGCTGTTAGAGAAACATTATATGTGCCTTCATTGGCATATCTGTTTGTTGGTTCATAATCGGTAGATGTATTTCCATCACCAAAGTCCCAATAATATGTAGTTGAACTGATAGATCCATTTGAAAAAAAATAGTCTTTCCAACCGTCATTATCAACATCTTCACTTTGAATTGCTGTAAAAACAGCCTTTGGCGGTGTCAAATCCTCAATAGAATTAGACTCTGGCAGTTCATATTTTTCAAAATCATCGCATGATGATAATAAAATTAGCAAACTAAATATTGAAATATTAAATTTATTTTTCATTTTCATTTATTTACAATTTTTAATATCCTGGGTTTTGTTCTAATAATCCTTTACTAAGTCCAATTTCAATTTGCGGAAATGGAAGGAGTAAATCATTAGATGTAAAGTTTGCACCTATCGATATAGCATAAGCACCAAATATTTCAACTCCTTTACCAAATCGGATTACGTCATAAAAGCGTTGGTTTTCAAATGCCAGTTCTGCTCGACGTTCTGCTAATAAATCATTTTTGGTAATTGAGGTTACTAAATCTGTAAATCCTGCTCGATTACGTACTTTTTGAAATGAGGCTAAAGCTGCAGCAGAATTGGTTTCATTGTTTCCAGCAAGAATAGCCTCAACATGCATAAGTAATATGTCAGCATAACGCAACACAATCCAATCATTTCCAGCAAGTCGTGCATCAAAACCAAATGTTTTACCATCTGTTCCGCCATCAAAACCGTCTGGTAAATACTTAATTACTTGAGTTTGGCTGGGTTGAATTGGATCTGTACGCATTGAAACTACAGTTCTGTTCCCTCCATTGGTTTCCATAAAAGCTTTAGCATCATCAGTAACATAGTTTACACCAACTGTCCGGCCAACCCCATTTAAGAACTCGGCAGAAAAATTTTGACTGTCTTGAACCAACCCAGAAGTGTAACCAATAGAAAAAATAACTTCAGAATTACTTTCATTAAAAAATACATCACTGAAGTTAGGTTCTAAGATAAATCCCTCTGACATAACACTTTCGAGGAGTTGTTGTGCCTCTAAGTAATTTCCTAATGTAAGGTGTACTTTGGCAAGTAACCCTTGTGCAGCGGATTTAGTTGCTCGGTTCTTGCCATTGAAATTATCTAACCCAGCAACTGCACTATTTAAATCACTAACTATTAATTCATATACATCCTCCACAGATCTTCTAATGTATGATGCATCATCTCCTACGCTAACAACATTATCAATAAGTGGTAATGCGCCATAAAGTCTAACCAAGTTAAAATATACATAAGCGCGAACGAATTTAGCTTCTCCTTCAATTTTTGCCTTGTTGCTTTCGGAAGCGACACCAATATTTTCAAGAACTGTGTTGGCTCTGAAAATGACATTGTAAAAACTCCTGTAGTGATCAGCAATTAAGCCATTTGTTGCCTCAACAGCAAAATTGTCAAATTGCGCAGCTTCACCTTCACCACTTTTTGATCTGGTATTATCACTCCGCATTTCAGTAACATAAAACTCAATTTGAGTGGCATGATTACTCCTTGAACTTGTGTCATTCATTCCTTGGAGACCATCATACATATTAAAAACCCCTTGCATAAGTTGTGTTTCGTCAGAGTAAAAATTTACACTACTTATAACCGATGTAGGTTCAGGTTCTAAATAATCTTCACAAGAAGTGAAAACTAATATTGTTAAAATAAAAATTATATGTTTAATACTTTTCATTACAAATTATTTAAAAATTAAGATTAATACCAATTGATAATGTCCGATTAATTGGAGAACCAAGGCGTTGGTAGCCATAATTAATTGGACTTGTGTTGTAGATAGATTCTGGGTTTAACCCATTATAATCATCTGCTGTTATGTACATCAAGTTTTGGCCTGTGACATACACTCGTGCATTGGTAATAAAAAATTCTGTCAATAAGTCTTCGGGAAAATCATAACCAAGAGATATGGTACGTAACGCTACATAAGAAGCATTTTGAACAATAGAATCGGTAAATATTTTTTGCTTAATGAAACCTTGATTAGGAGCAGTAGGCAATGTAGTTGAAGCAGATCCAAAATGGCGAAATAAGTATTGATCACCAATATTTCGTACTTCTGCTCCGTGACTGCCTTGAAAAATAAAGCTTAATTCAAAATTACCAACATTAAATTCATTGGTAATACTCCACACTAAATCAGGATAAGGATTTCCAAGAATTGTTTTGTCATCATCGTCAATTACTCCGTCACCGTTTAGGTCTTTTACATAAACGTCTCTGTTTGTTTGACGTATACGCTCCCATGGTGACTTTATATACTCAACAGGTATCTCAGAGTCAACTACCCATCCATAAAATGATGAAATAGGGTTTCCAATCAAATTAATCCATTCTGCGGCACGCTTGGTATCAACATTTGTAACAAGTCCATTTGATTCTGCAAAATCTAAAAGTTTGTTTTTATTTCTCGAAACAATAAATGTATTACTCCATTGGAAACTTGGTCTCATGATGTTCTTAGTTCTTAACTCCAACTCAATTCCTTTGTTTTCTACTTTTCCACGATTATCAAGTGCATTTGGAAAACCTGTTGTGTAAGAAACTGGAACGTCTAATAAAAGGTCCTCACTTGTTCTTTTGTAAATATCTAATGAACCAGAAAGCCTGTTATTATAAAATCCAAAATCAATTCCAGGATTAACCTCAACAGATTTTTCCCAACTTAAACCAGCATTAGAAATATTAAGTGGATTAAATCCATTGAAAATAATATTATCAAATGAAGCTGATGAAGAGCCTATCAATGATATGTATGGGAAACTATTGATTTGGTTTCTGAAATCACCTGAGCCTATATCAAATGCATTATTACCAGTAAGCCCATAACTTAAGCGTAACTTTAAAAAATTGAAAAATTTACTATCACGTAAAAAATCCTCATTAGAAATCGTCCAACCAGCAGAAGCAGCTGGAAAAAAACCATATTTAGAATCTGGTCCAAAAGCTGAATATCCGTCTCTCCTAGCACTGACGGAAAGTAAGTATTTGTTATCATAGGCATAATTAACACGACCAAAATATGACAGAAGCCTTTGCTGGTATTCTTCCGAAATTGCTTCAGCAATAGTTGTTGCTGCAGAAAGTGTTCTTACTAAATCTGATGTATAACCAATTCCTGTCGCAGCTTCAAATTCATAGTCCCACTGTTCAGCAGAAAAACCAGCCACGGCATTAATATCATGTTTACCAATAGTTTTATCAAAAGTAAAGATGTTATCAGAAACTATATGTAATCGCTTTGAATTTGAAATATCAAGTTGTGTGGCAGCTATTCCATTACGACTAGCCTCTACCCCTTGCCACCTATCTCTTCTTGTATGAGAATAATCACCACCTAAAGTAGTTCTAAATCTCAAACCATCAGCAATTTTGTATTGAACATAAAAATTTCCATAGAGTTTAAATTTATAATCATTTCGGTCACGTTCCAAAATTTTAGCAGCTGGGTTGGTATTACTAGTTGTACTGATATCAACTTGCCCACCGTCTCCATACAAATCATAATTATCGAAATGCCTCTGTTTTGCATAATCTCCAACTTGAACATCAGGATAAATATTTCTATCAACAAACTGAATCGTGTGATTGTTGTGATATACAGGTAACCAAGGGGGCTGTCTTAAAACATCATGAGTAGAACCATCAAATCTTCTTCTATCAGAGTATGAGGGAGATATGTTCGCACCTATTTTAAAATTATCTCCGACATTCGATTCAACTTTCAGACGTAAACTATAACGATCAAATTTATCTGTTAGTAAAACACCCTCATCACTCAAATAATTTAAAGATGAACTAAATGTAGTGCGTTGGCTACCACCTCTTGCTGAAAATGAGTGACTCTCAATCATTCCTCCATCGAAAATGATATCTTGCCAATCGCGGTCATTTAGAAGAGCAAGTTTGTAGTTAGTTTTATCCGAAAGTTGACCAGTGGCTGCTAACTCTCTGTCTGCCCACTGCTGTACAGAAACATAAATATTTTCTCCAATTCTTGCATTTTTATTTCCAAAATAAGAATTATAAGTAAATTTTGTTTTTCCTTCCTTGCCATTTTTTGTTGAAATTAAAATAACTCCATTTCCTCCTCTTGCACCAAAAATTGCTGCCGAAGATGCATCTTTTAAAACTTCAAAGGATTCTATGTCGTTCATATCTAGATTACCCAAAAAATCATTATCTACAACAATTCCATCAACTACAATCAGTGGTGAAGAACTGCTAGTAATAGATCCTGTACCCCTTACACGTATCGTTGGATCGGAACCTGCTTCTCCTTCCGTAGCTTGAATATTTACTCCTGAGACTTGTCCAACAAGAGCATCGTCTACTCGAGAAACAGCAATTTTATCAAGATTCTCATTTTTTACTTTAGATACAGCCCCAGTTAAGTTTTTTCTTTTCTGCACTCCATATCCAATTACAACAATTTCATCTAATAAGTTTTCATCTAAATCCATAGAAACATTAAGAAAAGTATTATTCTCAACTGAAATTATTAAGGTTTTAAACCCAACATAAGAAAACTGTAATATGTCACCAACAGAAGCGTTTATTTCGAAATTTCCATCAAAATCTGTAAGAGTGCCATTATTTGAGTTTGCTACAATAATATTAACTCCTGGGATTGGTTCCTTGTCTTCGTTCGAAGATACTTTTCCTTTAATGTTTATATTCTGTGCATAAGCATTAAAGCACAAAAGCAATGATATTAAAAAAATTAATTTGACCTTATAATTCATATTACATTCGTTGTTTATTAAATTTTATTAAAAACTATTATCATTTTTAAAAAGGCTTCTTATGCCATTGAATAAAATCCAAGATTATTTGATTTAATAAAGTTGCCAAAATATAATTAATATCAAATTGGTTACAGATTAATTCAAGACAGAAATTAAGAATTAATTATTTATCTCACAATATAATT
>Ga0066364_10000229_pt1 | contig 11788 bp, 5 predicted proteins | sample Knorr_S7_td_Surf_FD_70970 | JGI IMG/M metagenome (GOLD analysis project Ga0066364, IMG submission 70970) | Marine microbial communities from Southern Atlantic Ocean transect - Knorr_S7_td_SurfaceA_ad_6m_LV_A | ecosystem: Environmental > Aquatic > Marine > Oceanic | place: Southern Atlantic ocean...
TCGCTAACGCAAGAACTATAGGTGGTGTATCTTTTGACGGATCTGCGAACATCAATTTACCTGGCGTTAACACCTCTGGTAATCAAGATACATCTGGAAATGCTGCTACTGCAACTGCTGCAACAAGAGTTACAGTAACAGATCAATCTTCTGATACTTCATGTAATGTATTGTTTACACAGTCAGCAACTGGTAATCAATTACCTCATACTGGAAGCAATCTTACATTCAACTCATCTACAGGTGCACTTACAGCAACATCATTTGTTGGTGATGGATCTAACCTTACTAATACTGGTGCGAGTGTTACACAATCAACAAGTGCACCAGGTAGTCCTACTTCAGGTGATCTTTGGTTTGATACAGACTCAGGTGATTTACTTTTATATCATAATGATGGTAATTCAAATCAGTGGGTCGCTCTTCAAAGTGGTGCACCAGGTGTAACAGTATCTACATCAGCACCGACAAGTCCACTTGCAGGAGATATGTGGTGGGACAGTGATACTGGTGCATTATTTGTTTACTATAATGATGGTAATAGTGCTCAATGGGTTCATATAAACACAGGTACTAGAGGTGCAACAGGAGCTCAAGGTGCTGCTGGTGCTCAAGGTGCAACTGCTGCACAGGGTGCACAAGGTGCTACAGGTTCAACAGGTTCTACAGGATCGACTGGTGCTCAGGGAGCGACTGGTTCAACAGGTGCACAAGGTGCTACAGGATCTACAGGTGCTCAAGGTGCTGCAGGTTCTAGTGTATCAATATCAAATAACGCAAACAACCGATTAATTACTGGTGGTAGTGGAACTAACTTAGTTGGTGAATCAAACTTAACTTTTGATGGTACAAAATTAAATCTAACAACAGGTGGTGCTGGATTTAGAATTACAAGAAATAGTCAATATATAGAACTTGATGGAAATACTGGTAATGGTGGAGATCAAGCGATAGCAGTATCATCAGCTTTAAGAATTCAGACAGGTGGAGTTGGTAATTCTTATGAAAGACTTCGCATCACATCAGGTGGAAATATTGGTGTGGCGGGTTATACTGGTTCTGATTTCAGTCTTCTTGACGGTGTAGTAATTAATACTGGAAACGGAAGTGCTGGATTAATGCTTAACAGTTCATCTTCAAGTCATAACGCTTATTTAAGTTTTTCATATGGTTCAGGATCAAGTACATCACACGCTGATCAATTCTCTGCATTCATTGGAAGAGTTGGTGATAACACTTTAGTTTTAGGAACAAATAATACTATAAGAGCACAAGTTGATTCAAGTGGAAATTTTAATATCGGAGCAAATGCTTCTTCTAATCCATTTAATTATTTGAGATTTGGAGCAAGTCAATATGGTGCTGCTGATATAAGACCTACAAATGAGGCTAATCATAAAGTAGGATTATCTTTTTATACAGATGGAACACAAGATACGACTGTAAATCCAACTGTAAGAATGACCATTAACTCAGCTGGAACTGTTCAAGTAAATAATTTCTTAACATCCAGAAATGGTATCGTTCAAATCAATCAGGTTACTTCCACTACTCGTTATTCTGGATCCATTGCTTCCGTTGATTTAATTACTGGTAGCACCTTCACTCCAAAGACAAGTGCTCCAAGATTTTTAATTATGATTTTCTGTCCTGTAAACACTTCTGACGATAGTGATGCTGGTAATGGAAACAGGAACGACTATTTTTATGGTAGAATTGAATACCGTAAAAATGGTGGTAGTTGGTTAGAATGTGATAATCAAGGTAGTACTTCAAACCAAGGTGGTTATGCAGCACACATAGAACTATCACCCAACCGAACTGGTAATCAAACTACTGATTACTGGTCTGGTAATAGATATAGAATGGAACATAAATGTGCAACCATACTAGCCACCAATGTCGGTGACTGCGGAAGTGGTGGTAATGTTCAATTCAAACTTCGTGGATATTCATATAGTGGTAGTTTTGTACATATTGGACAACCACATGGTCATGGCACTGATGATAATTATGGAGTGCAACCTTGGGGATTCACAGTTTTTGAATTAGCTCCAGACAATAACACTTACACAGCGTATTAATCATGTCATTTAAATTCGATACAGGTTATCTCTACTCAAAAGCACTTATTGGAATGGGTTACACTCAGGTAAGTGTGACTGGTATATCATCAATGTTTTCTCAAGAGGAGTTTGAATCAGATGTATCTATAGGTAGCACAACTGTATATCCAGATATTGCGACAGTCAGATCTAAAGCACAGGAATATGCAACTCAACAGTGTTGGTATGATGTTAGACAATTAAGAAATATAGAATTACAACAAAGTGATTACATTACAAGTGTTGCATCAGAAACTGGAGTAGGTATCTCAACTGCTTGGAAAAATTACAGACAGGAATTGAGAGATATTACTAAACAATCTGATGTAAATAATCTTGTGTGGCCAACTCATCCAGAAGGAGTACGAGTTGGATTCCTTACGGGATATGAACCTTGTAATGAAATATAAATAACTAAAAAATAATAATGCCCCTTAATTTTCCAAATAGTCCATCTTTAAATGACTTCTTCGTTGCAGGAGGTCGTAGATGGCAGTGGAATGGAACAGCATGGCAGAGAATACCTGATCCAGGTGCACAAGGTGTTCAGGGTGCAACAGGTAGCACAGGACCTACAGGTGCTCAAGGCACTGCTGGTGCACAAGGTGCTACAGGTGCTCAAGGTGCTACTGCTGCTGCAGGTGCTCAAGGAGCCGCTGGTGCTCAGGGTGCTGCAGGTTCAAACGGATCTGCTGGTGCACAGGGTGCACAAGGTGTAAATGGTAACTTTGGTGGAGCATCTTTTGAATACACTTACCTTTCAAATACTACAGATAGTGATCCTGGTGCTGGAAGTTTAAAGTTTAATAATTCTAATTTAACATCGGCAAGTATTCTTTATATTGATGATACTGATGGGGGAAGTAGTAATACAGATATACAACCTTTTTTAAGAACGATTGATGACTCAACATCTACAATCAAGGGTCATGTAAAAGTTTCGACAAAAACTGATCCAGATGAGTTTGTTTTATATACAATCGCATCATTAGTAGAGGCAACAGGATATTTTAAGGTTACAGTAGCATATGTTTCAGGTAGTGTTACATCTTTTACTAATAGTTCTGCTATATCAATCACATTCGCTAGAACTGGAGATGCAGGTTCCACTGGTGCTCAAGGTGTTGCTGGTTCTAATGGTGCACAAGGTGCTCAAGGACATCAAGGTGCTGCTGGTTCTGCTGGATCACAGGGTGCTGCTGCTGGATTAACAATATCTACAGGTGCTCCTGGTAGTCCAAGTGCTGGTGATTTATGGTGGGATAGTGATGATGGAGATTTACACACCTACTATAATGACGGTAATAGTTCTCAGTGGGTAGCGATCAACGTAGGTCCTATGGGTGCTCAAGGTGCAACAGGATCTACAGGTTCACAAGGTGCGACAGGATCAACAGGACCAACTGGTTCTCAAGGTGCTGCTGGTGCTCAAGGTGCAACTGCTGCTGCTGGTGCTCAAGGTGCTGCTGGTGCTCAAGGTGCAACAGGAGACACTGGTGCTCAGGGTGCTACAGGACCTACAGGAAATACAGGAAATACAGGAGCAACTGGTGCTCAAGGTGCTACAGGACCAACTGGTGCTCAAGGAGCAACAGGTTCTACAGGTGCTCAGGGTGCTACAGGACCAACTGGTGCTCAAGGAGCAACAGGTTCTACAGGTGCTCAAGGTGCACAAGGTAATGATGGAAACTTTGGTGGTGCTACTTTTGATTATACCTTTAGCACCTCTACATCTGATTCAGATCCAGGCACTGGTAAATTAAGATTTAATAATGGGACATTATCGTCTGCAACAGTGATGTATATTGATGATACTGACGATGGTGGAACAGATATACAAGCATTTTTAAGAACAATTGATGATTCAACATCAACCGTGAAGGGACATGTAAGAGTATCAAATAGATTAAATGCATCTGATTTTGCATTATTTACAATAAGTGGAACAAATACTGAGGCATCTGGATATCATAAGGTAAATGTTTCATATGTTTCAGGATCAACATCATTCAGTAATAGTGAAGATATAATTGTCACGTTTGCTAGAACTGGAATAAAAGGAGATACAGGAGCACAAGGTGCTACAGGATCAGGAGGATCAACTGGTGCTCAGGGAGCAACAGGATCAACTGGTTCTCAAGGTGCTGCTGGTGCACAAGGTGCAACAGGACCTACAGGACCTACAGGAAATACAGGAGCAACTGGTGCTCAAGGAGGAACAGGGTCTACAGGTGCTCAGGGAACCACTGGTTCAACGGGTGCTCAAGGAGCATTAGCAACAATAAACGGTAATGTAAATAATTATGTTCTTACCGCAACTGGAACATCGAATACTATACAGGGTGAAGCAAACTTAACATTTAATGGTAGCACATTAACTGCTACTGGTGGTTTTTATGTTGATGGTGCTCAAGATGCATCACTTACTAGCAATCAATTAATTTTTAATAGAGCAGGATATTCTTATATTGATCAAATTAGCGATTCTGGTCATTTAGTCTTTAGAGTTACATCATCTAATACACATGCATTACGATTTGACACTAGTGCACAAGCCATATTTGGTAGTAGTCTCTTCATACCTGATAGTATAGTTCATGTTGGTGATACAAATACAAAGATAAGATTCCCTGAAAATGATAAAATTTCATTTGAAACTTCTGGCACAGAAAGACTTCGCATCGACAATGTTGGAGTGCTTTACACTGGTAATTATACCACTACATTAGATGCAACTCCTGGTTCTATACAGATGAGTGGTGGAACTTCTGGTGCTAGATTATCACTCAGAGGTACATCAACTAGTGCTTATGCTGGTATTGGTGAAATGCATGGATATTGGGATACGAATAAAGTTGCTAGTATATTATTCCATGCTGGTGCTGATACATCCAATAAAGATGATGGTGAACTCAGATTTTATACCAGACTTTCTGGTGGTGCTTCTTCAGAAAGACTTCGCATCAAATCTGATGGAGAATTAGTAATCAATCATAATCAATCATCTACTCCGTTAAACAATACTTTCTTATCAATATATGATGCAAATAGTGACTCTTCAGCAATTGATGCCTCTGGTGTCAGTAAGAACTATGCAATGATAAATCTCCATAACTATGGAACTGGAGTAGTTGGTGATGCCACTGGTATAGGATTTGGTGCTGGTTCTGCATTTACTTATACAAAAGGTTCAATAGCGTTTCAGAGACAAGGTAGTTATGGAACTGGTGATTTAGTTTTCCTCACTAATAATGACCAAGACACAACTATGGTCAATAATACTGACGAGAAGATGCGTATCACACGTGAAGGAATAATACAAACATACACTCTTTCAGGAAATTATTATCCAATTGCGTCAGTGAGAGATGGTTCTACATCAGCCAGAGCAGCAACATCAGCATGGGAGATAAAGAAAACATTGGGTCCTGCTGCAACTACAGGATTTTATTATTTGAAGGATCCATATGATGGAACTGTTGCTCAATGGTGGTGTGATATGAGCACCGATGGTGGTGGATGGATTCTTATTGCATCTGTCGGAGATGGTCAAATGTCAGCACTGTCAACAGCTGATGGAAATCATTGGTTTAATAGATCAAATAGAGGTGGATTTGATGGAACTACCTCTGGATATTACAAGGGAGGTGGATATTGGAGAGCTTCAGATGGTTCTTGGGCAGAGAACACTTGTGGTCAGTTAATGTGGGATTGTAGAATTAATGGCTCAGATTTATTTGGTAATGATCGTTCAAATCATAAAGTCGTATTTAACTGGGGAACAGATCAAGCAATACCAACTGGTTCTAGTGGATATAGTAATATACCTAATGCTAGTAATAGAAAATTTATGAACTGGTGTTATGAAGTTTTAAATGCACCACAGTTTGATCCAGGCAATTTTCATCAGAATCAAAGAGGTAACATCATAAGTGGTGATAATCACTTTACAGAACACATGGTAATGACTTGGAGTTTTAGAAACACTGGTGGTGCTGGTGACAATGGATCAAATGGCCCTTACTGGCAGATTGGTGTTCACCACGATGGATTGCATCAACATTATGAAGAGGGTATTCAAGGTGGTGATGGTGTATATGGTGATGGTGGATATCTATATGCTGGTAATGAGGATAGTGGTTGGGGTGGCGGTGGCCAGAACGGTGGTGTAGATCGAAGATCAAGTCATAACCAAAGTGGTGGTACAGTTAAAATATGGTTAAGATGACCACTAATCATCATAAATATTAAAAAAGTAGATAATGGCTCTAAATTTTCCAAATAGTCCGTCACTAAATGATCTTCACGAAGAGAATCAAACCAAGTGGAGATGGAATGGATCATCTTGGGTTAGGGTAGTTACAACAACTGCACCAGGTGCTCAAGGATTTCAGGGTGCTGCTGGTGCTCAAGGTGCAACTGCTGCACAAGGAGCTCAAGGAGCTGCTGGTGCACAAGGAGCTGCTGGTGCTCAAGGTGCTACAGGAAGCACTGGTTCTACAGGAAACACTGGTGCTCAAGGTGCAACAGGACCTACGGGTGCACAAGGAGCTCAGGGTGCACAAGGTGTAAATGGTAACTTTGGTGGTGCATCTTTTGAATATACATACTCCACAAACACTGCGGATACTGATCCTGGTGCAGGAACCCTTAAGTTTAATAATGCAAACCTTACATCAGCCACTATTCTATACATAGATGATACTGACGGAGGTAGTAGTAATACAGATATTCAACCTTTCTTAAGAACCATAGATGACTCCACCTCTACAATCAAAGGTCACGCTAAGGTTTCAACTAAAACAAGTCCAGATGAGTTTGTTTTATATACAATATCATCCTTAGTAGAAGCATCGGGATATTTCAAAGTCACTGTAGCATACGTTTCAGGTAGTGTTACTTCTTTTTCAAATAGTGCTGATGTTTCAATAACATTTGCAAGAACTGGTGACGCTGGATCTGCTGGTGCACAAGGTGCTGCTGGTGCACAAGGTGCTACTGGTTCTTCAGGTGGAACAGGATCAACTGGTGCTCAAGGTCATCAGGGTGCTGGAGGTGCAACAGGTGCACAAGGTGCTCAGGGACATCAAGGACTTCAAGGTGCTCAGGCACATATCAGCACATCTGCCCCTTCAAGTGGAGTTACTGTTGGTGACTTATGGTGGGAAAGTGATACAGGAGATTTAAGCATATACTATGATGATGGATCTGGTTCACCATCTGCACAATGGGTTGAAGTTGGATCTATGGGACCAACTGGTGCACAGGGAGCAACGGGATCTACAGGACCTACAGGTAATACAGGTGCTCAAGGAAACGCTGGTGCTCAAGGTGCAACGGGTGCCACAGGTTCTCAAGGTGCTACAGGTTCCACTGGTAACACTGGTGCAACAGGACCAACAGGATCTCAAGGTGCAACAGGACCAACGGGTGCTCAAGGAGCTGCTGGTGCTCAAGGAGCTGCTGGTGCTCAAGGAGCTGCTGGTGCTCAGGGTGCTGCTGGTGCTCAAGGTGCAACTGGTTCAACAGGACCAACAGGACCTACTGGTGCTCAAGGTGCAACTGGTTCAACAGGACCAACAGGACCTACTGGTGCTCAAGGTGCAACTGGTTCAGGAGGATCAACTGGTGCTCAAGGAGCAACAGGATCTACAGGACCAACAGGACCAACTGGTTCACAAGGTGCAACAGGATCAACTGGTTCTCAGGGAGCCTCAGGGTCAGCAACGTTATCAAATAATGCAGACAACCGAGTCATCACTGGTGGTAGTGGTGTTAACTTAAATGGTGAATCAACCTTAACTTTCGATACGACAAATGGGTTAGTATGTGATAGTGGTACAATTAGATGTAATAATGGTTTTTCTTCAGATGTTGATTTAATTTTAAATGCTGATGCAAATAACAATGGTGCTGGTTCAATAATTTTTAAAGAGAGTGGGAGCGAAAGACTTCGCATCAACTCAAGTGGACATTTCGTGCCAGTTGCTAATCTCACATATAATTTGGGTGCTACATCAACACGTTGGTCAAATATTTACGGTGGTTATCTAAGTTGTTTTGTTAATCAAGCATCAACATACCAAGTTGGTGAATTTAGAAATGAACATAGCACTTACGGTGGTGGTGTAAGATTTAAGTCTAACAATACCTACGGGTCAGTTGAAATCATGAGATATGATGGTACTTATGGAGTTGGATTATATAATTCAACTGGTGGATGGCACTGGGATAGTAATTTGCAGTTTCATGGTTCAGTCACACCTTGGACTGATAATTCATACAACCTTGGATCATCTTCTAAGCGTTGGGCAAACGTATACTCTGCTGACCTTCAACTTTCAAACATTGGAACAGGTGGAAATGAAGTGGATGGGACTGAGGGATCTTGGACTTTACAAGAAGCAGAGGATACTGTGTATATGATAAATAGGAAGAATGGGAAAAGATATAAAATTAAAATGGAGGAAGTCTAATGGCTATTTTTACTAATAAAGTATTTCCCAGTGGTGGAGAAGCAGGAAGTGGTGGTGGTATAATACAGGTCGTAACAGCAGAAAGCACCTCTATGTCTCAAGCTCCATCAAGTACTAACACTTGGACTGATGTAGCTCCTACTTGTTCTATTACAATGCATGAATCTACTAATAAAGTTCTTATAAGTTTAAGTTCTGGTGTAACCACTGAGTGGGCTGGTGCAGTTGGTTTTAAATTACTTAGAGGTTCTACCGAGGTTGTTATTCACACTGGTTATACATGGAATAATACTAGATGGCAGTATTCAGCAGCACCTTTTACCAATGTAGTTGATAGTCCAGGTGCTGGCACTCATACCTATAAGGTACAAATTAGATCTAGTAGAAATACACAGTTTTATTGGAATAGTAATCAAACACCACAACTCAGCAGTAACGATTCTAAAGCAATCATGACACTTATGGAGTTTTCATCATGAGTAATCCTTTTTTTATGGTATGCAGAACCACTGCTATCAGAAGACTATTACCCACAGCTTTATTCATAGATCAAGGGACGCACATAGAATGGTTGCCAGAGAATAAAGCTGGCACTCTAACTGAAGAGGAAATAACTGCAGAAGTTACAAAAATGCAAGCTGAATTTGATGCTCTTGAATGGGCTAGAAATAGAGCTTCAGAGTACCCACCAATGGATGAACAATTAGATCAACTCTATCACGATATTGATGCTGGAAAGTTTGGTGCTGATGCTAAAACTGGATCATGGTTTGTTGGAATTACTAGTGTAAAGAACGATTACCCTAAACCATAAATAATCAAAAAGTAGATAATGGCTGCATTCGATTTTCCCAACAGTCCAAATACAAATGATGTTCATACAGAGAATGGTGTCTCATTCAAGTGGGATGGAACTGTATGGAAAAGACAAAGTGGCACAGGAGCACAAGGACCTACAGGAGCAACAGGTTCTCAAGGTGCTGCTGGTGCTCAGGGAGATGATGCAAATTTAACTATGTCTACTGGTGCACCTGGTAGTCCTGATGCTGGTGATTTATGGTGGGATTCTGACTCTGGTATACTATCAGCTTATTATAATGATGGTAATAGTAATCAGTGGGTGGAAGTATCCACAGGACCTATAGGTCCTACAGGTGCTCAAGGTGCTCAAGGTGCGACTGGTTCAGGAGGAGCAACAGGTGCTCAAGGGGCTACTGGTGCAACAGGTGCTCAGGGTTCCACAGGATCTACTGGACCCACAGGTCCTTCAGGAGCAACTGGTGCTCAAGGTGCTACTGCTGCACAGGGTGCTCAAGGTGCGACAGGACCAACAGGACCAACTGGTGCTCAAGGTGCTACGGGAGCAACAGGTTCTCAAGGTGCTACTGGATCTTCTGGATCTTCGGGAAGCACTGGTGCACAAGGTGCTGAAGGAAACTTTGGTGGTGCTACATTTTATTATACTTTTGAATCTAATACTACGGATGCAAATCCAGGTGCTGGAGATTTAAGGTTAGATAACTCTACACAAAATGCTGCGACAGGAATTTATATTTGCGACACTGATGAAGATGGAACTGATATAGCATCTTATTTACAAACAATTGATGACTCTACGAGCACTATCAAAGGTCATGTTAAGATCACTAATAAATTAGATTCCAGTCAATTCTTATTATTTACAATTTCAAGTTTAACAGACAATACTGGATATTTTGATATTACAGTTAGTCCTGTAGACTCATCTGCAACTAGTCCCTTCAGTGCGAATGAAGATATACTAATTACATTTGCTAGAACAGGAGATAAAGGGGATACGGGTGCTCAAGGAGCCGCTGGTGCTCAAGGAGCCGCTGGTGCTCAAGGTGCGACAGGACCAACTGGTGCACAAGGTGCTACAGGGTCAGGAGGATCTACAGGTGCTCAAGGTGCTTCTGGATCTACTGGACCCACAGGTCCTTCAGGAGCAACAGGTGCTCAAGGTTCTGCTGGATCAGCGACGATATCAAGTAATGCAGACAACAGAGTCATAACTGGTGGTAGTGGAACTAACTTAGTTGGTGAATCTAATGTAATTGTAGACTCTAGCCGATTAATGATAAGCGGAAATGGGTCTGGTACAAGTTCCAATGCAGATGATTTAGTCATTGGAGGAATAGGTGATAATGTTGCACGAGGAATAAGTATTTGTTCAGCAACTAATGGAAATATAAGATTTTCAGATAGTGGTGATAATGCTACTGGAATGATTGAATATAATCATAGTTCTAACTATATGAGAGTTTATGTGGAAGCTGGAGAAGCTCTTCGCATCAACTCAAATCGTGCTGTTATGGTGGGTGGGACATTACAGGCAGGAACTAATGGTGGATTAAATGCTGAAGCAACAAATAGTGGAAATCATACAGTCCCATTAGCTTTAATTAACCAAGGAACTGCTGATAATAGTGGAGTTATAATTTCTCATAGAGGAAAAGATGACGCAGGGAATCAAGAAGATTACTGCTACATTAAAATGGTTGCTGATGATACAGGTAGTGGTAGTGAAGACAGTAGTATGAGATTTTGGACTATCAATGGTGGAACATTAGGAGAAAAACTTCGCATTGCATCAGATGGTGATTTAACTCATACAGGTTCTGATAATGTAGAGTATAAGATGAAGTGTGGAACTTCAACGGGTAATAATATTATTGCTTTCCAAAATAGTGCTGGAGCAACAAGAGGTAATATTACATATGATAGTGATAATAATTTCTTGTTCTTTAATGTAAATCAGGGTGAAAAAGTTCGCATCGACTCAAGTGGTAATTTAATGATCGGTTCGAGTTCAGCTGAGGCAAAATTAGATGTCACTGGAGGAGTTTCCATAAGTTCAAATGGTGTGACAGTATCACCATCAGGTTATGATTTGAAGATAAGAAGTAATACAGCTAAGTTAGGAATACATATTGACAATGCTAGTGGTACACCGATTCTAGAATTTGGCATTGGTGGAGCAACTGGTGGTAGGATTACAACAAATACTGACGCTGGTCCGATAATAATTGCTCCAAACAATGTAGAAAGACTTCGCATCGCAGCAGATGGTACTTTAACCAATACCACAACTTCCTCACACTCTCAGGGAGCAGGGACATTTGAAATTAAAGGAATCATAAGTCAATATTCTCAGGGAAGTGGAAGTGGATTAATATTTGATTGTGA
>Ga0066364_10000234_pt1 | contig 11746 bp, 13 predicted proteins | sample Knorr_S7_td_Surf_FD_70970 | JGI IMG/M metagenome (GOLD analysis project Ga0066364, IMG submission 70970) | Marine microbial communities from Southern Atlantic Ocean transect - Knorr_S7_td_SurfaceA_ad_6m_LV_A | ecosystem: Environmental > Aquatic > Marine > Oceanic | place: Southern Atlantic...
ACTTCTTTACATGGAAAAACCTGAGATTTTAACTAAATCTGACTTTAATTTAATTCATAAAGATATTTCAAAAAAACTTTTAAGCACTAATAATGAAAACTGGAATACAATTCCAAGAACATATTCAGAAATAGATACTTTAAGAGCAAAATTCGAAAAAGAAAACCAACCAGAAAAACTTAAAATACTAGATGATATTAACGCATACGTTGAAGATCTAGAAAAATATTATTCATCTGCATAGTTGACAAAAAATAAAAAATACTTAATTAAAGGTTATGGCATTTAAAGATTCTACAGACGAAAAATTTAGCGATCAAATAGGTGGAAGCAAACTTTCACTAATTCAATTTTCAGCATCATGGTGCGGACCCTGTCAGCAACTTAAACCGATAGTAGAGAAAATTTCGAATGACATGTCAGATAAAATAGACTGCTATTATCATGACATTGAAAGTCAGCCTAATGAGCCAACAAAGTATTCAGTGAGAGGTGTACCAACAATTCTTTTATTTAAAGAAGGTAAACTTTTAGGAACAAAAGTAGGGGCATCAAGTGAAAAAGATATGCTTGAATTTATCAAGCCACATATTTAATTTTTGTTTAAAATATTTCCACAATTATAAAGACTACCAAAACAAACAATAAGTTTTTTCTCTTCACTACTTATTTTCTTTAAGGCTTCTTCAAAATTTTTACTTTTTTCTGAAACGAATTTATTTTTTATCGCTACTTTGTAGAGTTCGTTTGCTGAGACTGAATTACTTTCATTTTCAATCGGCATTGTTACAATTTTTTTAAATACCCCCTTTAGTTGTTTAATAAATAAATCTGGCTGTTTTTTTTTACTCATAGCCCAAACTCCATATTTAGGAATTTTAATTGATTTTAAATAGGCTGCTAGGTTTTTTGCATCAGCGGTAGCATGCGCACCATCAATCATTATCTTTTCATTCCTATGAAGCTTTTTTTTAACTTTACCTTTACTTAAATACTGAAAGCGGCCTTCAAAAGCGAGAGACGGTAATGTTTTTTGAATTATTTTTTTATCAATTTTAAGATCCAGAGCAATTTTTATAGCAAGGCAGACATTTTCTAACATTCCTTTAGAATAAACATGATTCGTATTAAGTCTTATTCTATTTTTTTTGTCTTGATAATAAAATAAGTCACCTTTTTTTATAATTTTCCAGCAGTTTGGATATACAATTTTACTCTTATTTATCTTTAAATGTTTTTTAATTCTTTTTAAAACATATGGTGTTTGTTTACCTATATAAATGGTCGTAAAATTACTAAGCGAACCTACATCTTCTTTAATAACCTCATTTAAAGATTTTTTTTTTAAGAAATTTAAGTGTTGTTTATTTATATTAGTACAAACTTGAAGTTTGGGAAAATCATTAATATTATTTGAGTCTAGTCTCCAAAGTGCTCCAGTCTCTTGGATATTATAATCTGCATTCACTTTTGAAGCATTAATAACATAAACTAAGGTAAGACATTCAAAAATTGTCAAAGGTATATTCAGTTTTTTTATTTGAGCTATAGTATTTTTAATTGATTTATGAGATAGATATTCTTTTCCCATATAAAACCTTTCTTTAATATCTCTTAAGGAGGGAGAAATATGAGTAGTTACTTTTTGATTATTTGCTTCAATAAATAATTTTAGAGAGAACAAAGTTGTAAATTTACCTGACTCACCAACCACTGAAATAACGTTTTTAAGTCTTCTCTCTGGATTGCCTAATAAATTTAGAGCTGATTTTATTCTTTTGAGACCAAAATTTACAGATTTATTAAATAGTTTATGATTAGCTAGCTGTTTGTATAGATTGATCGACTGTGACATTTGACTCTTGTTTAGCCTGAGCCTCTGCTTTTTTCAATAGAACATTTAATAGAGTTCCAATTGTCGAATTTAAATATTGTCTTTCTATAATTATATCTAATCCTCCATGATCTTTGACATATTCTGCAGTTTGAAAGTCATCCGGTAGTGTCTCTCTCACAGTATCTTGTATCACTCTTCTACCAGCGAAACCTATCACACTTTTTGGCTCACCAATCAATATATCACCAAGCATTGCCCATGATGCCGTAACTCCTCCAGTTGTCGGGTTCGTCAACACAACTATGAAAGGAATATTTTTTTTCTTTAGTTCATTTACTGCTAAAGCAGTTCTAGACATTTGCATTAAAGCTATTGAACTTTCATGCATCCTCTGTCCTCCTGAACAACTAAAAAAGATGTAGGGAATTTTATTTTCAATTGCATTTTGAGCTCCAGCTATAAATGCTTCACCTGATGCAGCACCAAATGATCCTCCAATAAATCTAAAATCTTGAGCTCCAGCTATTACATCAACATTTTGAACTTTGCCTTTAGCTATTAAAACTGCATCTTCTTGACCAGTTAATTTTCTAGCTGCATATAGTCGGTCAGTATATTTTTTCTTATCTTCAAAATTTAAAGGATCATCTTTCGGCTGAGGAGTTTCAATTAACTCAAACTCTTTATTATCAAAAAAAGTTGCAAATCTCTCATTACAAGTAAGCTTATGATGCTCCCCGCATTTTGGACAAACCTTTTGATTCGATTTTAGATCTTCTATGTAAATTAAATTTTTACAGCTACATGTGGTCCAAAGATTGTCCTCTACTTTTGAGGACTTTTTGGTAAAAAGCGATTTAATTTTTGGTTTAATAAATTTTGTTATCCAATTCATAAAATTTTGTTTTTTAGATTGTACACAACTTTATCTAACTTTGTGACAGGATTTTGTCCCATTTTGAGCGAATAAGTAATACTTTTACACAACATACTTCCTACAACCACGCCATTTGCAGATTTAAGTGAATTTATAGTCTTATCAGTTATCCCAAAACCAATAACTAGATTTTTATTAGGATTTACTCTTTTAATTTTATTGTAATTTTGCAATATTTTTTTCGGAGAAACTTTCAACTTCCCTCCAGTCGTGGACAACATTGAAATATAATAAATCATATCATGAGAATCATTTATTATCTTCTTTACTCTATTTTTTGTAGTAGTAGGAGACAATAGTTGAATAAAACTAATTGATTTTTTTTTACATTTTTTTGCAAATTTTTTATTTTCCGGCCAGGGCAAATCAACTATGATCAACCCATCCACTTTAGAATTTTTACAATTTTTTAAAAAAAGATTTTCACCCATCTGATAAATTAAATTGTAATATCCCATCAAAATCAAAGGTTTCTCGGGGCTATTTTTTTTAAATTTTTTTACAATATCAAAAGTATCCACGAGATTAATACCATTTCTTAGAGCTCTGTAAGAACTATTTTGAATTTGGCTCCCATCAGCAATTGGGCAGTTATGTACAAAACCTAATTCACAAATATCTGCATGTTTTGATATAGAGTTTAAAATTTTCAGCGAATTATTTTTACTATTATCCCCCGCCACTGTGTAAGTTATTAAAGCTGGTCGTTTTTCTTCTTTACATTTTTTGAATACTGCACTTATTTTTGATTTCATCTTGAATACGAACCTAATTTTCGAATAATTATATCTTTATCTTTTAAAGAGTCACCACAACTATCAACAATTAATATTTCAGAATTATTCAACTTTGGAGCGATACGAATTGCTTCTGCAAAAGCATGCGAAGGTTCCAAGGAAGGTGAAATATTTTCTAATTTAGAAACTAACTGATAAGCTTTTAATGCTGCTTCATCACTAGCAGAGGTATATTTTGCTCTTTTTGTATCCTTTAAAAAACAATGTAAGGGTGAGATACCAGGGTAGTCTAGACCAGCCGAAATTGACTCTGTTGAACCTATTTGACCCTCTTTATCTTGAACAACATACTGTGCTGCTCCGTGCAAAATTCCAATTTTTGAATTGTTAGTTAATGGAGCAGCGTGTAACTTACTTTTTGCAGGTCCACCAGCTTCAACGCCAATAAATTCTGCATCAGTGTTCATAAATTCATTCCAAAATCCCATTGCTGAGCTTCCTCCCCCTACACAATTAATCAATTTTAATTTTTTTGGTATTTTTCCAAATTCCTCTTTTACCTGTAAAATTAGCTCTCTAGATATTTGAGCCGTACTCCATGCACATATTTTAATAAAAATATTAGGACCAACTGTAGAGCCGACACACATGTGAGTAGTGTCACAGTTGGATACCCAATAACGCATACACTCGCTCACTGCATCTACTAGTGTTTGACTGCCAGTAGTTACAGGTACGATTTTTGCTCCATTTTTTTTCATGGCCTCAACATTAGGTCTTTGCCTTTTTATATCTTTTGCTCCCATAAAGATTTTACATTTTAGTCCAAACTTTCTCGCGGCCATCGAAAGCATTTTACCTGCATATCCGGCACCAGTGTCGCCAACTATAAATTTTTTTCCAGCCTTTTTAGCTATTAAGCAATGTACAGTGGCATTATAAATTTTATGTGCGCCCCCATTTGCCTCAGAAACAACTTTAGCATAAATCTGGGCACCGCCAAGGTGATTTGTTAGATTTTCTAACTTGATAAATGGTGTAGGTGCCCCAACATAATTTTTAAAATAGAAATCTCTCTCTTTTAAAAAATTTTTATTATTTCTTAATTTTGAAAATAATTTTGTTAAATCGTCTATAGGTTTTTTCAAAGTTTCTGGAATAAAGTTTCCACCAAATTTTCCACCATACATAAAGTTTTTGTCGTGTTGGTCTATTAATGGCACTCCTTTTTTTATTTTCATTTTAAATTTTTCCTATCTCGTTGATAAATTCTTTGATTTTATTAATATCTTTTACTTTATTTGTCTCCAAAGCTCCAGAAACATCAACAATATCAGCCACATCTTTTAAAACGTTTAATTTTTCAATTGTGATATTTCCAGCTATCATTTTTTTCACTTTTGTTGAAATTGATTTTATCCAATCAAAATCCCAGCTTAAACTTTTTTCGTAACCGGAACTATCCCACAAAATAATATCTGACTCATTTTCTACTTGTTTATAATTATAAACATCTTGCTCTGTTTTTACCTGGATAGCACAAATTATTTTCTTTCTAAATTTATTTTTAATCTTTTTCAGGTCTAAATCTTTATAGTTTCCATAAAGCTGGAAATAATCAAAATTTAATTTTGAATAAATTTCCAATTCCTCTTCATTAGGATTTACTAGTACACATACAAATTTTGTGTTTTTTTTATCTACGCTTGTAATTTCTTTAGCCTTATTTAACGATATGAACCTATGACTTTTTGGGTAGTTGAGGATGAACCCACAATAATCTACGTTGTTTAAAACACAAGTTTTAACTTCATTGATACTTGATAACCCGCAAACTTTAAGTTTCATTTTCAGCTTAATGATTGAACTAGTTTTTTAATATTAGATTTAATGCTTCCTTTTAAAAGGCTGCGACCTATCACAAGAGAAGTTGCACCGTTTTTGATACTTTGTTTTGGTGTCATAACTCTTTCTTGGTCATATTTTTTATCATTTGGCAATCTTATCCCTGGAGTAATAATTTCCATATTTTTACAAATTTTTTTTACATATTTTGCTTCATGACCTGAGCAAACAATTCCATCCAATCGAGCTCTCTTAGCAAGAGCAGCTTGTTTTTTTACTAAATCTCTTACCGACTTAGTATGACCTATTTTTTTAATAGACGAATTTGAAAAACTTGTTAACACTGTAACACCAATTATTTTTAGTTTTTTATTAACTTTTTTAGACTCTTTACGGATAGCTTTTAACATTTCAAAACCTCCATTAATATGAACAGTAAGATACGAAATATTTTTTAAATCTTTAATGGAGTTTATAGCAGCAGCACAGGTATTTGGAATATCATTGAGTTTGAGGTCAAGGAATATATTTTTACTTTTCAATTTTGAAATAATTTTTCGACCCGAAGGACTTAGAAAAAACTCAAGACCAATCTTATAACCAATATCTAAATGTTTTGTTTTAGTCTCTTTAATTATTTGCTTTAATTTTGTATTACTTTGCGTGTCACAAGCTATAAAAATTTTTAATTTTTTCATCGATTGATAATTTTGTTAAGTTTTTTACTTGCTTTAAATCTTACCTTATTTCTTTCTGGAACATAAATTATTTCTCCTGTTTTTGGATTTCTAGCTGAATATTTTTCCTTCAATTTTTTTTTAAAAAAAGAGCCAAAACCCCTGAGTTCCACATTTTTATCATCAGCAAGAGCCTTTTGAATAACTTTGCAAAAAGTTTCTATGGTATTCTCTAGTTCAGATTTATTAAGATTTGGATTTTTTTTTTTAAGATTTTTGATTAATTCTTTTCGCGACAATTAGTTTTTTTTACTCTTTTTTTTACCTATTGCTTTTTCAAAGATTCCTTTTAATGTAGCACCTGATTTTGTTGCTCCCTCTCCAAATTTAGCTATTAAAGATTTTTCTTCATCTATTTGAGCTGCTTTCACACTTAATTTAATTTTTCTAGTTTTGGCATCGATTTCAATTATTTTTGCATCTAAAGCGTTTCCTGGTGAAAAAACTTCTGGCCGAGCGTCAGCAGCATCTTTGGCTAAATCAGCTTTCCTTATTGTAACTACAAGCTTTTTATCTTTATCCAAAGATACTTTTACACCCGTCTTTAAAACCTCATGTATTCTTGTAGTGATTACATCGCCAATTTTTTTATTATTATCTTTGAAGAAATCAAACGGATCCTTATCAAGAGCTCTTTTTGAAAATCTTATTTTGTCATCTTTAAGCTCTATAATTTTAACTTTTAATAAGTCATTTTTTTTAAATTTTTTTAAATCTTCAATATTTTCATCGTATGATATCTCTTTGTAATGCAACATACCCGTTAATTTAGAGTCAACTAGTTCGCCAAAAATCGCTTTTTCCGTAACATTATTAATTTTAATTTCAACTTCTTTTCCAATTTTATCTTTTATTTTATCCCATGGATTCGATAATGTAGCTTTGTAAGAAAGAGAAATTCTTTTATTTTCTTTATCAATATTAACAATTTTAAATTTGATATTTTGCGAAACAGATAAGATCTTATTTGGCTTTATGTTTTTGTTTGTCCAATCCAATTCAGAATTATGGATAAGCCCCTCGATTCCATCTTCAATTTTTACAAAACATCCATAATCCATTATTTTTGTAACTACGCCCTCATATATTTCACCAATTTTATATTTCTTTTCTATGTTTTCATAAGGATCTTCAGTTAAAGCTTTGACCGATGCTGAAACTCTGTTTGTCTTTTCATCAATTTTTGTAATTTTTACTTTTAATTTTTGTCCTATAGTCACAAGGTCAGATGGTTTCTTTACTCTTCCATGACTTAAGTCTGAAACATGTAATAAAGCATCAATACCATTTATATCTAGAAAAATTCCCCAGTCAGTAGTTGCTTTTACAATTGCATTTTCAACAATTAAACCTTCTTTTATATTTTTTAATGCCTCTGTAATTTCTGCATTTTTACTTTTCTCTAAAACAGCTCTTCTTGAAACACAAACATTTCCCCGATTTTTATCAATTCTAGTTGCAATTACTTTCACAGGAGTATTCATAAGATGATCTATTCTTTTAAGAGGCCTAACATCTATTTGTGAAGATGGCATAAAGCATGGAAGCCCTTCAACTGTAGTAACAAAACCTCCTTTTACTTTTCCTGTAATATAACCTGTCATCTCTTCCTGTGTTTCAAAAACTTTTTCCATTTTTTTCCAAGCTTTCATCTTTCTTGCTTTATCTCTGGAAATAACTATCTCTCCTTTAAAACTTTCAATTCTCTCAAGATAAACGTCAATTTGAGATCCAACTTTAAGCTTGCCCAACTCATCGTCGTTCTTAAACTCCTCAATAGGTATCATTCCTTCCATCTTTGCCTTACAATCAACAACTACGAAGTTTTTTGTTATTTCAGTAACTTTGGCTTTGATGATTTCGTTTTCTTTTAATTTTCTGTCTTTGAAGTCTTTATCTAAAAGGTTTTGAAACTCTTTATGTAATGAACTTGGCTTTTTTATCTCTTGTTCAGTTGACATATTTAAGTTTTATCGCTTTATCTAGGTATTTTGACATTTTATTTAACATAGCCTTTTTATTCAATTTTCCGGTGTCGATAGATATCGAATCATTGTGTTTAAGTAAAGGGCTGTTTTTTCTTTTGATATCTAAAATATTCCTTATTCTTAGGGCTTTTTTTACGTCTCTAAATTTAATTTTTGAATTCACTCTTTTCAAATCTTTGTACCTTCTCCTAGCTGCAATATTAAGATCGCATTTAAAGAAAAACTTTACGTCAGAGTGCGGGAGAATTTTAGTAGATATATCTCTTCCCTCTATACAACAATTTTTATTTTTTTTTGCAAAGTTTGTTTGATAAGATTTTAATATTTTTCTTATTTCCCCTTTTCTGGCAATAACCGCACTATGTTCTGAGATTATTGGAGAATGTAAATTTATCTTATTAAGCCTTGAATAACTCAAATTGACGAATTTTTTTTTAAGAAAAATCAGTTCGTTCTTTGGTTTAAATTTTAAAATTAAATAACTTGCGTATCTATATAATAAACCAGATGACAAAAACTTTAAATTATATTTTTTTGATATCATTTTAGCACCAGTAGATTTACCAGTAGCTGCTCCCCCATCACAAGATACTTGTACAAATTTATTTTTTAATCTCATACTTTGCTCCTAAAAATTTCATAATTTTTAAAAAGGATGGAGAGGATGTAAAAACAGTCTCAAAATTCTTAATTTTTGTATTAGCTCCAGTTAAAATAGACAAAATAAAAGTAGACATACAAATTCTATGATCACCTAAATTTGGAATTAAGATATTTTTATTTTTTGCATCAAAAATTCCTGTTCCGAAAATTTTTAATTTGTCTTTTATAAAAATACTTTTTATTCCAATTTGTTTTAAAGTTTTTTGCATCTCTTTAATACGGTTGCTTTCTTTATTAGCAAGATCTCCAATACCTTTAAAAACTGAAATACCTCTAGTAAGTGCGGCGATTACAAATAATATGGGATACTCATCAGTTGAATTTACATAATATTTTTTTGACGCATTAATAGGTTTTAGCTTTGAACTTTTAATAACAATATCACCTCTTATTTCATTATTGAATTTTTTGATATTTTCAAATTTTATTTTTGCTCCACGCTCTTTCAAAATTTTGTAAAATCCAATTCTAGTATTATTTAGTCCAACATTTTTTATTTTTAAAAAAGACTTTTTATTTAAAAGTGTTAAAGCAGTAAAAAAGGCCGCCGATGAAGGGTCACCTGGAATTTTTATATTTAAAGGTTTCAAAAACTTTCTTCCATTGATTTCAATTACTTTTTTCTTAGCATTTCTAACTTTAAAATTTTGTGAATTTGTTAAAAGCATATTTTCAGTATGATCTCTGCTTTTTTCAATTTCAAGCACACTGGTTTTTCCATATGAGTTTAGCCCAGCAAAAATTACTGCACTTTTTAATTGAGCTGATACACCTGCTTTATAATTAATTCCTATTGGCATTTCAGTAGAGATTAGCTTCAGGGGAAAATTATATTTTTTTTTTGGTAAAAATGTTGCTCCAAATTCTTCCATCAATCTTATAAGTTTTTTCATATTTCTTTTTTTTAAAGATTGGTCTCCAGTAAGCTTCACCTCAATACTTGGCGTGGTTGATAATATACCCGTTAGAAGTCTTGCCAAGGTGCCTGAATTACCAAAGTTCAAAATTAAATTTTTTTTAGCATGTAGTGACCCCAATCCTTTGCCATAAATATAATAAGATTTTGAACCCTTTTTTAAAATCTTAACTCCTAATTTTTTTAAACATTTTATAGTTGATAAAACATCATCTGACTCCAACACGTTTTTTGCTAAAGTGATATTTTGGCTAATCGAACCAATTAAAAAACTTCTTATAGACATAGATTTATCTGAGTCTACCTGGATTGTTTTTGAGAAAGGAGTTATTTTTTGTTTTATTCTTAAACTAAAACTTTTTATTGACATTTACTTTTAAGAAAATTGAGAACCAAAATAATGTTCAATTGCTTTTGTAGATTTTAATAGTTCTCTAGATGTGCCCTCAGCAATAACTGTATGTTCGCCAAGAACATAACTACGATCAGTAATATCAAATAAGTTCTTTACATTGTGATCAGTAACAAGTATTGCAGTTCCACTTGATTGTATCTTTAAAATATATTTCTGAATATCTTGTATTACTAAGGGATCTAGAGCGGCCAAAGGTTCGTCTAGAAGGACAATTTTTGGTTTATTAATCATAACTCTTGCCATCATTAATCTCCTTATTTCACCTCCAGATAAAACAGAAGCATTTAATGTTCTTAAGTGCTGCAAATTAAATTCGTCAAGAAGTTTTTCGGTTACAGCCCTTTGGTTTTCTGCTCCCTTAATTGAAATTTGAGCAACACCTAAAACATTATCATAAACCGACATGTCAAAAACACTTCTCTGTTGTGGTAGGTACCCTAAACCCTCCTTGGCTCTTAAATGAATTGGTATTTGTTCAATTGATTTATTGTTTATTAAAATTTTTCCACCTTCTGGAGATTGCTCACCAATACACATTGAAAATAAAGTGGTTTTACCACAACCATTAGGCCCAAGCACTCCAACACATTCGCCAGGATAGACTTTCAATGAGAGTTTTTTAAGTATCGGTCTTCCATCATAGGATTTACTTATGTCTCTCACTTCAAAAATTGGCTTGTCTTTTTTAAATTTTAAAATTCTAAAACCTTTTTTCATTTTATATTAATATTAGCATTAATTTTACCATCATTAAAGGAGTCTATATTCAAAGTTTGTTTTTTTATATCAAAAAAGAGTTTATCAGCAATTAGATTTCCTCTAGCGTCGTCAACTCGTACATTATCTGAAATTGTTAAAAAGCCTAAGGAATTTGAATATTCTGCTTCATTAGCTAAAAGTTTGCTGTTTTCATATACAGCTTTTACATTTTCTTTAAATTTCATATCCAGAGTTTTATTATTATAAATCCCTGATTTAGATAAAACTTGTAAGACAGTATCGTCTTTAAAATAGAAAGTAGCTTCGACACCTTCCATGAAAATTAATTCTTCATCCGATGGATTTGTAGTCGCTTCTTTTGATTTAAGAATATATCTATTACCTGATAAATCAAAACCCGAATATTCAATATTGAAAAATTTATTTCCCTCACTATTATTTTTTTTTGACTCTAACTCTTTAGATATTTTATTTTTCGCATCTTTACTAAGAATCTCTTTACGCTGATCGTTTTGATAATTTTGTGAATAAGTTAAAAAAATAATAATAAAGCCTAAAATAATTAGAGTAATTTGGATTAATTTTAATTTCCTTTTTCTTATCATCATTTTATCCCATAATTCAATAAATTATGAATATGAATAACTCCTTTAAGAGTTTTATTTTTTTTATTTAAATCTTTATCTTGAACAACTAAAAGACTAGTTATTTTTTTCTCATTCATTATGCCCAACGCTTTTGTAGCTGGCATATTTTCATTAACCACCAAAGGTTTTTTTGTCATAAATTTAATCAAATCCTTGTCGTTTGAATAATCTTTAAGTTCTCTCCTAAGGTCGCCATCAGTTATTAATCCTGAGATAAATTTTCCCTTTAGGATAACAACTATTCCAAGTTTCTTTTGATTCATTATTTTCAATGCTTGTTTTAAATTTTTTCTATAATTTAACA
>Ga0066364_10000236_pt1 | contig 11730 bp, 10 predicted proteins | sample Knorr_S7_td_Surf_FD_70970 | JGI IMG/M metagenome (GOLD analysis project Ga0066364, IMG submission 70970) | Marine microbial communities from Southern Atlantic Ocean transect - Knorr_S7_td_SurfaceA_ad_6m_LV_A | ecosystem: Environmental > Aquatic > Marine > Oceanic | place: Southern Atlantic...
TAAAAATGATATTTCTTGATATTGATTATATTTTTTCATTCGTTGAAGTAACTCTAATGCAAAAAAATGTTCATCGTAAAATTCTTTTGCTAAATGAAACATCTCTTTATATGGTTTATTTTTTTCAACGATTGAATTGTATTTTTTCATTAATCGATTGTATATGTTGTATCTAAATGTATCACATAAAATAAACTCTTGTTTGTTTAATGGAATATTCACATAAATTTGAACAAATCGTGAACATATTGGTTGTAATAGTTTATGCTTATTTTCACATAATATCACAAACCGTGTATGATGATTGTATTGTTCTATTGTACGTCTAAGACAATATTGAGAATCATTTGTTAAATGTTCTGCATATTGTAATATAATTGTTTTGAACATTAAATGCGTCTCTTTGCGCATGATTTGCATCGCAAATAATTTAATATTTTGTTTCATGGTTTGAATTCCATTACCATATAAACAATTTATCCATAAAACATACTTATTTTTATCTTCTTGATTTTGATATAAAATATCTACAAACACTTTAGATAATGTTTCTTTACCACACAAATATGGTCCATGAAATAAAATATTCGGGGTATTTTTATTTTGAATTAATGATAATAATTGTCTTTTTTTACCTTCCATCATTGAATTAAAAATAAATATTTATATATTTTTATATAATAATGAACAAAGAAGATTGTATTTTTTTAAAAATTAACTTATTAGATCAGTTTATTGATGTTAATACTCTTCAAAATGTTCTTAATGATTTATATAAAAATATTGTATTTTCAACATTTCCTTATTTAAAATACAATTTATATAACTCAAAAAAATGTATTCAAAAATATAATAGTGGAAATTGTATTTCGTTTTGTTACTATATTCAAATGCATTTGGAAGAAAAATATAATATAAAAAGTTTCGTGATTCCTTCGAGTGTTCCATCAATATATAAAGTAATAGGAACTCCCAATATTTGCCATTGTGCGTTAATGATACCTTTAAATACAAATGAATTTTATATAATTGATTCTGGTTTATATTATGTAGAACCAATTTTTTGTTCTTTTTCCAATAACATATCAAGAAATACAAAAATAAATTTAATTGCGCAACATGAACAAATTGACATTACATATCAAATAGAAAAATGTAACTATTTTACTATTGATTTAAAGTATAATCAAACCATACCTAGTGAAACAAGCATTGTAAAAACTAAAATAATAAATAATGAATGTGACTATTGGGAATATTATTTATGTGAAATCAAAAATCCGGATTTGAATATAGGACATTCATATTTAAAATTCAAAAATGAACCTTTCTTATTATATACCAATTTGGATAAGAATGTAGTTAAATTATTATATAAACTCTATATTTTGAAAAATGTTCTATTTATAAAAAAATACCCTGAAAATATTATCATATATAAAGGTAATACTTGTGATAACAATGAAAACTATATACGTGTTATCAAAATATTGAAACCCTATTTAACAGAATATATTTGATGACTTAAGCAATACTTTGAAGCGATTGAGTATAAGGATTTTGTTTAAAAGCTTTTAACAATGACGAATCCAAGTTATTTTCATTAATATTTTCATAAGATTGTGGTAAACTTGTAAAAGATCCTAATAGTTCAATAGGATTATCTAGTGTACTTGATTGTGGATCGTAATATGGTGTTTGTCTATTGTTACACAATTCTTTATTTTTTTCAATCATATTTACTTTATTATTAAATAAATTCATATTTGAATGACTAGTTACATTTTTAGAATAAAGACGATTATTATTTCTTTGATTATATTGAGCTTGATAATTTTTCTTAGCTAAGTTTGCACTTTGTGCAGGACCAGTTTGATCTGTATTCATTGAATTCCTTTGTGTAATATTTAATAATGGTCGTGTATTCATATAAGCAGTACTATCTTGGTTTTGAACATTTAAATGTTTCATATTTAATTTTCCTTCATACATTTCGCGATTAGTTGTTGATACATTCTCATTAGGATTATAAACCATTGGTTGTTTATTTGCACCATTCATATTTCCAATAGGATTTGAATTTGAAACACAATTTGTTTTTTTACTATGTCTTAAACCCTTTACAATAGGATCTACCATATTTGATACTAATCCACCAACATTACCAAAACGAGAATTCTTCGTAGTTGTTCGATTATTATGTAAAGTAGTATAAGAATCTTTACCATAATTCATACTGTTTGTAGGATTTACACCTTGGTTTGTCATATTTGAAGGTCCTTGACTACATAATTGTTGTTTGTGTGGTTCCATATATGTACCATTTACATAATTCACTTGATCATGAGAACTACCGCGAGCTCCATAATACTCAATCGACGTAGAATCACGATTTTCATTTGTCATCATTTGATGTGATTTTTGCATTTGATAGTTAGGTCCAGAAGTTCCGGCAATCATTCCTAAATTATTATCATTACTATATGTTAAATCAGGTAACTTCTTAACCATTTTTCCTTGAATACCTTGATTTTTAATGGATTGAGTAATTGCTGGTCCCATGTGATTATCCAAAGAATATACTTGTTTCTGATTGTTTATTGTTCGTAATTCATCTACATTTTTTGGTTTATATAAATCTCTATTCATATTATAATTATTTAATCCAACACTACATTTTTCATCGGCTTTCATACCTATTCCAGGTGTAACTTTTATTTCTTCCCACGGTTTAGTATTTGCATGACGTAATGAAGCATTGACTCTAGATTGCATAAAATCATTTTGATTTTGACAACCGTATACATTATGCATATTATCTTCTGGTTTAAATAAAGGCGCTGTTTCATCTTTTTGAATATCATATGTTCCTTGTCCAGTATATAAATCTAAAAGACTAGATTGATCTAAGTTAGTATTTTCATTGGTTTTGCTACCATAAAAAAAATTCATATTATTATGATTTAAATCTGAAATATTTATAGAATTACCCGCCAATGTTTTAAATTCATCATTCGGATTTAATTCTTGATTTTTATTTAAAAAATATTTATCTTGATGTTGTGATAATTTTTCCTCGTTATTTAATTTATTTACATAAGATGGAATATTTGGATAAACTTTTTTATCGTTTTTTTCTTGACTATATAACTCTGAAAAAGATTCTTTACATTCCTTATCATTTTCTTCTTCATTTTTTTCATTACTTATCAAATAAGCAACTCCAACTAATAAAACAGGTATTGCTATTTGTGCCATTTAAGTCTTATTATATATAAGATTTTATATTTTTATTTACACTTATTAATATTATAATAATCTTTTTCTAAAATATTCGTATCTAAATTTGTTTGAAATGGTACAAATACATTATTTTGTGGATCTTCAAATAAAAAATCTGTTCGTAATGTTGTATTTTCCCTATACATCCAAGATGGATGTGAAGCTCTAGATTCTTTTGTTATTGTTTTTGATACATTTTTAGGAACAATATATTGTTTAAAACTTTGACTATTTAAATAATTGTTTTTATGTTTATGATCACGACACAATTTTCTATCTAAACATTGTAATTCACTTTCAACTTGAACCATATTTTTGCATAATGTGTTACCATTTTTTTGATTTGTTAAATGTGGATCATCAAAAAACAAGGTTCTTGATTTTACATTATTTGGAACATTAAACACATAGTCATTCATTGCACTTGTTTCTAAATTTGTCTTTTGAATTCTATTTGGATCATCATGAAATCTTGTAAATGACATTATATATAATACATAAACATATTATATATAATCAAATATTGTGAAAACCATATCTTGTATTTGGATTATGAAAAATAGGTCTTGGTATATAGAGATTGTCTTTTAAATTATTTTCAAATATATCTTGAGTGTAAAAATCTTTTTTCTTTAATTCTGGTTTGAAAGACAAACCTTCTAAATTGCAACTTCTTATACCTCTTAATGAACTTTCCATATCAATAGCATTATATGAAAAATGATTTGCACTCATTTTTGTAGGTATAGAACCTAAAACAAACATTTGTTTTGGTGTTTTTTGTTCTGAAAATACACTATCTAAACGATAATTTAAAATATCTGAACTTTTCTTTTTTTCGCAACAATAATCTGCATAATTATTTTTAATTGTTGTACTCGTCATATATATTTATTATACATATTAATTACATTGAGATTTATCATTTTTATATATTTCTCTTGATGGCAAACCACCTCGTATCCATCCTTTTACTGCACTTTCTTCTACACGTTTTTCACTCATTGATTTTTTTAAATCTTTATTTAATGGATATTTCTTTAAATCACAATATTCTTGTTCATTCAATTGAGAACTGCTTTTTTTTTCTTTTAGTGTAGTTCCAAATTTTAATGAATTTTCAAGTCCTACATCTACATTTCCTCTTCCTAAATAAGGAACGGTTAAATAACTTCTTTCTTGAAGACTAATTTTACAATTAGTATTTGTTAATTTAGATTGAAGTAATTTACTACTGTAATCCACATTATTACCATTTGGTCCTATTTGATAACTACCTTTTGTTGTCATTGTAGGATATTTTGTCATGAAATCCAATGTTTTATTTTCATTATTCGTGTTTAAATTAGTTAGATTATATGACGCTTGAGCATTATTCATTTGTGAATCTTGTGTGAAGTTATATTGATCTTGACCTATACGTGATATATTATTGAACATAAAATCTACAACTTTACTCATAATTATTATATAAACAATATATATTTTTTTAATTATATATATTGTTAAAACATTCTACATTTAATGAACAATCAAAGGTTTTTCAGAATATAAATCTCTATAACAATATTTTAAAAAGTCATCTTGACTATTTGGTATTGTTGTACTAGGATTCATATGAAATTGTCGCATTGAATTTTCAAAATTCATTTTGTTACTTAAATTATTAAAAATATTTCCAATATCTTTATTGTCTTTATTATTTTCTAAAACAAAATTTTTTACACTATTATTAATTGCGGTTTCTTGTGGAGAATCATATGGTGATTTTACGGATTCTTTATTCACATTATCAGTATAATCACTCATTAATACATTATATAATGGATTCTCTTTTGTAAATTTATTTGTATCATCAAGATTTTGATTATCTAAAGTTTCTACAATTTGTTTTTTCATATACATGTATAAAAATAATATGCTCAATATCAATACAATACCAAATAATAATATCAAATAGTTATTTAATAACATAAATCCAAATAATGAAACGCCTATAACAAATCTAGTAGTAGCATTTAATTTTTCTTCAAATGACATTGTATTGTAAGGCCAAAATCTTAGTATTTTGTCTTTTCGAAATAATATAGATGGATTTTCAAACCAAAACGAATCATTCATCTTTAATTAATCTATATATTTAATTCTTCTTTTTTTTTCCTTTATTTTTCTTTTTTTTTGATGATTTTAAATTAGATGATTTTGAAGATGATTTTGTTAGAGGCTCATTTGGATTACTATTGCTATCATTCCATATAAATGTATCTTCATCTATATTTGTCAATGTACCAAGATCTTGATCTTCATTATTTCTTTGCTTTTCTTTATTTTTTTCTAATTTAGCTTTCATTCTTTCTTTTGTTTTCGCTTGCTTCATGTTTTGTTGCATTTTATTTGCCATACCCTTGAAATCAAACTTACCACCAGGATTCATACCCATTGAACTCATCATTTCTTTCAGTCCAGGCATATCTTTCATTTTTCCCATAATGTCTTGTGCTTCTTCCATAAGTTCACTTTCTTTTAATTCACCACTTTTGAATTTTTCTTCTAGTTTTGTTCCAATACTTTTTACAATATTCATAATTTTACCAGGATTCTTGAAAAGTTCCTTCAGAAAATTTTGTTGTGATTTTTCATCTATATTTGAGGATGCATCAAGACCTAGTTCTTTAGATGCTTCTTCAGCAATTTCTTTCGCTAAATTACCAATCTTACCACCCATAATACCAGATATATGTGATTTCATCTTTTCTGCATCAAACATGTTATTAAAAGAATCTTTTTGATTACTCATGTCACTAAACATTGAATCGACACCACTCATATCATTCATCATAGTTTCAAACATTTTATCCATATTTGGTTGTTCATCGTTAGAACAATCTTTGTTCATATTTAAAAATACATTCTTCATTTCATTCATAGTTTCTTCGATTTTACTATGCAAATCATTTTCATTAATAGCCTCAAATAACATATTTGCATTTCCAAACTCGTCTTTGTCTTTCATTGTGTTACAAACACTAAATAAAATTAATTGTAAATATTTCCAAATCGTCTTCTTTGAAGCTTCACTTAAAGTTTCATCATTCATTATTTTTGAGAAATCGATATTTGGTAATAAATATTTAGTTTCCTCTTTTTCAAAAAGTTCACTATTTTCATACAAAATATTAAAAAAGTTTTCAGGATAATGTTCTTTACAATATAAAAAACAAGCGTCATAATCAAAATTATCAAATGTTGATTTCAATTCTGGAAAAGTATTTAACAAATCTTGTGTGAAATCACTTATTATTTTTTTAAATTCTTCGTTTGAGTTATCCATTTTTTAATTACTTATAAATAAATTTTTAAATAATTTTTTATTTATAATAATTCTCACTTAATTGTGTTAATTGTTGAACAATATATACAACATAATTTAAAGTATTTTTTTCAAGAGTGTCAAATACTTCCTTAAAATAATGAAAGTACTTTGTAAAATATTCATTCCCTATTATAGAATTTGCATTAGTTAAAAAAAAATCTATATTACCATCATAAATATTTTTTTTATAATTTATGGTTATATATTCATACCAAGTACGTATAAACAATTTTATATTTGTTTTTTTCAATAAAATGTTTTTCGCGTAAAATGTTTTGAATTCTACATTATTATTAAACTTCTCTTTTATCATATTTAATAATATAAAATAGTATTCAATAAAGTTGGAAAATAATAGTTTCTTTTCATTTTTATTCATATATACAATAAAAACCTATATAATGATATTAAAAACTTTTTATATTTCATTTTGTCTTTGTTGTTGTAATTGTTCAATACTTAATTTAGGAGTATTGGATTCTTGTTCTTGTGGTGTGTAAATAGATTCTGAATTATTATCATGAACGCTAACATAATTATACATTTGCTTCATACCACCATTTCCAGAAGCGCTTAATTGTTCATGATCACTATCCCAAAAACTAAAATTATCACTAGATACACCAAATGATCCAGAAGTTTCATTTTGTAAACTAAAAGGATTTGGTTCTAAATTTAATTTTTCCTTTTCCTTTTCTAATGTATTTGCCATAGGTTCAAAATAATGTAATATTTGATTTCCTTTTAATATTTCATAATTCGGTAAAATACAAAGACAAGGAACACATTGTATCATTGGAGGCAAAGGCATATTTTGTTGCGAAGGAAGAACAATATAAGTTATGTTTTCTTTAATAAATCGATTATCTATACAAATCATTTCTACTTTGTCTATTAACCCTTTTGTATTTAAATTATTCAATAATGATTTTGAAAATTCACAATAATGACTAAAAAACAATAAATGTTTTTGTACATTTTTGTTTAAGTTGGTCTTATTTGGAATTAATTCTTTATTTGGTATATTTTCTTTTTTATCCTTTAATTGAGGAAATGAAGGCTTTACATAAGAACTATTTTGTTGCATTATGAAAAACAATATATTTTTAAATGTTAAAATAAGCGAAAAAATTGAATTAAAAATAAATATGTATGCTATATAAATAATATTATGGAACTAAACATTTTTAGTAAAGATAATGAAAAAAGAAACAAAACAACAAATCGCCTCCATCTTACAATAGATAATGTTGATGTATCTATTGTAAATGCTCTTCGTAGAGTAATTACATCAAATATCAATATTCTTGTTTTTCGAGGTTTTCCTGAAAAAGAAAATCAAATTAAAATACACAAAAATACTACTAAATTTAACAATGAATATCTTAAACATCGATTGTCGTGCATTCCTATAATGAACAATGATGAAACAACGTTTTCTACATTTTGCAATATGTATGAAGTAGAACTAAATGAAACAAACGATACATTAGAAAAAAAATATATTACTACACAACATTTGAAAATAATTGATAAAACTACAAAAAAAGTAATTGATGATAACACGGATAAATATTTTCCTAGCGACCCCATCACAGGTGACCATATTATTATATGTATTTTATATCCTAATCAAAATAAGAATGAAGAAAATGAATCATTACATTTTAATGCTAATTTTGATCAAGGAACCGCACAAGAAAATTCTTGTTGGAATGTTGCACATCATTGTGCGTATGAAAATGTACAAGATGAAAGTTTAGTAAAAGAAAAATCTATGCAAATTACAGACAAAATGAAACAAATGGACTTTCTTCTCCTTGATGCGCAAAGATTATTTATTAAAAACAGATTTAAATTATCTGTAGAATCTATCGGAATTTACACAAATGAAGTGTTGATTCAAAAAGCTTGTAAATATATCCTAAAACGTTTGGGACAGATCAATAATTATTTTATGGATACAACAACAATTCAAAATAAATACGAATATAATGAAAAAGTATATGACGGTACTTTATCTAAAGAAGAACGTGTAAATATAAATGAGGTTTATTGCACTTTATATAAAGATGATCTATTTTATGTATTTGAATTAAAAGAAGATGATTATACAATTGGTAAAATGATTGAAAAATATTATTTATACATGTATGATGATGTAGTTAAATTTGTTGGTTTCAAAAAAGAACATCCTACACAGAAAAAAGCATTTATTTATATTCAATATGATGAAGAAAAAGTATCAAGCAATAATATTATATATGAACATTTTGATAATTTGATACAATTTCTAACAAGGCAATTCACAACAATTCAAAATGATTTTATGACAAAATAAATTTATAATTATGGGTAAAAAGATTAATTTAACTTTATATTTAATAAATAAATCCTTTACATATATAAGATGAATACAGAAGAATTAATACAATTAACTTATGGTACAATCGTTCAATTAGACGATGTGAATAAAGTTTATAAAGATCAGTATTTTTTTATTACTTATATATGTAAAGAATTCATCGATGTTATTTCAAATGAAGGAATGAAAAAAATGCAAATTAACATTCAAGATAATAAATTGATGATTGAAGATAATATTATTTATGGTATACGAATATATTTTCAACCTAATAAAGGTTATGCAGAACTCAATCATTTGTATCCAGGAACAAGTATCAATATCGTTTATATTGATGGAAGTTCATTTGAAATGATAAATGGTACAATTACTTATTTGGAAGAAGATCAAATTACTGTTCAGAATAATGATACATTAGAACAATTTTTTATTGATTTTGAATATGCTGGTTTAGACAAATCAAGAATAGTAGAAATATCAATTGTAGGAACAAAGGAGGAACGTGTAAACACCAGTAATGTTGAAGATAATGATGAAATTGAGATAAATACTTATGATATGGAAGAAGAAATTTCAAATTATGTGGAAAAAATGTCAATTCGACAAAAAAATAAAAAAATTATTATCAATGAAATAAAAAAATATTTTCAACTCATTGATCTATATACAGACTTAAATCAAGGTAAACTATATAAACTTTTACCAAAAAATCAAGTAACTCAATCATTTTTATACTTGAATGAACATTTTTTCTATCCATATAGTTCTCAAATACATCGTGAAATTTTTAATAAAAACGAATCTCTTGATACTGAAATACAAGATCTTGACAATGAAGATGATGTAGATGAAAAAAAAAGTGTTTTATTACAAGTAAAAAATGCTTTTATGCATAGTGAAACAAAACATGAATTTGTGAAGAATTTAACGATTGACGAAATTAAAAAAAATACCAATTATGCAAGAATTCGTCCATTAAAAGATACACCTATTTATTTGTCTTTATTAGATAATGAAGAGGATTTAATACTTCAACCAAGAAAACTTATTCATAGTTACTTGGATAAAAATATGTTTAAAAAAAATCAAAAAAATGATGTGTATAATTTTTATAAAACTAGTTACGTTTCTAACATTATCGTGAATGGTGTTGTTTTTCACTCGAAAGAAAAATTACAATATAACTCAAATATACAAAATTCTCAAACAATATTATCAAAAACAATACAAAATTGTAAACCTTATTATTTATTTCGAAACAAAAAACTTTCTTTAAAAAATTCTGATTCTTTTATTAACTCAAGAAAAAGAATCATATATCCATTTACATATAATGATCAAAGTAAGTGGAATCAGTTTTCAAAACGTATAAATATGAGTTTATTTGAAATATATAATTATATCAAAGAAAATCAAGATGTAAATTTTTATGAAATTATTAAAAAACTCGGTATTGTTAATGTAGAAAAATTACACAAAAATGATATGTCTTGGTGTTTAAAAAGTGTTCAAAATAATCGTAATCAAATTTTAAAAAATATAGAAAAATCTAAATCATTTTTGAGAGATTATGAACTATTGCCATATCAATTTGTTCCTTATACAAACATTTATACAACTCTATGTGAAAGTTATGGTAAAACAGATTGTGAAAAATCTCATTCAAGTGAATTAATTCATCTTCAAAACATGGATCAAGGCAATTACTTGATATTTTTAATCCAACAAAATTTAAATCACTTAAAAATCGATTTAAATGATCCTGAACTCATTGAAGTTCTTGAATCATTAAATAAAGAAATCGACTTGAAAAATAAAACAACAAATACGATTAAATACACAAATACTCACGTAAAAACGTATGTATCTTTACAAGAACTACAAGGCGATCAAGGAAAAATTATCTTAAAAGATCCTTATGGTGATCATTCTTCATTTACAAATAATACACAATATTTATATTCTTATTTACAATCACAAGAAAAATCATATAGTGAACCTATTGAGGTATTTAATGATAAACTACAAGAACTTTTAGTTTCATATAGTCCATCATTAAATGACGAAGATCTAGATAATTTACAAATAAAACTATTTGAAAATCGCAAAGATATTTTTGATCTTTTGATTCATAAAATAATTGAACTAAAGGTACGTCCTCAAGATCGATGCTATGTAGAAGATACAAAAGAATACTATGTTTATAATAATAATTCTACTTGGGTAAAAATAGATGTACAAGAAGAAAATATAAGAAAGAAAAAAGTTTTACGTATTCAAAATACAATAGATGATGTGAATTTAACAAAAGAATCAATATTAGAAGATTATGCAAAAGAATTAATACAACAATTACATAATGAACGTACAATTGAACTTGAGAAAAAGGATTATTTAAATAAACAGTTGAGTGAAAAATACGCATATATGTTGCTAAATATGAAAAAACAAATAATAGAGAACATTTTAAAATATAACAAGCAAAAACAAGTAATGGAATCTAAGTTTGATCTAAATGAATATTTATCCAATATTGTTATTTCTCCTTATACAAATATTATGTATGAAATATTGGGGATAGAAAATCTAGATAAAAAATATTCTTTGATTCAAGATTTCATTTCATATTTAACTATTGATATTGGTGATAAAGACTGGTATTTTTGTGCTTTGAAAAAAACGAAACTTATACCAAAGTTTTTGAATACAT
>Ga0066364_10000237_pt1 | contig 11703 bp, 14 predicted proteins | sample Knorr_S7_td_Surf_FD_70970 | JGI IMG/M metagenome (GOLD analysis project Ga0066364, IMG submission 70970) | Marine microbial communities from Southern Atlantic Ocean transect - Knorr_S7_td_SurfaceA_ad_6m_LV_A | ecosystem: Environmental > Aquatic > Marine > Oceanic | place: Southern Atlantic...
ATGACAATTGAAATAAAAAACTAAAAAATACAGTATTCTTTTTATGATATAATAATTATATCATATATATATAGCTTTATGATATTGTCTGATTTTATTTATGGTGGTATAGATGGTGTTATTACAACCGCAGCAATCATTGCTGGTATATTGGGTGCAAACATTTCATCAAAATATGCTTTAATTTTAGGTGTAAGTAATTTATGTGCAGATGGGTTTTCAATGGGTATTGCTAGATATAATAGCTTAGTGAACATAAGCAAAAATAAAGTGAATCCATTACAAGCTTCAATCGTTACATTTTTGTCTTTTGTCTTTATGGGATCTATATCATTAATACCATTTTTATTTATAAATATGAAAGATGAAGAAAAAATGAAAAAATATCTCCTTTTTTTCTGTTTCATATCTTTTTTCGTGATTGGTTTAATAAAGGGATATTTTACTAAAAAGACTGTAGAAAGTGTTTTACAAGTTGTATGTATTGGAACAATTGGTGTATTTATTAGTTTTTATGTATCTAAAAATATAAAAGGTTTATTAAATAAGTAAAATTTCGTTATTGTTATAATTGTGTAGACGAAATTTCCCATTTGGATTTTGTTCCACCATCATATGATTGACCATAATTATTATGTATTAACCATTGACTATACATTTGTATATTATCTGGATTTTTTACGTGTTTTGGCATTTCAATATCAACCAATAAACGTCCATATTTATCAAAATCATAGCAATGAATTTTAACAATACGATTTAAGAAGTTTTCTTCTACGATTTCTTTTACTTTATAACCTAATACTTTTTCATTCTTATCTTTTGTTCTAAGTTCTGGTGTATCCACACCCATTATTCGACAATTCCAACGATAATATTTACCATAACTGTAAAAAACCATATGCATGGTATCTCCATCATATATGTAAACAATTTTAGCCTTAATTTTTTTTCCATTTAATGAAAGAAATTGAGTATTTTCTTTAGTTTTAGTATTTAGTTTACTAGAGTAACACCCCATAATATAAATATATATATATTGATCTTTATATATATATTTCAATTTTAGTGATTTAAAACTTAAGTTTTATCATTGATTACTTCTACGTCAATTGCTTCATTAATACTTTCATCATTTAATTTATCAATTTCATATTTTTTAAATATGTCTCTCTTTAACTTCATTAATTCATAAATTTCTTTTTCTTTTTTTATGTATTCTATCATGGATTCTTCTTTTTTTTTATCATTATCTTCTATTTGAAGTTCTTTTAAATCTTCTTTAAAAACATTTTGTTCTAATTTTTTTTCTTCTATTTTTCGATCAATTTCATGATCTATTTTTTCTTTTAATTTCAAGTACTTTTGTTTCATATTTTCATAATCTTTATATTTTAATTCATTGGGTTCAATATCTGTTTTTAATGTTTCTTCAAAATATTCTATTGGTTTATAATCATATAAAAACTCATATTTTGTTTTCAATAATATATTACTAATTTCATTTTGTTTTTTGTTTAAATCTTCTATTAAATCTACAAGATGTTCTTTCGGTATTCGTTTTACAAATACATCTTCTTGATTTGTTTCTATATTTTTTAATACAAACCGATCATTATATACTTCATATGTGTGTGTTTTTTGTTGATTCAATTTCATTTTTTTGAAAACCAGTCTTTTTTTATTGAAGAATTTCATTAAAGTTGCATCTAATTTAGAATTTTCCATGTTGTATACTAATCTAAGGGAATATTTGTTAAATGCTTATTTTTCATATTTTGAAATTTACGTAAATTATATAATATATAATCTCTTTTTTGATTTTCTTTTTTTATGCGTTCTTTTTCATCTTTATGACCTTTATATTTAAAATAACAAATAGTACCAATTAACGAAATTATAAATACAAAACAAACAAAATTAAAAAGAAAACTTTGAAATTGAAATTTTATATTATGGCATTCTTTTAAATTGTGGTGGAGTACTTGTTTTACTTGGGTTTCTACTAAACTAGGGATGTACATTGAATATAAAAAATATTATTTGTTTTGATTATGAATAAATTATAATATTATATATTAATTATGAGTAAAAGTTCCAGTTCATTTGGTGGAAACATGATATCTGTATTTATGTGGATAACTTTTGGTTTTGTATCATTAAAGTGTTATGTATGTGATTTAATGATTGAAAATATGTATCGATATTCATTGATTTTTTTAATTACATTTTCGGTTTTATTCTTTTTGTATTTATTGATATACAATATTATGTTAACCGAAAATCAACTTATATGTGGTTCTACAAATATATATTTAGGGTTTACTAGTACATTATTTCCATATATTTTCATATATGTATTAGGAATATCTGCTTTATATATTTTTCCAGGTTGGTTGCGTAGTTTTTCAAATACTTTTGGATTGTCTATAATAAGAATGAGTGGTTACAGTAATTTAATGGCTAAATTAGATCCACCTAATGAAAATCAACAATCTGAATCAGAAAGAATATATAAGGCTATATATCAAAATCCAGATACGTTTATAAATGAATTAGATTTGAATAAGAAAAATATTGATGGTACTTCAGTAACTTTGGAAGAACAAATACCTAATTTTTTAAAAAATAAAATGAAAAATATTGAAATTAATCAATTAGAGAAATATATAACGATGAAAGAAACCATCGGTACATATATATGGGTTTTATTATTAGGTATATTTACGATATTAACAAGTCAAAATACATTATTAAATGAAAATTGTACAAGTAAGATAACAGATGATCCATCTTTTAAAGATTATATAACAACACAATTAGGTATGTCGTCGTAAAGCAAATTATATAGCAATATTTACAATATTTTTATCGCTTTTACGTTTACTTGATTTACGACTATTACTTCCAACAGATAACGTATCTAAATCATCTATGGAAATTGTACTATCTTTTTCTATTTGAATATTTGTTGTTTGTTCTTTTGATTTTCCTATTTTTGATAGTAAATTATCAATATTATTTGGTCCCTTCATTTCACGGCGCATTGATTGTGATGGTTGAGAAGGGGTAAAATTTTGTGGTACAGAACGTGGATTCGAATTATTTGGTGCGTGACTCATGCCCATATCATTCATAAAATTACTTAAACCAGGACTACTTTGTTCCATAGAACTCATTGCTGCTTTTGTAAAATGATTCATTAAATCCGGATTTTGTCTCATAATATCATCCATTCCAGGTAAAGCAGACTTAAACATTGTATTTGTCATATGAATCATAATACCAGAAGATGCTAACTGAAACAATAACTTAATTTCTGGTGCCATTTTGGCTTTTGATTTATATTTTTCATGTAGTTCTGCAAAAATTTCGTCAAAATCATCGATATTTTCATTTACTTGTTCGGACCAACCATCTAATTTAATATCAAATGGATCAAATTTGTTATTTAAAAACTCAATACCAGTAATAAGTGTATTTAATACTTTACCTTGAAATTTTACTGAATTTTGTTTTTCCTTTTCATTTATTAAAAATTCATATTCTCCCTTCATTTCATTCAAATCTGAATCCATAGTGTACTTTTTGCTCAATGTAGCTCCTTTTGATTCTAAAGTTTCTAATTTTCTTAAAATTTCGAATTTTTCTTTTAGCAATTCTTCTTTTGATAATTTAATTGCTTTGTTTCCAACATCATCCAAATTCACACTGTTAATATCTTTAAATCCATCCCAAGTTTCTGTTTTTGTTTCCATTTCACTTGTAGCTTTTGCAATTTCTATTTTTGGTTTATGTTGAAAACTATCTTTAGATTGATATAAAATTTCTTTATTATCTTCTTTATCATTTAGAGAAAAATTAGATTTATCGTCTAATTGAACATCAATTGCTTTAAGTTCTCCTTCTAAATTTTGTAAATTATTTGAACTATTATTACGTGATGAATTTTTTACTTTTTCATTCATAAGTAATTCTATACCACTTCCAAAATTGGCTTCTTTCAAATCCATACTGGATGATGTATCTAGTGATATTTCTTTGTTTGAATCAATATTGTCACTGTCTAAAGTTATTTCTTGGATATCTAAGTTTAATCCACTCATATATTAAAAATACTTATAATTTGTCTTTAAACTTTAACTCATTTCATAATAAAAATAAAAGTATTTATAATAAAAGTAAAATGTTTTCATAAAAAGAATCATCTATATTTCCTTGTTTATTAATGTAATCTAAACATTGTAATAAACAGTCTGCTAAATCATCTTTTTTCTTAAAGGATTTATAAAATTGTGATATTGTTTCATCATAATAATTTTCACATAAACATTGTGTTACTTTTTTGCTTAATTTTTTTCTTTCATTATAAGTTGTTTTTTTATTTTGAATAAAAGGTTTTAATTTATGTACAGCATTATAATTAAGTATTTTACATATATCATATTCTCTCATGACAAAATACATATTTATCATTCCTTGTATTGTTTTCATTTTTATTGCATTTTTTCCTATTTGATTTTCAATAAGAATAATATCTATTGAATAATTTGGCAATATTGTATCAAATTGGCGACATAACGACTTTCCTATATATGTATTTTGAACTTTATTCGCTTTTTCATTTTTATCGATTAGTTCTAAAACATCCCATTTTAGAATCTCGTGTTCTATATTTGAATTTACCTTAATAATAATATAAGCTAAATTTCGAATACCTACATCAATAGATAAGATGATCATTGAATAATTATATATATAAAATTTAATATCTTTTTAATTTATATATGATTGTTTCTTCATTACTCCCAATATTTTTCCTTTATTTCATTTTATTAAGCGGATATTGTTCTGAACTATTGAATTGTAGTTTACAAAAGTATATGGACAATAATATATTTTTTCGTCATTTATTAATTTTTCTTTCTATATACATATTTACATTTGTGTTAAATTGGTATACATTTGACTCACTACAAATACAACATGTTACTAAAAAGTCAGATGATGAAGAAAATAATGATTCTGAAAAGGAAATTATTACAAAAGAAATAAATTTCAAAAAATTATTAGATTGGTTTACACAAAGTAGTCTCATTTATTTAATATTTTTAGTTACTACAAAATCAGAAGTAAAACAATTTTTATTATTTTTCTTGATTGTATTGATATGTATTACATTCCAATTGATTTTAAAATCTATATCTAGTGAAGAATATAGTGAATTAAATAAAAAAATATTTTTAAGAAATGATGATTATAATGGTTCAAATAAGAAAAATGTAATTTTATTACATAATACAACAAATGTAGGTTATTTGACTTCATTTGCTATTATTTTTCATGGGTTATATAAATATTATAAAAGACAAAGAAAGGATCACAGGAAAAACTGGAGTACTTTAAAATTTATATTTGGTACTAGTACAAAATCCGGAAAAGAATGTAGTAATTTAAAATGATAAAATAACATTAATAATAAAGTTATATTGTACATTATCATTTTCATAAACTCCATTTTTTATTGAGAGATTATTTTCAAAAAAAATGTAATTAATATTTTCTTTTTTGATATATTAACTAGATTTTGAATCTGTTTTTTATATCCATTATTAGGTTGGATATTTTTTGAATCCATCATTATATCAATACATAAAGAAAAATTCATAAGATAAATAACACATATTTAATTTTATTGTCTTTTAAATATTCAAATATGTAAAAAATATATTAGAATATCATTATGAATCGCATATCATTATATAATTTGATATATATGAAATAATTTTTCATATATATTTATTAAACATTCACATTTTTTTTATAAGTATTAAATTTTAAATCTTCTAATTGTTTCATAGATAAATAACTTTGCTTAGTTTCATTTGTAGAATACCCTTGAGGAATGGTATTATCTTGTAAAGAATAAAATAAATACGGCCCTTGTTTTTTGTCTTTTACAACATTAAATGTCATTTCAACATTTTCACTTAATGCATTCAATTGATTTTTTTTCATTATCTTATTTGCATTGTTTATAAGATAAGAACGATAATCTTCGTTTGTATTAATACCTATTTCGGTTTTAATGTTTCTTTCATAAACCCCATTTGAAGAATAGTTTGCAGCTAAATGATAATCCGTCATTATAGGTTTGAAAGAATTCATATATATATATTTATTTTTATATTTTATTTTAATTAATGTCACTATTTATTTCTAAAATTTCTTGTTGGATCAATTCACTCTCATTATTATTACTGTCTTCGTTAGAATCATTTACATTTTCTTGTATATCATTTACTTGTGTATCAACTGTTACTTCTAAATTATTCACTTCATTCGTTCCCGATTCTTCATTAAGTTCTTCCGTATCTACTTTGATAACTTCTTCAATTGAATTTTCAACATTATTATTTTCCATATACATATTAATCAAATCTTGCTTTCTAACATTTTTTTTCGCAACATGAACTCCTTTTGACTCCAAAAGATTTCTCAATTCTTTAATTGTGAGTTTTTCTATAGAACTATCCATTTCATTTATTTGTTCATAGTCAATTGTTTTAATTTCATTCGAATTCATTTCTTGTACATTCGTTTCTTCATCACTTTCATCATCGCTTTCATCATCACTATTTACACTGCTATCATCGTCGTCCGAATCGTCTTCATTTTCTTCATTATTTGAGTCTTCTTCCAATTGTGATAAATCTAAACCATTTAACATTTTATATGTTTGTACATTTTCATCTTGTTGGTCAGATTTTTCTGAAACTTCATTTAAACTTTGAGGAACGTTTGGTGTTAAAGATTGTTGTTTTAATAAATTAAATAAGATTTTAGCTTGTTCTGATTGCGACATTTCAAGATTATCTATTTTTCTCTTAAAATAAAAACAAATCATAGCAACAAGAAGTAAGTTTACAAGAACTCCTATAAAAAAACTTGATATATCCATTAAACTCGAAAAACTACTCATATTATTTTAATAAAAACGATTATATTTAAATATTTTTTTAAACGAAATAATTATTGTTTTGTTTTAAGTAATTCTGTTGGATATTCTAAATCTTTTAATATTTTTAATCCTCCATGAATATTACTAATTCCATTTTCTAATTTATATGTATAATCCATTTGATCATTGTCTTTTATAGAAACTTGCATTTGTTGATTTTTTACGTATTTATCTTTTGTAAATTTTTTACAAAGATCTAAATAATGGGTTGTTAATACATAATCAACATTATTTTTATAATTATTCATACCGGTTAAATATATGTTTGCACATAAAACAGCGTCATTTGGATTTGTACCACTGTATATTTCATCAAAAATACACAAATGACGTTCTTTATGATGTTTCTTAATAAATTCGAATATATCTTTACACCTTCTTGCTTCTGCTTGAAACAAACTATCTCTATTTGATGTATCTGGTATATTTAAGTAAGAATGAAAATGATCGTATAATTTTAATTTACAAGATGAATAACAACCTGCGCCGATACTTTGAGATAAAAATAAATTGATGATCGTTGATTTAATCATTGTGGTTTTACCGGAAGCGTTTGGTCCTGTAATCATAATATTTTTATTAAATTTCAAATCGTTGCAAATTTTGTTTTGATTCATGTGATTAATATAATACATATTTTTGATTTTTGTATTTTTTGTTTTAGAATTAACTTTTATAAATTTACAAGTATTTAAATTACCAGAGTGATAGCATTTTGCCAAACTATGTAAGTCTTGATTAAATTGATTCAAATAAGTTATATATAAAATAGTATCATTGTATTCTTCATTATAATATAAATCAAAATGTGTTTTCATTAATAAACCAATATTTTTACATTTTAAGAGATGCATACGTTGATTTTTTAATATGGTTAATTTTGTAGACATTTCGTGTAGTTTTGTTTGATAGGTTAACATATTATCATTAAATTGTTTGTAATATTTTAATGATTTTGTTTTGTTATGTATATTTTCAATAAGTTTATTTCCTTCATCAAGAAATAATATATATTCATCATTCAGTTTTATCATATACTTTGTATTTTTCACAAAGTGAATACAAGAATTTACATTATTATAAATACCCATACCATAAAAGAAAATATATACTAAAGTATACATTTTATCTTGAAAAGTATTTTTATTGAAATTCAATAAGTTTTTAATTATATTATTATTTAAAATGATTTGTTTGACAAATTCAAAATATTGTTTAAATGACATTCGAATACCTTTCCAATAAAAAATAAAATAAGGTATAATTAAACCTAGAAAAGGAGATAATAAAGCAATTAATGGACTAAATAAATTGTATAATGCTAAAATTTGTAAAAATGCAACCACAGTATTCAAATAAAAAAAGCGTCTAAATTGAATATATTGATATTGAGATAAAAAATTTTGAATATTTTTGAATTGTTCATAATGATTTGAAAAATGAGTCATTTTATTTTCAATTCCTTTGTATGATTTTAAAAGTTTTTGTGAATCTTTTAAAAAGTTTTCATTTGAAGTATAGAGTGAACTCCATTTATCTAGTAAAAGTGAATCACCATTATTGTAATTATTGCTTAATAACATTGAATATATGTTGTTATTACTATTATCACTTGTAAATTCAATATCATTTCTCACATGTTGTTTTAATGATTTAAAATTTGTATATTCAATTGGTAATTTAAAATTATAGTTTATCAAACTATAATTTATTTTGTTCTCATTTTCTTCATCATCTTCTATAATTTCTTGTTTATACATTTTCGAATATCTTTCAAAAAGTTGATCCATTAAATTATGTTATATATGTTTTTTTATACTTAAACGAAAAAATATAAACAAATGAAATATATTTAAAAAATAATTATTTAAATATATTAACATCTTTGTTCTTATGGAAACAAATAGTTATTCATATGATTGGTTTATGGAAAGATCAAAAAAGTTGGATAGAGAAAAAAATAAATTACCATATGATTCTTATAACATGATAAAAGAGATTAAAAAAAAACTAAATATACGTGACTTTAATGATTTAAAAAACGAAATTCGTTATAATAAAAATAAATTTAAAAGTAACAATGAAACATTAAATTCAATTTATAAAAATTTAAATAAAATTACAGAAAAAACATATGAAAAGTTGAGTAGTGAAATCATAAATACTATCGAAAATATGATAGAAAATGAATGTGAAGAAAAAGTACAAGAAGATATATGTAGAAAAATATTTGACATTATTAGAAATAATTCTATTTGTTGTCAATTATATGCTAAACTATATAATGATTTAATAGAAAAACACAAAATATTTAAAACTATTTTTCAGAATCAACTAGATGTTTATTTGAAAAAGTTCAAAGAATTTAATTATGTATCGCCTGAAGAAGATTATGATAAGTATTGTCTTTATGTAAAGCATATTGAAGAGTCAAAAAATTATACATTATTTTTATTACAATGTTTGACATATTCAATATGCAATCTAGATGAAATGGTAGAACTTCTTTTGTATTTTCAAAATCAACTAAAAGTTACACTATATATTGAAGATAATATGTATGAAAAAGAACAAATGATTGAAACAATATATATTATTATAAAAGAAATATCTGATTTGCTTATGTTTAATGAACAATGGAGTATTATTTTATCAAATCATAAAGAAATAAAAGAAATAAAATCAAAAGGTAAAACAAAAAAAATGGAATTTAAATTGATGGACATTGATGATATTATTAAAATGAATAACAATTCAATATAATAAGTATATAAAATTATATGTTTATATATCATATATATGAGTGGGGCTAGAATCGTATCACAAATTAATGATTCTCAAGATTATGATTTTCTTTTTGAACAAGATAATAAGTTAGATACACAAGACGAAAACATAAAATCAGCATTACATGAAATAGAAATTTTTGGAAATAAACATATTATTGCGATGGGTAATAAAAATCTTCATCCAAAAGATGAAACAATTGAATATTTCATATGTTACTTAATATACGATTCACAAGTTGTATCTAAAATAGGAGTTTATGAATTAAATGTGAATGATACAATTACATTGGATAATGCCGATTTTAGTAAAATGGAATTATTGATAGATAATTATTATTACAAAAATCCAGAATCATTATTAGCTTTCCGATCTACATCGATGAACGTAGAAAAAGATTTGGAAGAAGAAACGGAAGAAAATATAGACAAAGAACTTAGAGAAGAAGATGTTGATGAAACTAAAGAAGGAGAACTGAAAGAAGGAGAACTGGAAGAAGGAGAACTAGAAGAAAATAAAGAGGAAAATCTTGAGAAAAGTAAAGATGAACCTATAACAACGAGTGAAAATCAAGATAAATCTTTGACAAAAGAAGATGGTACTGATTCCGAAGTACAAGAAGAAATAGATGAACCACAAAAAACAAATACTACTTTATTAGAAAAAATAAAAGAGATTTTCGATGAAAAAGAGAAAAAAAGTGCAGCACAAATGTTTAATCTAATGAGAGAAATTCGTAAAAATAAACAATATTTATATGAATCATTTGATAGTGAATATCAAAAATTGGTAAACATTTCTGATTCTAAAAAGGCTTATTTTGTCGAAACATTTTTTGATAATAAATCTCAAAAAATCACAAAATCACTATTAACAATGTTTGAATATATGTTAAATATAAAATTTATTCTTGTAAATGAACAAAATGAAGTTCAACAATTTAGCATATTTGATAATATAGAAACAACTAAATTGGATGATTTTTTCAAAAATTCTAAAGTAAAGATGAATGCATATTGGAATAATTATAATCCTAATAAAATTATTCTTGTAACTAAAAATGAAGATGATACATATGAATATGTTGATACAATAGATTTACAGCAACAAGATATTAATTCGTATTCAAATATATTAAATTCCATAAAAACACGAATGGACAGTGAAACACATGAATATGAAAAAGTATCAAAACAAAAATTATCTATTTTAAAATCATCTTTTGATACTTTAAATTAATATAATGATATAAAAATGTGCCTATAATACATACAATATATGAGTAAAAGTAAAAAAGTAAAAAATAAGAAACAAAACTATAATAAAAAAATTAAAAAAGAATTGAATGAAAATATTATGATTTTTTTACAAACTCACGTTGACAAATTAGATGAAAATAAACATACAAAAGTCATTTCTGATAATATATATAAGCGTATTAAAAAAGCACTTTCAGAATCTGAAAAAGTCCACCATGACTATGTGTTAAGTGATATTAAAGCAATAACACATAAAGAAAATAAATTTATAAATAAAGAAGTATTACATCATATTCAAAGACAATTACACTATCAATATAACATTATGTTTTCTTATAATAATATTGAATTTTATATAAAAATTGTTTTCGATGAATTACCTTTACAAATAAAAGAATATGTACGATACATGAAATGGGTCATATGTTTATGTTGTTCAAATATTAAAAATGATAAAAAAGAAAAAATACATTTTTCGATTTATTTGACAAATCTTATAAAAGAAATTGATTTATCTAATTTTGAAAATATTATAGAAAGTTCGCATTGTAATAGTGGGTTCAGTTCATTTCATAATCATTTGGATGTATGTATATACAGAAAAGAAGAATGGTTAAAAATATTTATTCATGAATG
>Ga0066364_10000242_pt1 | contig 11669 bp, 12 predicted proteins | sample Knorr_S7_td_Surf_FD_70970 | JGI IMG/M metagenome (GOLD analysis project Ga0066364, IMG submission 70970) | Marine microbial communities from Southern Atlantic Ocean transect - Knorr_S7_td_SurfaceA_ad_6m_LV_A | ecosystem: Environmental > Aquatic > Marine > Oceanic | place: Southern Atlantic...
CTACGGATGCGCAAGAACTAATGAAGAAAAAAAACAATGGAAAGATGAAAATATAGGTGAAGAATGGAAATTAGAAAATCTTAAGAAAATAAAATCCCGAATGCAAGGGTGGCAATTAAGTGCTTTTGAAGAGTCCTACAATCATAAAATTAATCAAGGAATTTCACTTTTTAAAAAAAAACTTTTGGGGGATTGATCTATAAATCTTTTTTCATAGAGTCCATGTCACTAAGATGATATTTCAAGGCTTCATTAGACATTCTTACTTCCTGTAAAAATAAGAAAATTGAAATTATCATACAAATACAACACGATGCAAAACTCAGCCTAGCATAAAATGTTAAGTCTAAATATAACAGTAATACTGTAAGCATATTAAAAAGGAATCCAAAAGATGAAAAACCCATCACATACTTTAGAAAATTAGTTCTTTTATTTAAAACATGAAGTTGTTTTTCTAACTCTGGTGGAACTTTTTTTTCAAAAGTAAATTTGTCATGTAGTTGCCGAATTAATGCACTTAAAGTATGAAAACGATTGCTATACATCGTCATCATTAATGGAATTGCAGGGAACATTAGAGCTGCTACTGTGTAATCGATGTCCATACCGAATCAAATTGATTATGAAGATAGTGTTTGATATTTACAAGTAATATTTAATGAAACAAATTGAAATATTCATAAATCTCACAAGATTGAATAAACCTATTGGATTTATGCTTTTATTTTGGCCTTGTTCTTGGAGTTTAGCTTATAGTTACTATTTAAATCAAAATATCGATTTATTTATCTACCATTTATTACTTTTTTTTCTCGGTTCAGTTTTAATGAGAAGCGCCGGATGTATTTTTAACGACATAGTGGATAGAGATTTTGATAAAAAAGTTCATAGAACAAAAAATAGACCTATAGCATCTGGTAAAATTTCTGTTAAAAAATCATTCATCTATGTCGTTCTTCTTTGCGCAATTGCCTTTATGGTACTTATTCAATTTAATTTATTAACTATAATTCTTGGAATGGCATCAATGAGTTTGGCTTTTTCTTACCCTTTCATGAAAAGAATTACATACTGGCCTCAACTATTTTTAGGATTAACTTTCAACTGGGGAATTATAATGGCATGGACATCAATCTTTAATGATTTTTCTCCAGAAATTATCATACTTTATTTATCGGCCATATTTTGGACATTGGGGTATGACACGATATACGGAGCTCAAGATATGTCAGACGATGAAATAATTGGACTTAAATCAACTTCTATTAAATTTAAAAAAAATATGAAATCGTTTGTATTATTTTCGTACATTATAAGTTCATTATTGATGGTATTTTTTTTTAAAAATGAAATAGGCATGAATATATTCTCAATTATTTTTTTAATATTTATTTTAAGTTTAATTTATCAAATTTATGGATTTAAATTTACAAAACCAAAGGATTGTTTAAAAGCTTTTAAGCTAAATAATCTATCTGGTTTAACTCTTTTTTTAAGCATCTTAGCAATAAATTACTAAATGAAATTTGAAGAATTAAAAATCTTACTAAAAAAGCTTTTTAAACAATATGTAAAAAAACATATTAAGAAAATTTTAATAGCTCTTTTTTTATCAGTTATAGTTGCGGGAAGTACAGCAGGTATTGCTTGGCTGCTTGACCCTGCTGTAAAAAAAATATTTATTGACCAAGACAGGCTTTTTGCTTGGACTATTCCCATACTTATTATTGTAGCTTTTTCAAGCAAAGGACTATCTTTATACTTAGCTAGAATAAATATTATAAGGGTTGGTGAGGAGGTTGCTGGAGAGCTTCAAAAAAAAGTTGCTGTAAATATTTTAACTTCAGATATTCAAACATTAGATAACAGGCATTCGGGAAAATATATTTCTAATATTATGTTTGACACTTACCATATAAGAAATTTAGTCAGCAATGGTGTTCTTAATCTAATGAAAGATACTCTTTCTGTCATTGCATTAGTTTCATTAATGTTTTATCAAAATTGGAAACTTGCTTTATTTGCAATATTAATGATGCCGTTAGCTGGGGCTTTGGCTAAATCGTTGGGAAAAAGAATTGGCAAAGCTACATCTAAAGCAGGAGCATCATCGGGTAATTTAGCTTCTTTCTTAACCGAAATATTCAAAGGTTCAAAAATGATAAGAATTTATCAAAAAGAAAATATTGAAAATAAAAAAGCTAATAACTTTATCGATGACTTAGTCGAAAAAAACATAAAAATTGGAAGTGTACTAATCAGAGCTACTCCTATAATGGAAAGTTTGACAGGTGTAATGATAGCAGGTTTTATTATTTTTTCAGGGACTTTAATCGAGAATGGGGAGTTAGGAGTAAATAATTTTTTTTCATTTCTAGCTGCTATGATGTTAGCATACCAACCAATAAGATCTTTAGCGACAATCAATATGGCTGCTTATCAAGGAGCAGCAGCTTTTAAAAGAGTTAGTGACATAATTGACAAAAAAATTGAAATAAAAAATGAGGAAAAAAATCCTGAGTTGATTTTAAAAGACTCAAACATAATTTTTAGTAATGTGAGTTTTAAATACGAAACAACTGATAAACAAGCAATTAAAGACGTAAATTTCGAGATCAAAGGTAATACAATGTCAGCTTTTGTTGGCCATAGTGGAGCAGGTAAAAGCACAATAATAAACTTACTTCCAAGATTTTACGACCCACAAGAGGGCAAAATAATAATTGATGATCAAAATATTAAAGAGGTTTCATTAAACTCATTAAGAAAAAATTTATCATTGGTCAGTCAAGATGTGATTTTGTTTGACGATACAATTAAGAATAACATTGCATACGCCAAAGAGAATGCATCAACTGAGGAAATTAAAAGAGCTTGTAAATTTGCTGCTGCAGATGAATTTATTGAAAAGCTACCTTTGGGATACGATACTGTTGTGGGTGAGAATGGGATAAGATTATCTGGAGGCCAAAAACAAAGGATTTCTATTGCTAGAGCTATTTTAAAAGAGTCTCCAATTATTTTATTAGATGAAGCAACTTCCTCCCTTGATGCTGAGTCTGAGGAGATCGTTCAAAATGCAATTCTCAATCTTACAAAAAATAAAACTACTTTAGTGATAGCTCATAGACTTTCAACAATACATAACGCAGATAAAATTTTTGTTTTAAAAAATGGAAAAGTGATTGATTCAGGAAAGCACGAGTCATTAATAGAAAAAAGTGAGGAATATAAGTCACTTTATTCAAAACAATTAAAATGATAACGCTTTATAGATTATTGGGAGTATTATTGTATCCTATTATCGTAATAATAATTTATTTAAGAAGATTTTTTGGTAAAGAAGACCCAAAAAGATTTACAGAAAAAATCTTTCCTTATAAATTTAATATTGTCAAAAATATACCAGATTTAATTTGGTTTCATGCAGCAAGTATAGGTGAATTAAGGAGTATACATCCTATTATTGAAGAATTAAAAAATATCAACAAAGATTACCAATTTTTAATAACAACTACCACTCTGAGCTCAAGTAAATTAGTTAATAAAGAATTTAAAAATATTGAAAATATTTATCATAGATTTTTACCAATTGATGTAAGTTTTGTAATCAAAAGTTTTTTAAAAAATTGGAAACCAAAAGCAATTTTTTTGGTTGATTCTGAGATTTGGCCAAATTTAATTTTGTATTCTAGAGAATTAAAAATACCATTGGCATTGATAAATGCAAGAATCACAAAAAAGACATCTGATAAATGGATGTTATTTAACAAAACCGCAAATAAAATATTTAGTTCAATTGATTTGTGTCTTGCTTCCAATAATGAAACAAAAAAGAAATTGATTGATTTAAAAGCAAAAAACGTTTTTTTTACGGGAAATATTAAATTAATAAATAAAATTGATCAAAATAAAATTGAAAATACCAATAAAGAATTTTTAGAAAAAGAAAAATTTTGGCTTGCTGCTAGCACTCATTCAAATGAAGAAGAGTTTTGTTTGGCTACTCATAAAAAATTAAAAGAGCACTTCAAAAAAATTACTACAATAATTGCACCGAGACATATCAGTCGCAGCAAACAAATTCAAAATATGTGTAATAAACTAAATTTATCTAATCAAATTCTTAATGATAACGACATTATATTAAAAGAGAAAGAGATAATCATCATTAATTCATTTGGCGTTTTGCCCTCATATTTTAAGTATGCAAAAAGTGCTTTTATAGGAAAATCATTTATTAAAAGATTAGAAAAAGAAGGTGGTCAAAATCCCATTGAAGCAGCCAAACTTGGATGCAAAGTATATCATGGGCCTTTTGTATACAATTTCAGTGAAATATACCAACTTTTAGGAGAAAAGAATATTTCGAAAAAAATTGAGAGTTCAGATGAATTGGTGGAAAATCTTAAAAGTGACCTAAATGAAAATGAGAAAAAAAAATTTCAATTCGATGCATTTTTAAATGACCTAGGGGCCTCTGTGTTGATTAATAATATGGAAAAAATTAATAAATTTTTAAAAAATGAGATTTAATAAACCAAAATTTTGGGATAAAAAAAATAGTTTTTTATCAAAATTTTTATACCCTTTTTCTCTCCTAGTAATATTTTTTATCTTCCTAAAAAAATTAATTATAAAATCTAAAACTTTTAACATTCCAATAGTGTGTGTTGGAAACATTTATCTTGGAGGAACTGGCAAAACCCCATTATCAATTTTGTTAGCTAACGAGCTAAATAAAAAAGGAAAGAAAACCGCAATAGTAAGAAAGTATTATAGTAGTCATGAGGATGAGCATTTTCTTATTAAAAAATATTTTAAAGATTTGATTTTGGATAAAAAAAGAGAGTCTGGTATTAAGATTGCTGAGAAAAACGATTTTGATATCGTCATACTTGATGATGGATTTCAAGACCATAAAATTAAAAAAAACCTTAACATAATTTGTTTTAATCAAAGACAGCTTATTGGTAATGGCTTAGTGCTACCTGCTGGCCCTTTGAGAGAAAATTTAAATTCATTATCAAAAGCAGATTTGATAATGATAAATGGAAGAAAAGATAAAGATTTTGAAAATCAAATACTTAAAAAAAATGAAAATATCAAATTTTTTTATTCACAATATAGAGCTTTGAATGCGGATACTTTTAAAGGCAAGGACTTGATAGCTGTAGCAGGAATAGGAAATCCTGAAAATTTTTTTGAAACTTTAAAAAATCATAATTTAAAAGTAGTAGAAGAAAAAATCTTTCCGGATCATCATAAATTTAAAAAGATAGAAGTTTCTAATATAATTCAATCCGCAATTAAGAAAGGTTGTGAAGTAGTAGTTACTGAAAAAGATTATAATAAGATAAAGGATTTCAAATTTCCTAACTTGAATTTTTTAAAAGTTGAATTGGTAATAGATAAAAAAGAAGAGCTTATTGAGATTATAAATTTATAAATGAAATTTTTTAAATATTTAATACAAGCAATCATTTTATATTTTTTTTTCCTGGTTGGAAAAGTTTTAGGTTTAAAAATAAGCAGAACACTTTTCTCAAATATCTTTATAATCTTAGCTCCTCTATTTAAATCAAAAAAAATAATTAACAAAAACTTATCAATATTTAATAGTGACATTTCTAAAAAAGAAAAAGATAAAATAATTTTAAGTATGTGGAAAAATTACGGGATGACATTTATAGAATATGTTTTCCTTAGCTATTTTCAAAAAAATAACTCTCATATTAAAATACTTGGGGAGAATAACTTACAAAAAATAATTGAAAAAAATAAACCCGTAATATTTGTTTCAGGACACTTTGCTAATTACGAATTAATGTCTATGGAAATAGTGAAAAAAAAAATAAAACTTGCTACAATTTACAGACCATTAAATAATTTTTTTGTTAATCCCCTAATGGAATTTCTTAGAAGAAGATTTGTATGTAAAAACCAAATTAAAAAAGGAATTAACGGTGTTAGAGATGCAATTAATTACATTAAACAAGATTATAGTATTGCCTTGATGATTGATCAAAGAGTTAGTGAAGGAGAAAAAATTAATTTTTTTGGTAAGCCTGCCTTTACGACTACTCTACCAGCGCAACTTGCATTGAAATTTGGATTATCTGTGGTCCCAGTTTTTTTAGAGAGAGATGAATTCAATAATTTTACGATCCAATTTTATGAAGAGATAAAATCAAGTGATTTTAAAAATAAACTAGAAATGACGAAAAAATTAAATAATTTTTTAGAAAGCTTGATTATAAAGAATCCGTATCAATGGATTTGGACACACAATAGGTGGAAGTAATTTACTTAATTAAGTCTCTATATCTTTTGTCTGCCTCTTCTGCTGAAAAATAAGCTTCTTGTAGCTCTACGTTCCAATAATTGAGATTGTTTAGCATAATTTTTTTTCCAGAGACTGCACATATTACGTACTCACCATCTTCTAATATGTCATAAGAGTTGTGCTTAAAAAGAAGTTTAGCTTTTTTTTTATCCATCTATAAATTATACAATAAATTATTTAAGATGAATATTGGATTAATAGGAAGTGGAGGTAGGGAGCATGCGTTATGCAAAAAAATAAATGATTCTAATTTGGTAAAAAAAATATTTTGTTTTCCTGGAAACGCCGGTACCTCTAAATATGCAAAAAACATTAACGTAGATATTCTTAATTTTAATAAGCTTTTAAACGAAATCAAAAATTATAAAATTGACCTGATAATAATAGGACCGGAGGAGCCTTTGGTTAGAGGATTGGTCGATTTTTTAGAGAAAAATAAGATAAAAGTTTTTGGTCCTAATAAATATGCAGCCAAATTAGAGGGATCAAAAGCATTTATGAAAAAAGTGTGTAAAATAAAAAATATACCTACAGCATCTTTTAAAATTTGTAAAAATATAATTGATGTTAAATTTTTTCTAAAAAAAAATAAGTTACCTTTGGTTGTTAAAGCAGACGGTTTAGCTGCAGGAAAAGGTGTTTCCATATGCAAGACGAGAGATGAGATAATAAAAATTTCAAAGGAAATTTTTAAAGGTAAATTCAAATCTTCGAAATCGCTTGTGCTGGAGGAATTTCTTGATGGGGAAGAAGCAAGTTATTTTATTTTAGCTGATAAAAAAACATTCAAATTTTTTGGAACTGCACAAGACCATAAGCGCGCATATGAATTTGATAAAGGCCCAAATACAGGTGGCATGGGTGCATACTCTCCTGCCCCAATAGTTAGTAAAAATATCGAAAAAAAAATATTAAATAAAATAGTTAAACCAACTTTAAATTTTTTAAAAACAAAAAATAAACACTATAAAGGATTTTTATATGTTGGGCTTATGATAAAAAAAAATGAACCTTATTTAATTGAGTTTAATATTCGAATGGGCGATCCAGAGTGTCAGGTAATTATGCCAAGATTAAAAACAGATTTTGTTAAGGTTGTAAATTCTTGTATTGAAAATAAACTAGAAAATTTAAATCTCTCGTGGAAAAAAGAAAAATGTATGACTATCGTTTTATGCTCAAAGGGGTATCCTGGAAGTTATAAAAAAAATAAAATATTAAATGGTTTAGATAAATTTAAACCTAAATCTAATGAAATCATTTTTCACGCTGGAACTAAAATAAAAAATAATAAAATTTTGTCCAATGGTGGAAGAGTTTTAAACATTACATCTTTAGGAAGAAATTTTTCCTCTATTAGAAAAAATATTATTAGAATAATTAGAAGAATTAATTGGAAAGCTGGTTTCTATAGAAAAGACATAGGTTGGAAAGTAATTAAAAAAAATGCGCATTATAGGAGGTAAATTTAAAGGACAAAAACTTGAGTTTTTAAAAAATCCCGCTACTAGACCTTTGAAAGACTCAGTTAAAGAAAATATTTTTAATATTTTAGAACACTCAAAAAAAATAAAAGTAAAAATAAATGAATCGAATGTCTTAGACTTTTATTCGGGAATAGGATCTTTTGGTTTGGAATGCCTATCTAGAGGTGCGAAAAGAATTACTTTTGTTGAATACGATAATAGTGCGGTAAAAATCCTTAGACTAAATCTTTCTAAAATATCATCAAATAATAAGGCTTTTGTTTTTAATCAAAAAACTCAAACCGCTCTTAATGATTTTAAAACTGAAAAGTTTGATATTTTTTTTTTAGATCCACCCTTTAAAAATAAAGAATTTTTGATTGATCTAAAATTCATAAAAAAAAAGAAACTTTTTAAAAAGAATCATATTGTAGTCCTGCACAGAGAAAAGAAAACAGCAGACGAGCTGAAAAATATTTTAGAAATTTTTGAGGAAAAAATTTATGGTAGATCTAAAATAATATTTGGAAAATTTATTTAAGAAATTTTTTTGTGAAACTTTTTACTTGTTCCACTGCCGGTTGATTATAAGGATTTATTTTTAAAATCTCGGCAATTAAAACTGTTTCCAAAATAAAATAAGAAAATAATTCACCCAATAACTCTTGATTTTTTTTCCTAAATTGAAACTCTCTGTATGGAATTTTATTAAATCTTAATGTTTCAATTAAAGCTTTTTTTTGTGCTTCTTTAATAGTATTTAAGTCTTTGTTTTCTAAATATTTCATCTCATTATTATTAGAGAAAGGAATTTTAATTTTTTTACCTCCATCCTCTTTTTTAATGCTTATAATTTGAAATATCTTATCTTTTGGCCCGTCTAAATAAAGTTGTAATAAACTGTGGTGATCTTTTGGCACATTTGAAATTGTTGGTAAGAAGCCCTTTCCTTTTTTTCCTAAACTTTCAGCAATTAATTGTTGGCACCAGTAAACAAATTTTTCCAATTTTGGAGAATAATTTAAAAAAATTAAGTTTTTATATTTACCTTGAGCTAGTAAAGTTGACATCATAATAACACTTTCCTTTAAAAAAATTTTTTCTTTTTTGTTTTTAATAAATTTTTTTATATTTAATCTGAGTTTGCGAATATTAAGACCCATTAAAAAAGCAGGTATCATTCCAACCTCTGATAAAACTGAATAACGACCGCCAATAAAATTTTTATGCTCGATATAGAATAAATTTTTATTTTTAGCTAAATTAAATAATACATTATTTTTTCTTTCAGAAATAAGGATTATATTTTTTGAGTCTTTTTTAAATATTTCAAGAAAAAATGAAGTAGATAAAGTTTCAATAGTATTACCAGATTTAGATATTACTAAGTATAAAGTTTTATTTTTTTTTAATTTTTTTTTTATATGTTCAATTTTTTTGATATCAAAATCGCCTAAAAAATAACAATTCTTTTTTATTTTGTGATGTAGAAACTGGTAAATAGCCTCTATTCCCAAAATTGAGCCGCCCATGCCAATTACAACTATATTTTTAAATTTTTGAAATCTATTCAAATGGTTGGTTTTGAAATTAAAAATAAAATTTTCATTTAAAACATTAAGTGTGTTTCTATCTAATTTAATTTGGTTTACAATTTTGTTAAAAATTTTATCATAATTTTTTGATAATCTTTTTTTTAGATCAAAACTGAAATGGTTTTTTTTTATGTTATTTTTTAAATGAAAATTGCTTATCACTGACGAATTTTTTCTAAAATTGATTTTTCAACTGAAGAGGATTTATTGACACCTGTACTTTTGTCTTTAGGTGCTTTCAAAATTTTTTTTATTCTTTGAGTATCACTTTTTTTATCATTTGCGATGCTACCTGGTTCAGGTATTTTCTTGTGATCAGGCGGTAGTATTAAAGGATCCTTCTTTTTAACTAAAAATTCATCATTTGTTTTAATTTTTTCATTTCTTAAAACTTTTCCCGCCTCCTCTACTGAAGCACAAGAAAATAGTATTAAAGCCGTTAACAGCAAGCTAATTTTTTTCATATTTTAACCTTACAACATCTTTTAATAAATATATTAAAATTCCGAAAGTAATAAATATATCTGCTAAATTAAATGTAAACCAGTGTAAATCATGGTAGTGAAAATCAATAAAATCTGGAACTGCTTTAAAGATTACTCTGTCATAAAAATTTCCTATCGCTCCGCCAATTATTAAAGAAAACGTAATTTTTTCAAATTTATCAGATTTTAAAGAAATTATTATTAAAAAAATAATTACTAATGCAATAACTACAGTTATAGAATTATATAAAAAAGAAGAGTTAGAACTTAATAATCCAAATCCTATACCTGTGTTCCACAAAAGATCAAAATTTAAATAATTATTTACGTAATAACTATTTTCACTTATTTTTTGAAGAACAAGAATTTTCGAATACCTATCAAGAAAAAATGTAATAGATATGATTATTAAACAATACAAATTTTCACGAGTAAAAATTTTATTTTTTATTTCTTTAAAATTGATCAAAATATTGACTTTCTAAATTATTGGACAGCTCTCTCTTTGGCATTTTTTTTCTAAAATTTTCCAACATCTTTCACATTTTACCCCTCTAGCTTTTTTTACCTCAATTTTGATTTCGTCATTATTTGACAATTCTTTTTCAGCTTTTGAAACAATAAAGTAATCTGGTAAATCTAATTTGTTGAGAAGTTCTAACTGATCTTTTTTTAATATAAGTTTAATTTCGGCCTCTAAGCTTGATCCGATTTCTTTGTTAGCTCTCTTCTCCTCTATCGCAATATTTGCGTCTTGTTTAATTTTAAATAATTTCAACCATTTTTCATTTAGCTTATTATTTTCCCAACTTGTTGGAATTTTTACAAAATGATTTTCATGTATACTTTCATCATTATTTTTATTTACTAAGCTGTAAATTTCTTCGGTGGTGAAAACTAAAATTGGAGCAAACCATTTTAATAAGCTCTCTAAAATTATATTAAGAACGATTACACAATTTTTTCTTTTTTTTGAATTTAAGCTATCACAGTAAAGAACATCTTTTCTTATATCAAAATAAAAAGAAGAAAGATCGAGTGTGCAAAAATTTAGAAGTTCTTTATATAATTTATGCAAATTATAATTTTTTAAATTTTCATTAAAAGATTTATTTATTGAAAACAACTTATGCAAAATAAATTGTTCAAGTTCATCGAATTCGTTTAGCTTAATTTTTTCAAAGTTTTGTTTTTCAAAATTATCTTTTAAGTTACCAAGCATAAATCTAAAAGTATTTCTAATTTTCCTATAAGATTCTGCATGTTGGATTAAAATATTTTTATCTATTCTTAAATCTTCAGCATAATCAGAAGCTGAAGCCCAAACTCTAAGTATATCTGCGCCATAATTTTTTAGAATATCCTCTGGAGAGATAACATTTCCCATTGATTTAGACATTTTCATACCCTTACCGTCCACAACAAAACCATGTGAGAGAATACTTTTAAATGGTGCTTTACCTCTAGTGCCACAAGACTCTAATAAAGATGAGTGAAACCATCCCCTATGCTGATCAGATCCTTCTAAATACATATCTGCAGGCCATTTTAAATCTTTTCTTTTCTCTAAAACAAAACTATGTGTCGAGCCGCTATCGAACCAAACCTCAACAATATCATTTAGTTTTTCATAATCTTTTGCATCATAATCCTCTCCTAAAAAGGTTTTTGCATCATCTGTGAACCAACAATCAGAGCCTTGTTTCTCGTAAATTGATGCAATTCTATCTATAATTTTTTGATCTCTTAATGGCTCTTTTGTTTTTTTATTAAT
>Ga0066364_10000243_pt1 | contig 11666 bp, 11 predicted proteins | sample Knorr_S7_td_Surf_FD_70970 | JGI IMG/M metagenome (GOLD analysis project Ga0066364, IMG submission 70970) | Marine microbial communities from Southern Atlantic Ocean transect - Knorr_S7_td_SurfaceA_ad_6m_LV_A | ecosystem: Environmental > Aquatic > Marine > Oceanic | place: Southern Atlantic...
CCTGAAGACATGAAAAAAAATAAACTAATTGATAAAATAATAAAAGAACCGCTTGGAGGTGCACATCAAAATCCTCAAAAGATATACACAACATTAAAAAAGGAAATATTAAATACATTCTTTACACTAAAAAAACAAAGTATTTCTAAATTACTTGAAAATAGGATGTCGAGATTCACTGAAATGGGTGTTTACAATGAGTAATTTTCTACTATTAACAATTTTAAAATAATTATCAACAAAATTCTGTTCGTTTATTTTATTTGAATTTTAAATATTTCATTTTTATTTTTTTATGTTAGAAGTATGAAAAGGGTTTCAAACACTAATATCGAACAATATGGTGAAAAAGCTTCTGTATTTTCACTTCAAAAAGGGAAATTACCGCCCCAGGCTGTCGATTTGGAGGAGGTGGTTTTGGGTGCTATGATGATTGATAAAAAGGGTGTTGATGAAGTCATTGACATTCTTCAACCTGAGGCATTTTATAAAGAAAGCCATCAATTAATTTTTAGCTCAATAATCAGTTTGTTTGAAAAACAGGAGCCTATCGATATAAAAACTGTATCATTTCAATTAAAAAAAGATGGAAATTTAAATATAGTAGGTGGAGATTATTATTTAATTGAGTTATCTCAAAAAGTTTCTTCATCGGCTCACATTGAATTTCATTCACGAATTATTTTACAAAAATTTATTCAAAGAAAGCTGATTTCTATATCCAATGATATAATTGAAGACTCATATGATGAGACATCAGACGTTTTTGATTTGCTCGATAAAGCTGAATCAAAAATTTACGATATATCTCAAAGAAATTTGAAAAAAGATACACAATCTGCTGAAGATTTAGTTTTAGCGGCAAAGAAAAAAATTGAGGAAATTTCTAAAAAAGAGGGTTTGAGTGGTATAGCATCAGGCTTTGGAGAAATAGATAGATTAACCTCAGGCTGGCAACCTAGTGATTTAATAATTGTCGCAGCAAGACCGGGAATGGGTAAAACAGCGTTTACACTATCCATGGCGAGAAATATTACTGTAGAAAATAATATTCCCGTAGCATTTTTCTCATTGGAGATGTCTGCCATCCAGTTGATTACCAGGTTAATATCATCTGAGACTGGATTAAATTCAGAAAAATTAAGAACAGGAAAATTGGAAAAATTTGAGTGGGAATTGTTAAATGTTAAAGTTACTAATCTTGAAAATGCTCCACTTTATATTGATGATACACCCTCACTATCCATTTTTGAATTAAGAGCTAAGGCTAGAAGATTATCCTCTCAGTTTGGTATAAAACTAATTGTTGTAGATTATTTACAACTCATGACATTAGGTTCAAGTCAGAAGACAGGAAATAGAGAACAAGAAATTTCTACAATTTCAAGAAATTTAAAGGCTTTAGCTAAGGAGCTCGATATACCAATCATTGCCTTATCACAACTATCCCGTGCAGTCGAACTTCGAGGTGGCACTAAAAGACCGATTTTGTCAGATTTAAGAGAGTCTGGAGCAATCGAGCAAGACGCTGATATAGTATCTTTTTTGTATCGTCCTGAATATTATAAAATTGACGAATGGGATGATGAGGAAAGGTCTCCAGCTCTAGGTCAAGCAGAATTTATTGTTGCTAAGCACAGGAACGGTGGTCTAAGTTCGATAAAACTCAAATTTATCAATTCACTTGGTAAATTTGAAAATTTGTCTTCATTTGAAAATCCTTTTGAGTATGAATCAAAAATTAACATACAGAAAAAGGTCAATCCCGATCAGGCTTTTGAAAGTGGATCCTATAGGTCTGAGGATGAAGAAGACTTATTTTAATTGTTTTATTAAATCTGAAAATTTAACGGAATCATTCATGGCAATATCAGCCAATACCTTTCTGTTAATATCTATTTTATTTTCTTTAAGCTTATGGATTAGTTCCGAATAGGTTAATCCATTTTGTCTAGCAGCAGCATTAATTCTTAAAATCCATAGGGCTCTGAAACTTCGTTTTTTATTTCTTCTGTCTCTATAAGCATATGTCAACCCTTTTTCAACTGCATTTTTTGCTACAGTATAGACATTTTTCCTTCTTCCAAAGTAACCTTTGGCTTTCTTGAGGATTTTTTTTCTTCTTTTTCTTGATGCAACTGAGTTTACCGATCTTGCCATTTCATATTATTTTAACTGAGGTGCTTCAAAAGAAGCTTATACCTTTTGTTTGGTTAAACTATTTTTTATTTAAGTCTGAGCTGTTTTTTTATATTGTTGAGATCGCTATCGCTTACTAATCCGTCGTGAGTAAGTTTTAACTTTCTTTTTTTTGATTTTTTTGTTAAGATGTGATTTTTGAAAGCATGCTTTCTTTTGATTTTACCACTTCCAGTAACTTTAAATCTTTTTTTTGCACTAGATTTAGTTTTCATTTTACTCATTGACTACTTCTTTACTTTTTTTGGGCTCACAAACATAATCATTTTTTTCCCTTCTAGCACAGGTAATTGCTCAACTTTTCCATATTCTTCTAATTCTTGCGCTAATTTTAACAATAAAATTTGCCCTTGTTCCTTAAAAATAATGGATCTTCCCTTAAAAAAAACAAATGCCTTAAGTTTTGCTCCATCCTCCAAAAATTTAATGGCATGCTTTTTTTTGAACTCATAGTCGTGTATGTCCGTTTGGGGCCCAAATCTAATTTCTTTGACAATTACTTTTTGAGTTTTAGCTTTTAAATATTTTTCTCTTTTTTTCTGATCATACAAAAACTTTTTGTAGTCCATTGCCTTACAAACAGGCGGAACTGCTTTAGGAGAAATTTCTACGAGGTCTGTCTCTAGTTTTTTTGCTATTAATAACGCCTCACTGACTGGGTAAATCCCTACATCCACATTGTCTCCAACTAATCTTACTTCTTGAGCTGTAATCTCACCATTGATTTTGTGAGGATTTTTCTTTATTATTCTTCCGGGTCTTTTCCCTCTTTTCCTTCTTAGTGCTATGGCTGTTATTTTAGGTTAATTTCTTTTGATTTATTTATTTTTTGAGCTATATAATCATTTAGTGACTCTGTTTTAATGGCTCCAACTATCTCACCACCTCTTAGTCTAATTGTTACTTCGTTGTTATCAATTTCTTTGTCTCCAATTATACCCATTATGTGAGTTTTTTTCTTTTCTGCTTCCAAAATTTTCTTACTTACGGTTTCATTTCTAAAGTCTGCAGATGCGCGAATTTCGTCTTTTTCTAATAAATTTAAAACTTTTTGAGTGTAATTTTGGTGTTTTTCACCGACTGAGATAAGAGTTATTTGATTTGTTGCTAACCATAGAGGAAAAATACCAGCAGTATGCTCAATTAGTATAGCTATAAATCTTTCTAAACTTCCAAATGGTGCTCTATGAATCATTACTGGTCTTTCATCTTCATTGTTCTTGTTTTTGAAAGTAAGATTGAATCTCTCAGGTAAGTTGTAATCAACTTGAATTGTACCCAGCTGCCATTCTCTTTTCAATGCATCTTTAACCATAAAGTCAAGTTTGGGACCATAAAATGCTGCTTCACCATACTCTATTCTATAATTTAAGTTTTTTGATTTTGCAGCGTCAAGAATTGCTTTTTCAGCAAGATTCCAAACTTTTTCGGAACCGATATATTTCTCCATTTTTTCCTGATCTCTGAGAGATATTTGAGCAGTAAAGTCTTCAAATCCGAGAGATTTGAAAACATAAAGAACTAAATCTATTACTTTTATAAATTCATCCAATAATTGTTCTTGAGCACAGAAAATATGCGCATCATCTTGGGTGAATCCCCTAACTCTAGTCAATCCATGTAATTCTCCACTTTGTTCATAACGATAGACTGTTCCAAATTCAGCGTACCTGACAGGTAAATCTTTATAACTCCATTTTCGTGAACTATATATTTCACAATGATGAGGACAGTTCATCGGTTTTAGTAAAAACTCCTCATCATCTTTGGGTGTTTTGATTGGAAAGAATGTGCTGTCTCCATATTTATCATAGTGCCCAGATTGAACATATAATTTTTTGTTACCAATGTGAGGTGTTATAACCATTTCATACCCTGCTTTCTTTTGAGCAGTTTTTAAAAATTCCTCCAATCGAGATCTAAGTTCTGTTCCTTCAGGCAACCATAGTGGAAGTCCTAAACCAACATTTTCTGAAAATGCGAATAAACCCAATTGTTTTCCTAGAACCCTATGATCTCTTTTTTTTGCTTCCTCTATTAATTGAAGATATTCTTTCAATAATTTTTCTTTTGGGAAGCTAATCCCATAGATTCTAGTCAGTTGTTTGTTATTTTCATCACCTCTCCAATATGCTCCGGCAGTATTTAATAGTTTAATACTCTTTATAAATTTTGTTGAGGGTATATGTCCTCCTTTACATAAATCAGTAAAATCAGCATGATCACAAAAGGTTATTTTATCATTATCAAGACTCTTAATTATTTCACACTTGTATTCGTTTTTTTGTGACTTATAATAGCTAAGTGCATTAGAATTTGAAACTTCTCTCATGGTAAAAGAATGATCCTTTCTAGCCTCTTCAATCATTTTATTTTCAATTTTAGAAAAATCATTTTCAGAAAATGTTGAGTTTTGAAAATCAACATCATAATAAAAACCATTTTCAATTGCGGGCCCAATGGTCAATTTTGAATTGGGGTATAAATCAAGTATTACCTGTGCTAGTAGATGTGCAGTTGAATGCCAAAAGGCCTTTTTTCCCTCATCATCATCCCATTTAAAAAATTTTATATTGCCATCACTAAAAAGTTTTGTTTTAGTTTCAATAATTTCATCATTATACTTCACACTCAGAATATCTCTTGCTAGTGCAGGACTAATTTTTTCAGCAATTTCAAATGGTGTGACTCCATCATCATAACTTAACTCGTTACCATCTGGAAATCTGACTTTAATCATTTCTTAAAATTATTGTTTTCTTCTTCAGATAAGTTTCTGACAATTGTCATTATACCTGAATAGAGTAAATATACTGCCATTAAGCATAAAATCGTTCCTAAAATTAAAACAAAATAATAAAACTCATGACCTTTATTTTTAAAAGCAGAGAACACAATCGTTGGACCTAAAAACATAAAGAATAAACTTATGATTAGCCGGTTAAAACCTCTTGATAAATAGTCTTTTTTCAAATCTTTGCTGAATTACTTCTGATAAGCAGTATTAAACCAATCAACATAAAGGGAATACTTAGCCATTGTCCAGTGGAAAGTAATCCGAGATAGTTCTCTATACCCCCTTGACTTTCTTTTACATATTCTACAATAAATCTGACACCAAACAAGAAAATTAAGAAAAAGCCAAAAAAGAATCCTTTTTTATCACTTAGTTTTGTCTTGTTATACATTCCGTATAGAATTATAAATAGAACCAAATAGCCTATTGATTCGTAAAGTTGTGCAGGATGTCTTGGTAAATTTTCAGATCTGTTTAAAAAAATAACCCCAAAATTTGAATTTGTATAGTTACCTACAATTTCAGAATTGAAAAAATTACCAATTCTAACTAACATACCACCTAATGCAACAACAATCACAAGCCTGTCAAAAATCCATAAAACAGACTCATATTTATACTTAATCTTATAAATAATTATTGATAAAATGATTCCAACTGTTGCTCCATGACTAGATAGACCTCTATATCCAACGAAATTCCAGCCATTTTCATCAATTTTAATTGGTAAAAATATTTCTAACAAATTATTTTGAAAATATTCCCAATTATAAAAAAGGACCTCACCAAGTCTTGCACCTATAAGAGTGCCAAGAACCATGTGAACAAGAAAAGGGTCAAGCAGTTTTAGATCTTTATTTTCTTTAATGTAAATCTTTTCCATTAGCTTATATCCTGCGAAAAAAGCTAACAAAAACATGAGGCTGTACCAGTATATTGTTATTGGTCCAAAGCTAATTATAGATTCACTTAAATCATGTTTAAAAATTAATTTATCCATATAATCAAATATAATTTATTATGGAACAGGGTCGCAACCACAATTTTTACTCCACGGATTGCATTTCAAAATTCGAGATACACTTAAGTAAAGCCCTTTGAAAAAACCATATTTTCTCAAGGCTTCAATGGCATAATTTGAGCATGTTGGATAAAACTTACAATTACTACCTAGGTGTGGTGAAATTAGAATTTGATAAAACTTAATAATTTTAATTAAAGGGAAAATCAAAATACTTCTCATTTAATTATCATTTAAGTTGATACCAAATGAATTTAATTTATTTCTAATAAAATCAGAAATTTCATAGTTTTTATTCTTTCTGCTAAAATCTCTTATCTCTATCATTGCACTGATTAATTCATCACTATTACCAATCTTTTTGTCATTATTAATATCAACGGAAAAACCAAGAATATCTATTAAAAATACCTTCAAATGACTTTTCAATACGCTAATTGATTTTTTGGACATCATATTCTTTTCCTTTTTAACATTTTCAATTATTCTAGAAATTTCAAACAAATGAGAAATTAATTTTGGGGAATTAAAATCATCCATCATAGATTCATAACATTTTTTGATAATTGACTCGAATTCAACATTTTCATCATTTGAAGGTCTTAAATTATCAATATCTAGGTAGCTTTTAATTAGTTTTTTATATCCTTTTTCAGCAGCTAACAATGATTCATTAGATAAATCTAAGGTGTTTCTGTAATGCGCTTGGTACATTAAAAATTTAACAACCATTGGGTCAAATCCTTTTTCAATCAGTTTACTATTACCATTAAATAAATTTTCAGGTAGTATGAAATTACCTGAAGATTTTGACATTTTTCTTCCATTCAATGTTAACATATTAGTATGAACCCAGTAATTTGCAGGATTCTGGTTGTAGACTGCTTCAGACTGTGCGATTTCACAATCATGGTGAGGAAACTTTAAATCCATTCCACCCCCGTGAATATCAAATTTTTTACCTAAATATTTATGACTCATTGCGGAACATTCAATATGCCATCCAGGGAAGCCGTAACCCCATGGTGATTTCCATTTCATAATATGTGATTCACTGGCGTTTTTCCAAAGCGCAAAATCTTGAGGATTCTTTTTTTCATCAAATCCGAACAGTTCACGTGATTCATTAATTATATCATCTAAATTTCTGTTACTTAATTTGCCGTAATTGTATTTGTCATTAAACTTAATTAAATCAAAATATACTGAACCGTTTTTTTCATATGCGTATCCGTTTTCTATTATCATTTCTATCATTTCAATTTGCTCAATGATATGCCCTGTTGCAGTTGGTTCAATGTTTGGAGGTGTCAAATTAAATTTTTTTAACACATCTCTGAAATCGTTGGTATACTTTTGAACAACCTCCATAGGTTCAATTTTTTCAATCTTTGCTCTTTTCAGGATTTTATCCTCTTCTTCACTTTCCTCTAGATGACCAACATCCGTTATGTTTCTGACATAGCGTACATCATAACCAATGTGCTTTAAAAATCTTACTATTAAGTCAAACGAGATGAACGTTCTACAATTTCCAAGATGAACCTTGTTATATACAGTTGGACCACATACATACATTCCAACCTTTGATGGATTAATTGTTTTAAAATCTTCTTTTTTGGATGATAAAGAATTATATATTTTTAAATTTCTATTTGAAATTGACATTCGTTTTAACTATCGTTACGAATATAATCCAAAAATTCTCTTTTTATAAGTTTGTCTTTAAATTTTCCTCCAAACTCACCAGTGACAGTACTACAATCAATGTGCCTAATCCCTCTAGAGTTGACACACATATGCTTTGCATCTATAACACATGCAACGTCTTCTGTGTTTAGAAATTCTTGTAATTTTCTGACTATCTGGATATTTAATCTTTCTTGAACTTGGGGTCTTCTTGCATAATAATCAACAATTCTATTCATTTTTGAGAGTCCGATTACATTTCCATTTGAAAAGTATGCAACATGAGCTTTTCCATAGATCGGTAACAGATGATGTTCACAAGTGGAGAATACGGTAATGTTTTTTTCAACTAACATTTCCTCATATTTGTATTTGTTTTCGAACGTTGAACCTTTTGGTAAGTTTTTAGGATTTAAACCACCAAAAAGTTCCTTAACATAGGCCTTTGCGACTCTTAATGGTGTACCCTTTAGGCTATCATCGGTCATATCCATTCCCAGGGTGTGAAGAATTTCACCTACATTTTTTTTAATAATTTTAATTTTATCATCATCGCTAAGATCAAAAGCATCTTCTCTTAATGGAGTTTCAATTGAAAAGTTTTTATGATCAGAGTCAATGAGTTCTAGATCTTCAAGAAATTTATTGTATTTCATATTATTAATAAGGTTGCAAATATAAAAAATTGATTTAGAAGATAATATTATAAGTTAAAGTTGTCCTAAAATTATGGTTTTTGATTTGAGCCATACTGGTAAATCCAGTATCGAAAAATTGATAATCATAATTTTTATCAATTATTTGAAGGCCTAAATCGAGGGTTGAAGATCCAAAATCATAACCCAAACCCATTGACTTAGAATTCAAATAATCACTTGATGCTTTGTATGGACTTTCAATTCTTTTAATTCCTGCTCTCAAACTGAGTTTGTTTAGTCTTAGTTCTGTTCCAATAGAATAATCCAAAGTTTGTTTTAGGTTTTGATTTAGGGTTCTGTTAAGAACATCATAAGAGTTACTATAATCACTTTTAAAATTTCCATTCCTGTAATTATTTGATTCCACATCAATGCTGATTATGAACATATTTGCAAAAATATTACTAGCTCCAAACTTTATTTTTGATGGAGATACAAAATCGTACTCATAAATATTTGTAATATCAGGGTCAATAATATCAACATAATTATTACCATCAAGATCTACTGAGTTGGTTTCTAAGGATTGCATGAGTTCCTCTTCAACATTAAAGCTAGTCGGTGAATTATAAGTGAGACCAAATCTAAATGTTTTAAGTTTGTAAATCATCCCTAATTGAACAGAAAAACCTTTTCCTCTCGTCAACAATTCATTACGAAAATCAATTAAAGTAATTGCTGAATCACTGTCAAAGTTGTTTTCTAAATGTCTAAAGCTTTTCTTATTGTTGAGATCGTAGATATTAAAATTTATTCCAAAATAAAAATTTTCCCCATATTGAGCAGATAGATTTATGCTTGATTTATTTTTACTTCCACTACTGTAATAAAAATTATTGATATCAACACCATTAACATATTTTGCTATTGAATAAAATGAGTTGCTTTCATTGTCATAGTCCAAGAGATATGATTGAAATCCTAAAAAGGCCTGCTGAGATGAGTAACCATAGTTTTGTCCTAGCCACCGGTAAACTCCATTGACTGTTTCATTTGTACCAACAGAAACATCGTTTACGTTGAAACCAATTGAATTATTAACAAAGAACTGATCAACAGATCTGTCAGATCGTGAATTGATTTGTTGATCAAAATTATAATCATTTGTATTCTGATTGTTAATACCAAACGAGAATTTTCTAAATTTCCCATTACCATAATTTTTGAATACATATATTATACCGCCATGGAAATTAATGTAATTAGAACTGACAGTATTTGTACTGTTAGCAAAACTAGATTCAACATCTCTGCTATCACTGGTCAAAGAAAAACCCATTCTTGACAATTCAAAAACACTGCTGGAGGCAGGGTTAATTGATATTGCCGATAAATTTCCACCCACAGAACCAAATGCTCCACTCATTGAAGAAAACCTTGCATTTCCATTATCGTTTTCAAAAATTAAAGAAACAGCATCATCAACGTTCTGACAATGTAAATTAATACAGAGTGATAAAAGAAGAAGTCTGTAAACCATACTAGTTTCTTATTCCACCTGTTCTAGATGAGCTAGAGGAGGATCTACCTATGCTAGAGGATGTGCTTGATGCACTGGATGATGAGGATGAACTATAGTTATATGATCTTGCACCCATAGATGAATTTGAGCTTCTTGTTGATGAGGATGGATTTGTCCAATTTGAACTAGATCTTGAGTTTCTAGTTGAACTATTTGAGTAATTTGAATTATTACTTCTTCCACTCAAACCCCAAGATGAACTTGTATTGGATTTATAAGGATCATTGTAATATCTTTTGGAGGGAGTTTTTATTGTTCTACTGGAACCATTTTCACTTATGCCACTTGATTTAACGTAATTTCTTAATTTTTTAGATCCATTTAAGTTATATGACCTAGGATATAAATAATTTCTGCTTTTTTCAGCTCCTGAGTTTCTACTATCTGCAATTTTTTCTAAGGTTTGTCTAGTTTGATTATAATTTCTATCGTCTATTTTATTTTCATTACTAGCTATACTAGTTCTTCCATTCGAATATACGACAACATTGGATGAGCTCCCTCTTCTTCCTTTGTTATATGAAACTCTTGAGTCCATATCATTGTATTTCTCATAGATACCATTATTATAATAGTTTCCATACCAATTTCTTGCGCCCCATCTGTTGTAGTATGAAAAATATGGTGAATTAAAAGCATAGAAATAATACGGTGAATAGTAGCCATAATTAATGTAGGGATAAAAACCAAAAAATGAGTATCTGTATGGATAGGGAATTAGGCTAAAAGGATAGTTATATGAGTAAAAGGGATCGTAGTATGAAAAATATGGACTGAAAAAACGATTCCTGTAATTGTACCCAGTGTAATCAACTATGTAATCAACACTTGTAGGAATGTCACCCCAGCTGGGATTATTGTCAGTATACGCGATATCATCTGAGCTGATTAAGTAAGAATCAAGATCCAAAGAATCGTTCTCGGACAAATCAAATTTATATTTTTCAGCTTCATCACTAAAGTAGTTCTTAAAATAATCAGACTTGGGTTTTATAGTTTCAAAATTACTTTTGTTTTCAGCATATATACCATCAGAAGAAACAAGTGATGAAGAGTCAAATGAACCACATGAAAATAAAATCAGGAATACTAATGGTGATAAAAATTTAAAATTTATATATAATTTTTTACTTTTCAAGGATACTATTCAATTATCTTTACATAAAGATAAGAACAAATTTTATGCCAGGAAAATATGTCTAAAAAATTAACTAAAAGAAGCGAAGATTATTCTAAATGGTATAATGAAATTGTGTCTATGGCAGAGCTTGCTGAAGTTTCTGCAGTAAGAGGCTGTATGGTGATTAAGCCTTACGGTTACGCAATTTGGGAAAAAATTCAAAAGGAGTTAGATAAGAAATTTAAAGAGACTGGCCATGAGAATGCATATTTTCCTCTTTTTGTTCCAAAAAGACTCTTTGAAGCTGAGGAGAAAAACGCAGAGGGTTTTGCAAAAGAATGTGCAGTTGTAACCCATTACAGACTCAAGAATGATCCAAATAAAAAAGGAAAGTTAATTGTAGACGAAGAGTCTAAACTAGATGAAGAATTGATTGTAAGACCCACAAGTGAAGCAATAATTTGGAATACTTACAAAAACTGGATACAGTCCTACAGAGATCTTCCAATCAAAATAAATCAGTGGGCCAACGTTGTAAGGTGGGAAATGAGGACTCGTTTATTCTTGAGGACAGCTGAATTTTTATGGCAAGAAGGTCATACAGCTCACTCAAATGAAGA
>Ga0066364_10000244_pt1 | contig 11663 bp, 2 predicted proteins | sample Knorr_S7_td_Surf_FD_70970 | JGI IMG/M metagenome (GOLD analysis project Ga0066364, IMG submission 70970) | Marine microbial communities from Southern Atlantic Ocean transect - Knorr_S7_td_SurfaceA_ad_6m_LV_A | ecosystem: Environmental > Aquatic > Marine > Oceanic | place: Southern Atlantic ocean...
ATCAACAGTTCTGTCAGGAACAATGTTCGAGTCAACATTAGAATCAGTTGTGGTATCACGTTCTAGTTGATCCCAGAATTCTTCGTAGTCAACACCCTTGTTTAATGTTACTAAAACTTTTCTCATTAGTGTAAATCAACCCAAGTAGAACCAGTATACCCTTGGAACTTTGATGTAGTTGTGTTAAAGATCATATCGCCTGCTTGTGGTGATGCAATAGCATCTCTTTGAGCAGTAGTTGTTTGTCCTAATCTAAATGGACCACCACTTACTCTGGCTCTATTTGTCACTGTGAACACAAGATCAGTTCCATTAAAGTTCACTGTACCTGAACCGTTTACTGTAAGATTGGTTGTTGTTAAACCTGCAAAAGTCGGTGAATCTGTTGTATTTAAATTTTGATCAAAACTACTACCACCGCCACCTGCAATTGTAATTGTTTTAGTTGCACCTGTGCCTGATGCAGTAACACCTGCACCAACAAAGTTTAATGTTGTTGCCGCAGTTGATAATGCTGAACCTTCATCTTGTACTGTTAATGAGCTACCACCTGACTGTGCTACCCAATCATAATCTGTACCTGTCCAACTTAAAACTTGTCCGTTAGTTGCTGTACCAGTGTTTAAATGTGTGTCAACATCTGAATTACTATATCCAGCATTAGACACCCAAGCATAATCAGAACCGTTCCAACTTAACACATATCCCGAAGCTGGGTTTGATTGATTTAAGTGTACGTCAATTGAAGCATTAAGATCTGTTATTCCGTAACCACCTATAGTAGTTGGCTTACCTGTTAGTGAAGCAAATGATTGTGCTGGTACTGATGTCAAATAACCTGATGAAGCATGATTGCCCCATGCGTATGCATCATCCCAATTTGTATTGTTGTAACCTGATGGTGTTGCTGAATCTACTTTCCATTTAAATGAAGTAGTTCCATGATCGTAATATAAAATTTTTCCATTGTCACTTGCTGAAACAGTATCAACATCTCCAAGAGCCGTTAAACTTGCCGCTGATATTCTGGCATCAGCTCTAGCATTTGTGAAATATAAATTTGAACCTTCTGTTAAATTAGCTGTTGTTTTACTTGCTAATCTTGTATCAAACCTTGCATCAGTATAATAAAGGTTAGTGCTACCTTCTGCAATTTCATCTGTATTATCTTTTGTTGTTATTGCCGCATTAACAAATGACTGTGTTGCATATGAATTTGTTGTTAAGTATGTTCCTACTCTTGCATCTGTATAAAATAAATTTGTTGATCCTTCTGAAAAATTATCTGTCGACGGTTGAACAAATTCAATTCCACTCTCAGCTGAGTTAACTCTTAGATACTGTCCGCCTTCTCCTACGTATGTTCCTGGTGCGTCAGTTAAACCTAATAGTGTTGTTACACCTGAACCAACTTGTATCCCGCCTGTTGTAACTGTACCTGGTTGCCATTCACTTGCACTTGCATTATAAACAAGTACTTGTCCATCTGTTGCTTGAGTTGGATTGACATTTGATAGCGATTCTATTTGTGTTGTTGTTACTCCTGTCGCTCCAGAAATAACTGTGCCGTCAGTAAGAGTTCCATAGTTTGTCACTGGAAGTATAGAATCACGCAACATAGTATTGAATTCGAATTTACCACTAGTGTTATTATAACGTAAAACTTTTCCATCGTCACCAGCACTGACATTAACAACGTCAGTAAGTGATGTCATGCTCATCGTACTAATTTTAGTTGCTACTCTGGCATCTGTATAATATAAATTTGTCGAACCTTCTGTTAGGTTGTCTGTAGTTTTTCCTGCTAAACTATTATCGAATCTTGCTTGGGTATAAAATAAATTTGTTGAACCTTCTACTACGTTATCTGAATTAATTGATTTTAATTCTACTTTTGCATTTGCATTATTCCAATATAAAACTTTTCCATCATTGGCACTTATCCATAAACTTTGATCAAACGTATCTCTAAACGTTTTATAATCAGAGAAATTAGCATCTAATTCACTGTAAGTTAATGCTGATCCTTTGTCTTGTCTTAATGTTACTGCCATATTATAACCCTATACTAAATTTACCCATGCACCATTTTCATATGCTTGAAGTTTGTTATCTGTTGTGTTGTAAATAATTTCTCCATTAGCAACACTTGATAATGCATCTCTAGCCGTTGTTGTATAGCTTGGTACTGTGATTCTTGCAACACCGTCAACTCTTGCGTCAGCTCTTGCATTTGTAAAATATAAATTCGATGGATCTTCAGTTAAGTTAGCTGTAGTTTTACCAGCTAATAATGTATCAAATTGTGATGAAAAATTACCAATATCAGATGCTGATAAAGTTTTTACTCTTACAGTATTAGCAGAATTATCCCAATATAATACTTTTCCGTCATTGGCCACTGAATAATCAACAGTGTTATATAATGCTTTAAATGTTTCGTAGTCAGTAAAATTGCCATCTAACTCTGTATGAGTTAGTGCTGATCCTTTAACTAATCTTTTTGTAATTGCCATTTTTCTCTACCCTATTCCTTAATATTTATCATTATACATAATCTATATCTACATACGTATCATCTACGTAATCAATTAAATTTTCATTATTTGTCAAATAATTTGCTTGAGCTGTACTACTTTGTAGCATTGATACTCCTGCACTGTTCCAGAAACCTCTGTTATTACCATCCGGTATAACTTTTGTACCACTATAAACGTCAACAGCATCAGCATGTGATTGTATAGTTGTGCCGTGTGTTCCACGTACAACATCAGTTAAAACGTTACCAGTGATTCTACCATATTCAATTCTTTCAGTACCAATCCATATAACACCTGGTTTGTTTGTTACATTGTCATCAACTTCGCTTGATATTTGTTTTGGTTGAGGTATTTTTGTAGCGTCAGCAACTGTAATATTATTTGAACTTTCAGTTATTGCACCATTAAGTGTAGTATGATCATCAGTTGAGCTTGTACCACCGTCATCGACAAATTTATCTCTCAAATATTCAACTCTACCATATGGTGAATAGTGTATTTTAAATTGTGAGTAATCACCTGTTCCTACATATGGATCTGCGTCAGTACCACTTCCTGATGTTCCATCATGTGTTTTCACCGTGATCATCAATGACTCTCTCGGTGTTATTGGTAATAATTCTTCTGGATACGGATCACGATCTGGTCTAGCGAATCCTGCCGAATCAAGTTGAGATTTAACAAGTATCCATTTTTGAGCATCATAATCTGATTTGAATGTTGATGATGATGTGTGTTCAACATTTGTAAAATAAATTCTATCGTTTATCAAATCCCAACGTGAAGTTTGTAATGTTGTTTCACTTGCTAAATTTTTATGTGTTACATTTGCAACATAAACTTTATTATTATCTTTAACGATGTCACCAACCGTATAACTTGTTGATGCTGACCATGATGCAATGTGTGTTAAGTCGTCATTTCTTACAAACGTATTTGCTGTGTAAGTTACACCAGACTCCCAATGATTAGACATTTTAACAAATTTTGATTCATACCAATTTTGTGTTGCGTCTGGATCGTAACCAATTGTTGGGTTTGTAGATAGTGCATCCATATCCCAATCTAAACTATCCCAAGCAAAGTTTGTTAACTGTTGACCAATTCTATCTCTGTTTACTTTAAACCCAATTGGTTGTACATCCAAGTCTTTGTAGAATCCAATCTTGTCAGCAAGTGTAGTTACAAATGAACTTACTGAATCTGCGTTGGCAGTATCAACATTTGCTAGTTCAGATGCATAAAAATATTTTCCTAATCTATCAACATGAGTTGCAGTCGGCGATACTGATTTAAGCTGATTAATTTTTGCAACATCAGTTGCTTCTGTTGTTGGTTCAAAGTTAGTATGTTGCCATTTACCAGATTGTACGTCAGTAATAAAGTTACCAGATGTGTGTGCCTGTGTGGCTTGCCAAAAACCTCCATTGTATTTTACATTTGTACCAACAGCATAACTTTGTGATGTTGCCCAAGCACTAATTACATTTGTTGAAGGTGAAACCAGTGTTATCGAAGTACTTACTCTATCAAATGCTATTTTAGTTTTAACTTTTGGTGTTGGATTGGTTGTACCAGTACCATTTGAATTAATAACATAATCTGCTGTTGTTGTAAAATCACTCATAGCCATATCTGCATTTTCTCTAACTGGAGATTTTTTACTTAAGAAGTTTCTAATTTTTGCACGATATGGTTTTACTTCTTCAATATAAGTTTTAACATCATTGAACGGATCTTTTTCAAAAGATGATTTCTGTGATAGTGCAGTATCTTGTTGTATAACATTTAGGTATGTTGATTTAAATAACCAGTCAACATGTTGTTGTTCACTAATTACATATCTAATTAATGCAAATAATAATTCATTTTGATATTTTAAGTTTTGACTTATTAATACATTATCTTTCAAAGTGTTAATATATGTGCGAAGTTCTGTTGATAACGCACTTGAATCTGCTTCAGTATAAACTGTGGTCTTTAATTTTGCTGTTGCTGTTTGTAAACCAATTCTTACCAATGACAAATTGTTATTATCATATGTCGTGGATGTTCCAGCAAGATAATCAGCATCAGTATATTGCCATAATTCCCATTTTGAATTGTAACCAAAGTTAACTTTAACAACATCATCTTGAGACAACGTTGATGTATCTATATCAGTATAGTAATCGACTATACGATCAATAACTGTGTTATCATCAAATGACGTATTGTAGTACCAATTTGTTTTTTCATAATAATTTGATGTTGTTAATGTGTTATCCCAACCTGCATGATTCACATCTAAGTTGATTGACGTTGTAATTCTATTTAAAACTTCAACTAATATTTTTCTTGCATTTTTAGAATTTACAAACCAACTTTGTCTTGGTCTTACTTTACTACCATATCTATCATTTAAAGACAATGTTGTGTCTGGAACAGTGTTTCCGAGAACATCAAAACCAGTAACACTATCTACCATTTTGTTCCAGATTTGATCTGGAATTGGTGCATCTGGATAGTTTTCTTTTAGTAATAACCACTGTGCGTGTTTTGAATTTGTTTTATCTTTTGAATTACGTTTTCTATAGTTTAATTGTAAAACTGTATTTTGTTTAGTAGTAAAATCTAATACATTAGCAATTGAAATTGAATTTTGTGATATTGGTGCAAAATAATTTAGTCCTTGTGTAATTGGTGATGTAATTATATTTGCTACAGACGAAGTATCATTTATTCTTCCTTCATACTCTGGAACTGTGGTTACATTTTTAACCCAGAAATAATATGTAGTTGTTTGCACTGACGTAGATGGATTAGTTTCAACTTTTGTTGCATAATCAGTTGTTGATTTGACTGTTCCTGTTCCACTGTAATTTGTTGGTGTGTCATTTGATTGTACCCATTCATATATGTCAATCGTTGCTGTTGGAAACAATCTTCCCCAATTTGATCTACGATATCTATTATCATGAGATTCATAATCAATATATCTTACTGTTGATAAATCCCACCATACTTGTCCAACATATTCTTCTTGCCATGGTTTACTTTTACTAATTTTTGTCGAGTCAGAGTGATAGTTATAAACGGCCGGATCAATCTCTGTTTTGTATTCAATTTCTCTATCAGCCTGTGGTGGTAATATTCCTTTTGCTGGATCATATGGTATTAGAGTTAAATCAATTTTATTATTTCGATCATCATACAACACAGCTTTTTCAAACTGTTTAGTGTCGACTTTGTCTTGTTGTCTACGTTTTGTACTTGCAAAATATTCAGCAGTTGTTTTAGTTGAATCACTGTAGTCAACTCCACTGTGTAAAATCCATTGTGTGTTACCATAACTAGAAAGTGTTAATGCACTAGGCTCAGTTCCACGTATTGAATTGTAAGTAGATATTATTGAAGCATTTGCTGTAAATCTATATACTCCCCAGTATCCAGTATAATCGTTATCCAACCAAACTAAATCACCTTCCTGCCAAACATTTGGATCACTAAATGCTGATGATAAAAAGTTTGTAAGAGTTGTTGCAGTATCGGTGCTTACATGATTATTGTCAGTTGTTAATCCTTTGTTTAATCTAATATCTTTCCAATCTAGTAATTTTATTCCTGTACTATTAATTTCTGTATTATCTGGTGATGTAACGTATTGTGGTGTACCATCAGTTTTTTCAATTGAATATTGTTTTGATTTGTAGTTCAATGTTAATGATACGTTACCTGTTGTTGCCGAAGATACTGAAACATTTGCTCTTACAGTGACATTGGCATTGTCAGTTACTGTTCCTCCTGCTGTAATATTCGATGAAGCAACTGATTGTAAATTTGCAGTTGGCACTGTATACAATGTTGTTGCAGTTGCTCCATCCCATGATTCAACTACTATGGTTGGTGCTGTACCATCCCATGCAGTAGTTACGTTTGCAGTCAGTTCATCTAAGGCATGAACTTTTGTTAAACCTGTATTAAAGTTAACTATAAAATTTGTTTTTGAGTCTTTTACAACAATTCTTCCTGTTGCAGTTGATGTTATACCAGATGCAAAACCTTGGTTGCCTGTTCCTGCAGGAACTGTGATTGCTGTTATTACTCCGGCTGACGTTGTGATGTCTCCCGAAGCAATTGTAAATGCTGTACTACCAGCCGAATCAATTACTGTTATTGTAGGTGCTTGATAATTTGTGCCTCCACTTGTAATTACAAAATCTAATATTTCACCAAATCTTCCACTAGTTCCCGAACCAGTAAATGTAAATGATGGACTACTATAATCTACGTTAAGTGTTTTAAGTGTGCCAGATTTATCTCTTACACTTATACCTGTTGGTGCCGCTGAGTAATTTGAACCACCAGTATTTAATGTAAGCTGGTTTCCTCCTGTTGCACCTGATAACGCACCTGTAAAAACTACTGTAGGTGATGTATATCCATTACCTCCAGCTGTAACAGTAACTCCTGTAACCTGTCCTGAAGCATTTATTGTTGCTGTTGCTGTTGCACCTGTTCCGTTTGCATCAACAATTTTTACATCAGGCGCTGAAGAGTAACCGCTACCTGCATTTGAAACTGATATTCCTGTAACAACTCCACCTGCTAAAGTAATTGACGCTTCTGCATCCTGACCGTCATTAATTTTGTTGACTGTCATGTTTGCACCGGTACCGGTAGTTCCTGAGAATGTAATTACATCATTTTGGGCAAACCCTGAACCACCTGACGAAACTGTTACTGACGCTACTGCTCCGGCAATGTTACCAACTGCCAAAGAAGCACCATTACCAGCCACATTTGCGAAAGGAATAGTAACCGTTGGTGCTGTTTCAGATGTTGGAACTAAAGTTAATTTATGAGTGCCCCAAACTGTTGGGTCCATCAGTAATGTTCCATCACTTTTATAAGTTTTGTGTAAGACTAAATTACTTGTTGTTGCACCACCCGGTAAGCCTGTTCCATTAACAGTTACCTTCATTGCTGTGTTGGCATCACCATTTGAAATAACATTATCAATTTTTACGTTTGTGTCATATAGTTTATAAATATTCCAATCTTTGCCACCAATAGTATCTTTAGCTACCCATGATGTGACTCCAATGTCGACGTTCCCTGTTTGTGCTCCGTATAAGTTATCTAATGCTGTTGAATCATATGCTTGATATTTTGAGTCATCTAAATGAACATAACCTGCTGATGGAATTATTGAATCAACTGTGCTTACTGTTGGCCACAGATTTGCCAAAGTTTTTTCACCTGTTGGTTTTTTCAACCAACGTGTTGTATCGTCAATATCAATAGTAATAACATCATCAGTTAAACTGTCATAATTTTCTGTTGACACATTATCAGTTGGCAGTATAAATTCAAACATTAATGGATCTGTAATAATATCTTGAGATCTTAATCTTAATTCAATTTGTTGATTAAAGTTTGTTGATCCAAACTCACCAACTTTAAAAGCCCATTCTTCATATGTGTCAAAGGTCTGATCAGTACTTACAGTTGTTGAACGTAATAATCTATCAATAGCATTTGTAGTACCTTTTTGCTTAATCATTCCTTGATATAATTTGACTTGGTTTGATTCTGATACTCCCAAGTTTGTTAAGTAATCTCTTTTTTGATAACCAATAACGTGTAATGCTGAATCTCTAAAAGTAGAATCTACAGTCGATGCATCGATATCATAGTACCTATTTGTGTCAGCAACTGTTTTTTCAAAGTTGTTAATTAAACTTGTACCACTTACAATGAACCCATCGGCTTCAAGTTTACCTTTCCATCCTAATGTTTTGACTGTTGATATTTTTACTCTTGGTTGTCGTTGTGCAAGTAAAGTATTGTATATCGTATCATTAAAGATTGTTTTGTTGTTTAGTGTTATTGCATGTTCAGTTTCTTTAACATATAATCTTAAACCATAGATACCAATACCTTGTTTATGAGAAACAGTAACCATGTCGTTGTCTCTCATGACGTTCATTTGTTCTGCATCTAATCCAAAACCTTCTTTATTCAATGCACTGTATGAGCCGTTAACAATATTTGATAAACTTTGAACTATACCTGACATTGGCTTAAATTTTAAAGTTGATGCTGACGGGCTTAATGTTATGTAATCTCCATTTTGCCATTTACCTAAACTCCAGAATAAAAATTCTTTTGCTGAATAATCCCAATCCAAGTTTTCTCCAAGGTCTGAATTGTGCTGATCAAATAACCATCCTTGAGCTTTTAAATATTCTCCATATCCGACAAGTGCATTATAAACTTCTTGTCTAGTTTTATAAACAGTACCATAATCAATTTGCACAGTTTGACTATAATTAAATTGAGTGTATCTTTCTACTTCAGTTCCACCTTGCTGTGGTAGTTTTTTAATCTCTCTCCAATATTTTAAATTTGGTGAAGTATCACTTGATAATGCTTGATGAGGTATTGTACATTGATAAAATTTTGACTCATGGTTTACAACTTCATCTTTATGATAAGTCAATCCAGCTTGGTAACCTCCTGGACTGATATCTTTACCGCCAACACGTACAGTTCTCGATGAACTATTTGCAAGTGGATTATAAATTGTAAAATATGGATTTGTTATATCATAACCATAAATTTTATAACCTTTTGATGTATTCTGTACAATCATTGCACTGTATGACGCTTCTTGTATACTACCACCAGTGTATAAATTAACTGACACATCCTCCGGTGGAACAATAATGCTAGTGCTTTGACTTGTTGAATCATATGCTTCTGATTCAATTTGTAATTTACTTGAATCAATAAATCCAGCACATCTATACATCAGATTTGATTGAATATTTCTTATTACATTACCAAATGCTGTGTTGATCGGATTACCTTTACTAATAACATAATCTGATATAAAATTTTGTATACCAGAACGTATATATCTGGTATTGCTTGAATCTGTTTCTGTGTGTACATAATAATCTGTATTATTGGATCTCTTACCAGTTGACGTATCAATAGTTTGATTAGTATCGCTTTTTGATGATTCGATATTTTGAACGTTCCATAGTTGCTCAACATATAATCCTGGATTAGTTAAGTATAATAATTTTTGTATAACGTATGGATACACCAATGAAGTATAAAATGCATGTTCAACTGGAGCACCATCACCAAATTTCCAATCAGCTTGTGATACTGACTCTGCTGGCTCTGATGATATTATTCCTATTTGCAACGGGCTCAATAAATTAGCATTTGCATCAACGGGAACATAATTTGAAAATCCTGGTTTTTTATAAACATTATTTTCATTTAGATATGATTGATTAGTGTAATTTTCTCGTTCACCTGCTCTAATAATTCCTTGTTCAATATCAGAAATTAGTTGAGTTCTAATTGTTGGGTTTGTCCATGTATAGTATTGATCCCACCAAATTGGTTTTTGTGAAAACCCTAACATTTCCCATGGATGAGTATGAGGTCTATCAGTACCATAATAGTATCGATATATTCCTCTCCAGTGTCCAGGTAATGATAATCCATCTTGATCAGTTAGTGTTGAATAATTTAGTACTCTCCAATCAATATTAATTGTTGACGTTCTTCTTCCTGCTAAACTTGTTTGCCCAAGTATAACTTCGTTAACTAAAAATCTGTCAGTAACAGCATTAATATTAATAGTGTTTGTATCAACACTGACTGACGTTACTATACCTCTTGCACCAGATGTTGTACCAAAAATTTCTTCACCTACTTGAAATTTTTGTGTAGCTGACGTTGGCACATATCCAGATTGCACATAATTTGTTACTACATAATTTGAATTTGGAGAAAGGGTAATTTCTACTGCATACCCACTGTTGTCTTGATAGTTTACTGCATTTTCGTTTGCCCATCTAGAAAAAATAGGTCTCATAAGTTTTGTAATTTCATCTTTAGTCCAAGATGTTGAATTAAATTTGTTTGGAATAATTTGATTATATTCAAACAAAGGTAATTTATCTTGTTGAGATATTACGTGATACATTGAGTTATAAATTCTTTTTTCTAATTCAAGCAATGCTGTGTCTCTCATATCATTGTATTTTAAAACTAAAGATCCATCATGACATTGGATAAAGTTTCTAGTGCCTGACGTGTAAGTTGTGCTGTCAACAAGTTCTGATGGTCTATAAATTCTACCTATACCTAAAGAAGCAGGTGTTGGTGGTATCCATGTTGGTTGATAACTCTCATAATAACGTAATGTTATAACATCACTAATTTGAGGTTTTTGACTTGGTGTACCCAAGAAAACTATTTTAGTTCCATTTGATCCAGTGCTAATAATATAATCATGATTGAGTGTTAATTGTACATTATTTTTATAAACGTATAATGCTTTTGTTTGATAATCAGCATCTGGATCGAAACTACTTGTGATATCTAATCCTGGTTCGTTATTGAAAACTGTTTGAGTAATATTATTTAAACTAATTAAAGTACTCTGTGATCCCCAAGTGTAATTTGTAGTGTTGATAGTATATGTTTCAGAAGTGTATCTGTCACCACTAGCAACCATATTTGAATAAGCAAAAGGATCGGTAGACAACTTACTAAGATTGATATCAGCCAATGCACGGTCAACTATTTGTGCTGTGGTTAAGGAATTGACTGCATCTGAATTTTGAATATTGTTTACAGCATTTAAGAATTTTAATTGAAACTCTTGATAACGATTTTTGACATAATCTAAAGATTCTGGTATATCTAAATCTTCATTATTCATTATAGCCATTGCTTTTAATAAAGGAGCATCATGTTGTAAAATTACTGAACCTAAACTTAAATCTTCTTTGGTGTCTCTATAATTGTTGTTACCACTTACCGTTCCTGTAAACCCGAGTTGATTTTGTACAATTGATTTAAAGTGTTGGAACAATTCACTGTAAGTTGTTGTACCAATGTCTTGGTTTGATGCATTGTTTTCTAAATTTTTTGGTACTTCATAATAGTTTGTTGATTGCAAAGGATCTTTACTATTTGTTGCATAGAAAACTTTTATAAAATCTTCTGCCACTAGTGGAGTAACAAAATTTAATATAACACTATCAGTAGTAGTGTAATCAGTTCCAAACTTTAACTTCTCACCGTTTTTAAAAACTTCCATATCAAGAA
>Ga0066364_10000245_pt1 | contig 11646 bp, 10 predicted proteins | sample Knorr_S7_td_Surf_FD_70970 | JGI IMG/M metagenome (GOLD analysis project Ga0066364, IMG submission 70970) | Marine microbial communities from Southern Atlantic Ocean transect - Knorr_S7_td_SurfaceA_ad_6m_LV_A | ecosystem: Environmental > Aquatic > Marine > Oceanic | place: Southern Atlantic...
GGGCTATTCTCAAAAAGCAAATTAAACGACTTCAAGAGATGGGTTTTGATCCTATAATGGCCACAGAATTAGAGTTCTTTCTGTTCGAAAAAAGTTTCAAAGAAATACAAGAAAATGGCTTCAGAGAGCTGAGACCAATCAGTTCCTATAATGAAGACTATCATATTCTTCAAACTACAAAAGAAGAGCATATAATGCGCCCTCTACGAAATTATTTGTGGAGCGCTGGCATTCCAGTTGAAAACTCGAAAGGGGAAGCCGAAACGGGACAAGAAGAATTAAATATAAAATATGACAATGCACTTAATACCGCTGAGCATCATACAATTGCCAAACATGCTGTAAAAGAAATTTCTTGGTCCAAAGGGCATGCTGTTACTTTTCTACCAAAGTGGCATCATGACAAGGTGGGTTCTTCTTCGCATGTTCATCAGTCGCTTTGGAAAAATGGAGAGAATGCTTTTTATGATCCTGCTGATAAACTCGGTATGAGCAAAGTAATGAAACATTACATGGCGGGGCTGTTGAGTTATACTTCAGATATTACATTTTTTCTCGCTCCATACGTCAATAGCTATAAGCGTTTTGCTAAAGGGACATTCGCTCCAACTCGTATTATTTGGTCGGTAGATAACCGTACTGCTGGTTTTCGATTATGTGGAGCCGGAAGCAAGAACGTAAGGGTAGAGTGCAGAATAGGTGGTTCAGATATGAATCCCTATTTGGCAATTGCAGCGCAAATCGCAGCTGGGATAGCAGGAATAGAAAATAAATTGGTACTAGATGAACCGGCTAAAGGCGATGTTTATCAAGGAGATACCAAAATGATACCGGCAAGTTTGCGAGAAGCAAAGGATGCGCTGTCAGCGTCGGGAATGCTTAAGTCAGCATTCGGAGAAGATGTCGTTAAACACTACTGTAGAGCAGCTGAAGTTGAGTTGGAAGAATTTGACAGAGTGGTGACAGATTGGGAAATAGCAAGAGGCTTTGAGAGAGCATAAGATCATGAATGAAATAACATGCATTTCACCGATTGATGGTAAAGTATTTGCGACGAGAAATACCCTTTCATTAAAAGATGCAAAAGACGAGATCCAACGACTTCGGACAGCCCAGAGTGCTTGGTCAGCTAGGCTGTTATCTGAACGAATTTCTTTGGTTATGGCGGGTGTGGAAGCCATCGGAAAAATGAATGATCAAATAGTCCCTGAACTGGCTAAAATGATGGGAAGACCTGTAAGGTACGGTGGTGAGTTTGGTGGTTTTCAGGAACGCGCGCAATATATGAGCGACATAGCGGCAGACGCTCTTAAAGATATTGAGATCAGTGATGATTCAAGCTTTAAACGTTATATAAGGAGAGTACCGCACGGGATAGTTTTTGTAATTGCGCCGTGGAACTATCCTTACATGACTGCCATAAATACGATTGCGCCGGCGTTGATAGCCGGCAATGTTGTGGCTTTGAAGCATGCCACACAAACGCTTTTAGTAGGTGAACGCCTCGTTGAGGCTTTTCGTTCTGCAGGGGTTCCAAAAGACGTTTTTGTTAACCTGTTCTTAGACCATGATACCACTTCACAGCTAATTGAGGAAAATGAATTTGATTTCATAAATTTTACCGGTTCCTTGAATGGCGGTATTGAAATGGAGAGAGCGGCTGCAGGAACCTTTACACCTGTTGGAACAGAGCTTGGGGGTAAAGATCCTGGATATGTTATGGAAGATGCCGATTTAGATGCTGCAGTAGAAACATTAATAGACGGCGCAATGTTTAACTCTGGACAATGCTGTTGCGGTATAGAACGTATTTATGTAATCAAAAGTCTCTATGAAGAATTCCTACAAAAAGCTATAAAAATTATAGAAAATTATACATTGGGTAATCCGCTTGAGCCTGATACTACTCTTGGTCCTATGGCTAATAAACGGTTTTCCGATGAGGTAAGATTACAAATCGCTGAAGCCATAGAAAAAGGCGCGACAACTCATATTAAAGCTTTTGAAAGTGATGATGGTGGTACATACGTAACACCGCAAATTTTAACTGACGTTGATCACAATATGCGAATTATGAAAGATGAAACATTTGGTCCAGTTGTCTGTATTATGCCTGTAGCTAATGATGACGAAGCTGTTGCGCTTATGAACGATAGTGAATTTGGTTTAACCGCAAGTCTATGGACAGAAAATGTTGCCCGCGCAGAAAAGATTGCAGATGAAATTGAGACAGGAACCGTTTTTTTAAATCGAGCGGATTATCTCGATCCGGCTTTGTGTTGGACTGGTTGCAAAAATACAGGACGAGGGGGTGGTTTGTCTATTATTGGGTATCACAACCTTACACGTCCAAAATCTTACCATTTAAAGAAAGTAACAAAATGACATTTATTGGAAATTGGTCATATCCCACGCAAATAAAATTTGGTGCTGGCCGTATTCGGGAAATTTCGGAAGCTTGTAATCAAGCTAATATTAAAAACCCACTTCTCGTTACTGATAAAGGTTTAAGTAGTCTCCCAATAACATCCAAAACCCTTAATTTAATGAAAGAAGCTGGTTTGGGTGAAGCTTTTTTTTCAGATGTTGACCCAAATCCTAACGAGAAAAATTTAACTGCTGGTATTACTGCATTTAGAGAAGGAAGCCATGATGGAGTAATAGCATTTGGAGGAGGCTCAGGGTTAGATTTAGGTAAATTAATCGCCTTTATGGTTGGTCAAGACCGTCCAGTTTGGGATTTCGAAGATGTTTCGGATTGGTGGACTCGTGCTAAGTCTGATGCGATTTTTCCAATCGTAGCTATACCCACAACTGCAGGAACAGGATCAGAGGTTGGGCGAGCGAGTGTTCTTACTAACTCTATTACTTTAGAGAAAAAAATAATCTTTCACCCTCAAATATTGCCCAAAGTTGTAATTTGTGATCCCGAGTTGACCGTAGAAATGCCAAAATCAATTACAGCCGGTACGGGTTTAGATGCTTTTGCTCACTGTGTGGAGGCATTTTCAAGTCCACATTACCATCCCATGAGCCAAGGCATTGCCGTAGAGGGAATGCGGCTAGTAATTGAAAATCTGGGAAAAGTTTATTTGGACGGTAAAGATATCGATGCTAGAGCCAATATGATGTCAGCTGCACTAATGGGGGCCACAGCTTTTCAGAAAGGTCTTGGGGCCATTCATGCTCTAAGCCATCCCATAGGTGCTATGCATCACACTCATCATGGAACGACCAATGCTGTATGTATGCCAGCTGTTTTAAAACTTAATGAACCAAAAATTTGTGATCGCTTTAATTCTGTTACAGGGTATTTGGGCATAAAGAATGGTTTTTCAGGTTTTAAAGCTTTTGTTGATGAGTTTAACGCCTCATTAAATATTCCTTTAAAACTAGCTAGTCTGGGTGTTGATGAACCAGACTTAGTCAAACTTATAAGTGGTGCTTTAAGTGACCCAAGTTGCGGTGGTAATCCAGTGGAATTAAATGAGAAGAACGTAAAGTCTTTGTTTGAAGAAGTGTTATAGATGCAAAGTTCGAAAAATTTTTTGACTTTTGCTCGAATGGGCTACCTATAAATAGAGCCACTTCAAGGGAAGCAACTAGCTTGGGATGAAGTGCAGATCTTTGGGTGGGAAGTGGATGCTTTTGGTCCTACCCAAAGAAACTAGATAGCACAAATACTTACTCAAGTTTTTGCTGATAGCTCGTCTATTATTGGGCATTCGGGTCTTTCATTACCCTTACAGCAGGTAACGAGATGTGAAAGTTGTTCCCGTAAATTTTTTAGCTCTTTCAATTTATTGTCGATCTCACTAATTTTTGTAAGAGTAATATCTCTTACTTCTTTGCTACTACGATTTTGATTCTCGTATAGTGAAAGTAATTCTTTGCATTCTTTTATACTAAAATTAAAACGCCTTGCCTTCCCAATAAACTGTAATTTAGCTAATTCGGCCTCAGTGTACTGTCGGTAGTTCGTCACTTTATTTTTTATAGGTTTAATCAAATTTATTTCATCATAATACCTAACTGTTTTTACAGTAAGGCCAGATTTTTTTGCAGCTTCTCCAATATTCATACTTTCCCCTTTACTTTACCCTTACTGGAGGCTTTACCACAGAAAAATCGGAGGGTAAATTGGTTGAAATAAGCAGTATAAAAACCCTAAATTGGCGATGTAAGCATACGTGGCGCCGAGCATCTTACAATACGATGTGGTGCCTGATAGGCTGCTCTATTGGTGATTTTGGGACAATTGCATTTTTTCAATTCTCAGGAATTGAATGGCCAGTAATGGCAATAATGACCCTTGCAATAATAAATGGTTTGATCACTTCAATAATATTGGAAACATTTATTTTATGGAAGCAAATGGAACTAAGTAACGCATTTAAGACTGCAATTGGAATGTCGCTCATTTCAATGATAGCCATGGAGGCTGCCATGAATATTACAGACGTGATCTTAACGGGTGGAGCTATTCTTACTTGGTGGGTAATACCGTTTATGCTTGCAGCAGGATTTGTTACACCTCTTCCTTATAATTACTGGAGGCTAAAAGCCTTGGGGAAAGCCTGTCACTAACCTTAGTTTAAGCATTTCAAAGATTAAATTTGCTATTAGACCGCTTGTATCAACGAACCACAAGTTGTATGCAAATCCCGAACTTTATTATGGAGAGATAAATGTCGAAACTGGTTACCATTTTTGGTGGATCTGGTTTTGTTGGTCGTTACGTAGCAGAACGTATGGCTAAAAAGGGTTGGCGCGTACGAGTTGCGGTTAGGCGGCCGAACGAGGCATTGTTTGTGCGGCAATATGGCGCCGTTGGACAAGTCGAGCCAGTACTTTGCAATATTCGAGATGATGCCTCAGTTTTAGCAGCTGCTGCTGGAGCGGATGCAGTTGTAAACTGCGTTGGAATATTATCGGAAGTTGGTAAAAATAAATTTCAAGAAGTTCAGGCCTTTGGTTCAGCGCGAGTTGCTAGAGTTTCATCAGAGCAGGGTGTCATGAACTTTGTTCAGATTTCGGCAATTGGAGCTAATGAAGACTCATCAAGTAATTATGCCAGAACGAAAGCTTTGGGAGAGGCCTCGGTATTAAAGTATTTTCCGGAAGCTACAATTTTGAGACCTTCAATTATATTCGGGGCAGAAGATCAATTTTTTAATCGGTTTGCACAAATGGCAACTTTATCTCCATTTTTACCATTGGTGGGTGCTAATACTAAATTCCAACCAGTTTATGTTGGGGATGTAGCAGTTGCTGTTGAAAAGGCACTTCTAGATAGCTCTGTCTGCGGTGTTTATGAGTTAGGCGGTCCAAACGTCGAGACTTTTTCTGAATTAATGAAACGAATGCTAGGTGTGATCCAGCGAAGGCGTCTAATGTTGAATGTACCATTTTTTGTCGCTGAAATTATGGGACAAACTCTTGACCTCATTAAAGCTGTCTCTTTGGGTCTCTTCCCGAATAATATTTTAACCCAGGATCAAGTGAAAAATCTCAAAAATGATAATGTCGTGTCTGCAAATGCAAAGAATTTAGGAGACCTAGATATTAAGCCGACTGCTATGGAAACTGTCCTACCAGAATATCTATGGAGATATCGAGTTTCTGGCCAGTATGCGTCAATAAAAAATTCAGCAAAAGGGCTGAAAAAGTAAAATTTGAATATTTATTTTACCTCAAGGAAGTAAGTTATGGGTTACAAAATTGTTGTGGTTGGTGCCACTGGTAATGTTGGACGAGAAATGTTGAGTATTCTTCATGAACGTCAATTTGAGGTGGACGAAATAGCTGTTCTAGCAAGCCGCCGATCCTTAGGTACAGAAGTAAGTTTTGGTGATAAAACTCTCATCACGAAAGATTTAGAAACGTTCGACTTCTCAGGTTGGGACATTGCGTTATTTGCAATTGGATCAGATGGAACCAAAAAGCATGCCCCTAGAGCAGCATCAACTGGTTGTGTTGTGATAGATAACAGTTCTCTGTATCGCTACGATCCTGAGGTTCCACTTATTGTTCCGGAGGTGAATAGTGATGCTATTCATCAATATGCCAAGAGAAATATAATAGCTAACCCGAATTGTTCCACCGCTCAAATGGTTGTGGCTTTAAAACCTTTGCATGATAGAGCTGGTATTAAAAGAGTTGTCGTTAGTACATATCAATCTGTTTCTGGGGCTGGGAAAGGTGGAATGGATGAACTTTGGGAGCAAACAAAGGCCATATATAATCCTGTAAAAGATGTTTCCCCAGAAGCTTTCACAAAACAAATCGCTTTTAATGTAATTCCACACATAGATAGCTTCATGGAAGACGGTACAACCCGCGAAGAGTGGAAGATGGTTGCAGAGACTAAAAAAATTATCGATCCAAAAATCAAAGTATCGGCGACGTGTGTACGCGTTCCTGTATTTGTCGGCCATAGTGAGGCGGTGAATATAGAGTTCGAGGAGTTCTTAGACGAAGACGAGGCTCGAAATATTCTTCGCGAAGCACCGGGTATAATGGTTGTCGACAAGCGTGAGAATGGTGGTTACACCACGCCCGTGGAGTGCGTTGGGGATTTCGCTACATTTATAAGCAGAATACGTCAGGACAGCACAATTGAAAATGGGCTAAATTTATGGTGTGTATCGGACAATCTTAGAAAGGGCGCCGCTCTTAATGCCGTTCAAATAGCGGAAGTTCTTGCTCAACGCTGTCTGAAAAAAGGGTAAAAATCTTAAATTTGCGTCCATGTTTTGGCAAACTTGGGTCAAGTATTCAAAAGGGTTAAATATGATTTCCAGATTTGCTAAGAATTCTGATAATGCAATAGACTCACATATTTGTACCTCTGAGACTTTTGAAAACCTAATGCTAGAGTTGGGGGATGAAGTGCGAGATTGGTGTAGTCTTCATTTCTTTTCAGGTAAATTGGGTCAAGCATTGATTTGTCCATTAGGGCATAAACGGCCTATCGCACTATTAGGTTGTGGTTCGAGCGATGACAGAAAATCTGGAAGATTTTTTCTTGCTGCCGCTGCAAAAAAACTCCCTTCAGGTTGTTATAAGATTATAGGCGATATTCCACTAGCTAACCCAAAACTCGAAGTTTTAGGTTGGCTTATGTCTCAGTATGAATTTAAAAAATATAAGCGTAATTCAGAGAGTGGTATCGCAGAACTTGTAAAGCCAATCAACTTAGACACCGATTGGATAGAAGCGGTTTTGGCAGGAGAGTTTTTAGCCCGTGATCTAATAAATACGCCGGCCAATGATTTAGGGCCTTCAGAGCTGGAAAGATCTGCAAAAGAATTGGCCCAGGAGTTCAATGCAAAAATTGAAGTCGTGTCAGGCGATAAATTGCTTGAGAAAAATTTCCCAATGATACACGCCGTGGGTGCTGCATCAGACAATACACCAAGACTTATAGATTTAAAAATAGGAAGTAGTGGCCCAAAACTTACCTTGGTTGGTAAAGGAGTATGTTTTGATACTGGCGGCCTGAATATTAAGCCAGGAAACTCCATGGGTCTAATGAAAAAGGACATGGGCGGTGCTGCCAACGTGTTGGGGTTAGCACGAGCAATTATGGGACTGGGGTTAGATTTACGGCTGAGAGTTTTAATTCCAGCGGTAGAAAATTCCATAGCAGGAGTGGCATTTCGGCCTGGTGATATACTCAATTCTAGAAAAGGACTGAATGTTGAAATTAATAACACGGATGCAGAGGGCAGATTAGTTTTAGCTGATGCTCTATGTTATGCCTCGGAAGATAATCCTGATCTAATAATATCAATGGCAACTTTAACTGGTGCCGCAAGAGTTGCATTGGGTGCCGACCTTGCACCTTTTTATGCAGGTCTTGATAGTCATGCTAGTGCGATATCTAAAGCTTCTCTGGAGGCAATGGACCCAGTTTGGCGCATGCCCTTTTGGGACCCGTATGATAAGCTCATTGAACCTCAAATTGCCGATTTAGATAATGCCCCATCAGGAGGATTTGCCGGATCAATAACTGCAGCACTTTTTCTCCGGCGATTTGTAGAAAAGCCAGAAAAATATATCCACTTTGATATATATTCTTGGCAACAGAGTGCGGGTGTACTAGGGCCAAAAGGTGGGATTACTCAGGGGCCCCGAGCAATTTTATTGGCACTTAATGAGCTGCTTTTTATCTAAATTGCAAATAAAAACTTCGTAAACATAAATCCCTACCAGCACTGTTTATATTTTTTGTAAAAATATAAAAAAAATGTAGTGTGTAATTAAGCAACTAAGTAACGAGATAAAGGAGCATCCAGTGCCAGATTCATTTTTTAAACCCGTATCCGGATTTGATCTGCCAAGGTTTGCGGGAGTGCCAACGTTTATGAGGTTACCAAATGTAACAGCCGACCATCCACGTTTTGGTGATGTTGATATTGGTTTAATAGGAGTTCCATGGGACAGTGGGACGACCAATAGGCCAGGTCCACGGCATGGGCCAAGACAAGTAAGAGATGCGTCGACTATGATTAGAGCACAGCATCCAGTTTTTGGAACACGCCCATTCGAGTTAAAAAATATTGCTGATTTAGGGGATGTTGGGCCTAATCCTGCTGATATCCATGATTCAATGGACCGTATTACTGAGTTTTACAAAACAGTCACGGCTGCTGGTATAAACCCACTTACGGTAGGCGGAGATCATCTCGTATCTTTACCTGTATTGCGAGCGGTAGCAAAACAGGGCCCCATTGGAATGGTTCACTTCGACAGTCATACAGATCTATTTGATAGCTATTTTAATGGTACGAAATATACCCACGGAACACCCTTTAGACGTGCCGTAGAAGAAAACTTGCTTGATCCTAAGCGTGTTGTTCAAATTGGAATACGCGGCACTCAATATGATAGTGAGGATGTAGATTTTGCAATGTCAGTGGGTATCCGTATTATTCGTATTGAGGAATTTTTTAAAAGAGATATTTCAGACCTTATGCAAGAGGTAAGAGAGATTATCGGTGATCAAAAAACCTATGTTTCGTACGATATAGACTTTGTTGATCCTACTTTTGCACCTGGTACCGGTACGCCTGAAGTTGGTGGGCCTAATAGTTTTCAAGCCTTGCAGGTAGTTAGAGAATTGAAAGGTCTTAATATTGTTGGTGCTGATATGGTCGAAGTTAGCCCACCTTTCGATGCGACTGGTAATACTGCATTCTTGGGTGCTTCGATAATGTTTGAAATGCTCTGCCAAATGGTTAACAGCTGAATAAGCTAAAAAATTTAAAACATTGAATATACGCTTGACGTATTCACTCAAAACTCTTACTTCAAGCGCGTTAATGGCGGAGTAGCTCAGGTGGTTAGAGCAGCGGAATCATAATCCGCGTGTCGGGGGTTCAAGTCCCTCCTCCGCTACCAAAAAGCTCTACACATTTTAACTCAAATAATCAAATGCAGATAGTGCATGCGTTCTGACGACATGGAGATAATCTTCAACTGGAACATTCTCATTTATTGATCCCATTCCAGTCGGCGCTGGTCCATATACATATGCAGGAATATTTTTGTATCTCCAAAGCCTTGCGTCAGTCCCACCCAAGCTAACAACAGGAGCAGGTTTGAAACCTTTTAAAGCATCTACATTATTCTGTAAAATTTGCATCATGTCTCCATCCGGTGAGCAATGAGAAGGTGGATTTAACATATTTTTTTCCATAGATGCCTCTGGAAAATCTTCTAGAATATTTGAAATTTCTCTTTCAATTTGCTCCACCTTTGAACCTATAGGTAATCGAATATCGGCTTCAAAAATGCAGTCAGAAGGAACCATATTATTTTTCAAGCCACCATTAATCGTCCCAATATTCAAAGTCACTTTAGGAGCAATTTCAGCCGCACCTACACCCATACCTTTATCGAAATGAGACGCAGCGCTTTTTTGAGCTTCTAACAAATCCTCAGATATCTCAAGCTCTAAATCCTCAAGACTTTCCAACCGTTTTATCAAATTCGCTGCAATCCTGGTCGCTGACTTTGAAAGATGAGTATAAGCACCATGAGATCCATCTGTTTGAATTTTAAATGTTAGCCACAGAAGTCCTTTTTCTGCATAGCGTATTGTAAAAGGGCTTGAAGGCTCTCCATTAAGGCAACAATCACCAAGTACGTCGGGTTCGTTCTCCATTAACCATCTAGCACCCCAGGGACCAAAAGTTTCCTCATCTGAAACACAGGTAAGTGTCAGTTTTCCTCTTATCGAATTTTTAAAGTAATTAAGTATGATGTAAGTCCAAATGCTTGCACTAGTTCCACACTTCATGTCCGTAGAACCTCTGCCATAAATTTTATTATTTATAATTTTGCCACTCCATGGAGGCGTTATCCACCCCTCGTTCTTGGCATTTTCTGATACCGGGAAAACATCGATATGCCCATTCAAAACCAAATGTCGTCCCTCCGACGGTCCGTTAATACTTCCAATTAAGTTTGGCATGTTGGGTTGAGGAGACACAAATCTAATCGGCGCATTATGCTTGTTTAATAAGTCTGAAATTTTTTGTGCTGCCAGAACCGTATCTCCAGGTGGATTTGGACTCTTTGCTTTTATGAAGTCTTGCAGAAACCTAATAATTTGATCCTTTTCCTGTTCAATCCAATTTAAAATTTCATTTCTTACTGACATGGCAAACCTTTATTCGATAATTTTTTTTGTATTACCATAAAACTCACTAATCAAAAATATTTTTCTTGCTAATCAAAATTAAAAGGAACATCAATTATGAATGATTAAAAAAAGAATATCTTGGCCCAATGGTGCTAGATGTGCGTGCTGTGTCTCTTTTGATATGGATGCAGACAGCGTCCTTCATCTGACTAAACCTAACGATGGATTTCGTTATGTGTCAGCTATTTCCGGACTGCAATATGGGCCATATGTAGCAATTCCAAGAATTATCGACTCTTACAAATCACTTAATATAAAGCAAACGTTTTTTATACCAGCTTGGTGTGTAGAAAATTATCCAAAGACTGTAGAATTAATTTTGGAGAGTGGCCATGAAATAGGCGTACACGGCTACCTGCATGAAAATCTTCTAGACTACACACTAGACGGCGAACGTCAAATTTTGGAGAAAGCTATGAATATTTTCCAGAATTATTTTGGGTATGTGCCAAAAGGTTTTAGGGCACCGTTATATAATTTTACCAATAATAGTGGTGAGTTACTTGTTGAATATGGTTTCAATTATGACTCCTCTTTAATGGGCGACGACATGCCTTATGTAATCACACCGAAAAATGGCGAAATTATCGAGCTACCCACACATTGGGGAATGGATGATGGTCCACAATATATCCAGCCATTCATTTACACGGGCCGTCCGACAAGATCTCCAACATCTGGCTTTGAAATATTTAAACAAGAATTTTTCGCTGCATATAAGTATGGCAGCTTATGGCTACCAGTTTTCCACCCGTATGCCAGTGGGCGTTTGGCAAGATGGGATGTGATCAGCTCGTTTCTCGAGGAACTCGTTTCCAAAGGAGACGTCTGGTTTGCCACTCTGGGAGAAATCGCCACTTATGTTAGGAACCAAATACAAGTAGGCAATTATCATCCACTAAAAATCAAAGTGCCTCAGTATAGTCAATAGACAT
>Ga0066364_10000246_pt1 | contig 11638 bp, 9 predicted proteins | sample Knorr_S7_td_Surf_FD_70970 | JGI IMG/M metagenome (GOLD analysis project Ga0066364, IMG submission 70970) | Marine microbial communities from Southern Atlantic Ocean transect - Knorr_S7_td_SurfaceA_ad_6m_LV_A | ecosystem: Environmental > Aquatic > Marine > Oceanic | place: Southern Atlantic ocean...
GTTTGCATAGTATCAAAATCAGTTTTAATTGTTCCCCATTTTGTTACTTTTAATCTTTCCTCATTAAAAAGATTGGGCAAATCTTCGGGATCAAAACCTAAGGACTTAATTACTAAGTCTGCATTAATAGTATAACTTGAATCTTTTAAAATTTCAGGTCTCCTTCTCCCGCTATCATCAGGCTCACCAAGCCTAATTTTATTTACTTCGACGCTTTCAACTTTATTATTACCATTAAATTTTGATGGACTTGACAACCATACAAATTCTATTCCTTCTTCCTCGGCATTCTGAACTTCTCTTGCAGATCCAGGCATATTCTCTTTATCTCTTCTATATAAACATTTCACAGATTTTGCTTCTTGTCTGATTGCTGTTCTTACACAATCCATTGCTGTATCTCCGCCACCGATTACAACTACATCTTTTCCTTTGGCATTTAAAGTACCGTCGTCAAATAGATCAACTTTATCTCCCAAACCTTTTTTATTTGATGCAGTTAAAAATTCCATTGCAGGAAAAATATTAGCTAAGTCACTACCTGGTAAATTTATTTCTCTTGCTTTATACACTCCGGTTGCAATCAAAATTGCATCGTGTCTTTCTTTTAAATCTTTTAACGTACCATCCTTACCTACTTCAAAATTGTGAATAAATTTAATTCCGCTTTTTTCTAATAATTCAGTCCTTCTTTGAACAACATATTTTTCAAGTTTAAAATTTGGTATCCCATAAATTAATAGTCCACCAGATCTGTCATATCTATCATAAATTGTTACTTGAAAATTTTGTTTTCTTAATTCTTCAGCGCAAGCTAATCCTGCAGGTCCGGCACCTATGATACCAATACTTTCGCTTCTCTCGTTTTTAACCTCTATAGGTTTAACCCAACCTTGTTCCCAAGCATTTTCGGTAATGAATTTTTCTACTGATCCAATTGTAACAGTACCATGACCTGATTGTTCTATAACACAATTTCCTTCACATAATCGATCTTGAGGACAAATTCTTCCACAAACCTCCGGCATGTTGTTTGTGCTTTGTGAAAGCTGATAAGCCTCTTCCAACCTTCCTTCAGCAGTTAATTTTAACCAATCAGGTATATTATTACTTAATGGGCAGTGTACTTGGCAGAAAGGAACACCGCATTGCGAACATCTACTAGACTGCTCTTTTGCCTTAGGGGAGATAAACTCCTTATAGATTTCATTAAAATCTTCTTTTCTTTCTTTAATTTGTCTTTTAGGTGGGGATTGTTGACCTAAATCAACGAATTTAAGCATTTTTTCAGACATTGTGGGAAACTCCTATACTAAAAATAACCTTCTTAAAAGCAAAACAAGGACAATAATATTGTCCCTTTATTTAAAAAAAGCCAAATTCTATGCCATTTTTACATATTTAGCATATGAGGTATGCATTCATTGAAATGCTTTATTTTGTTTTTATTTAGTTTAGGAGAATTTAATTAATGATCTCTTACTATTTAGATATTTTTGTGCTTTCAATCCTTCAAGGTATTACTGAGTTCATTCCAGTAAGTTCATCTTCACATTTGTTATTATTTTCTAAATTCAAAAATTTTAATTATATGTCATTAGAAATTGATGTAAGCCTGCACTTAGGTTCACTTATAGCAATAGTTATATATTTTTGGAAAGACCTTTTAAATATATATAAAAACAAAATTTTAATTAACTTAATTTTTTTTGGATCAATACCTCTAATAATTTGTGGTTATATTTTTTATAATTTTGGAGTTATCGATTATGTAAGGAATTTAAAAGTAATAGCATGGACAACATTAATATTTGGTATTTTATTATTTTTTGCAGATAAAAAAATTCAAAACAAAAAAATAGAAAAAGATTTAAATTTAAAAAGTATATTTACTATAGGCCTTTTTCAAGCACTATCAATAATACCAGGTGTAAGTAGATCTGGAATAGTCATTACTGTGTGTAGATTTTCAAAATTTAAAAGAGTTGACGCAGCTAAAATTTCTTTTCTTTTATCAATTCCAGCTTTAGCAGGTGCCAGTGTTTTAAGTTTAATAAATATGCCAGATAAAAGTTTAGATTTTAATTTGGCAATTTGCTTATCAATTTTATTTTCATTTATATTCTCATATATGACCATAAAGCTTTTACTTTATTATTTAGAAAAATTTTCTCTGAAAATATTTGTTTATTATAGATTGATATTATCTTTGTTGTTATTTATTATTGTTTACACTTAGCTTTTTCAATGAAGGTGTAATTTGAGATAAAATTACTGCGACTAGAATTAAAAAACATCCTATAATATTATTAAGATTTAATATCTGATTAAGTATAATCCATCCTGCTAAAGCAGCAAATACTCCCTCTAATGAATATATAATAGCCGCTGGAGCTTCCTCTATATTTTTTTGAGCAAACATTTGTAATGTGAAAGCAATTCCCCCCGAGAAAAAACCTGCATAAATTATAGAATAATTTTCTAAAAGAATATTTGATAAATTTATCTCTTCAAATAATAATGCAAAAAATAGAGAATAAGTTCCAACTAAAAACGCTTGTAATGCTGCAAAAAAAACAGGAATATTAAATTTTTCCATAAATTTTCCTGCAAAAATTATATGAAATGCCCAAAATACAGAGCATAGTATTACCAACCCGTCACCAATCAAAATTTCCGAGTTCGAAAAATCACTCAAAAAATAAACACCAATAATACAGAGTAAAATCGACGGCCAAATACTCCAATGGACTTTTGTTTTATATATTATGAATAAAATTATTGGGACTAACGGAACATAAAATACTGTAAAAAATGCAGCATTTGCAATGTTAGTGAACAATAAAGATGTCTGTTGGAGATAAGTACCAAGAAATAATGATAAACTCATTAAAAATAAGTATTTAAAAAAAAGTTTTTGGTCTAAATTAACATTTTCTTTAATTTTATGTCTTTCCAAAAATAGAGCAATCGGCAAAACTGTGATAAATCCTACAACAAACCTGGCAGCATTAAAAGTTAAAGGACCAATATTGTCCATTCCAGTATCTTGAGCTATAAAAGCCGTTCCCCAAATAAAAGTGGTAATCAAAGCACATAATAGAGATAAAGATTTAGTCATTTATAAAATTAAATGATTTTGTGTATTCTGCACGAGCTGTCAAAATCTTCTTTATTAATATAACATCCTGACATTTTTCTATCACCACTAAATGAACCTCTTCCGTGTAGTATTCTCCAATTATTAAATATCAATAAGTCTCCAGGTCTAAGTACACGTCTCCACTGAAATTCTTTATTATTTGCAATTAAATCAAATTCTCTAATAGCATGATAAAATTTTTTTGTTTTATCTTCGCTCATAATAAATGGAGCACGATCGTAATTATTAAAGCTTACCTGGGTTAATTGTTGATCAGAATTAAGTTTAAGTATTGGTCTTTTTGCTTCAAGAAAAACTCCATCTCCAATATATTGTCCCGTGACTTCAACTTTAGTCAATAAATCGTAGATTTCTTTTTTTTCATTTTTAATCTTTTCAGCAATTTTGAAACCATCAACCATTATAGACTCGCCACCAGTTGCTTTATAATTACAACATAACAATAATTGAAGACCTGGTGCATCATTGCTATAAGTTGAGTCTGTATGGGGCCTTAGCTCTTCTTGGGTGTAAGCACTGTCAGCTTTGTCCTCATTGGACTCAAAACTCCATAATCCTCCAAAAATTGATTCTCTTACATATCCAATTTTCTTTGCAATTTTTTCTACTGAACTCATTTCAGTTTTACAATTCTGAATTACAACAAAACCATATTCGTATAATTTTTTTAGGAAACTTTTATAACCATCTTCAGTAATAACATCATTGAAATTTGTGTAAATATTTTCGTCAAGATCATTGCTTGCCCAAATTTTCAAATTATTCTGTTTTTTTTTTGACTTTGTTAAATTCTCCGTAAAAAATTCTGAGGAATAATTTATAGATTTATTTAAGTCAGACCACAAAATATCGATCGAATTACCATGATCTTTTATCTCAGCTTTTTTTATGTATATCTTTGGATCTAATTTTGCAGTAAATATCTTTCTCTGATTACTTCTTGAATCCCAGCTATCATCATCTTTAGCATGATCTCTCAACCAAATATTCAAAAAACTTTCTTCGGTATTATTTGAAAAATCAATTTTTAATTTGTCTTGTAGAATTTTTATGTTTTTTATCATTTTTTATAAAACATAATAATTCTACCACAATTGTATCTATTTTAGGACAAATTTAAATTTCAAAATATAGTATGATAAAATTTATTATTAAAAAATTATTTAGTGCTAGTAAAAGCTACGAACTAGATGCTAGAATTTGGATACAGTATTCTTTGCTTAAAAAAAAGCAAATTAAATTTAAAATTTAGTCTCTTTCAATGCACATCGCTATGCCCATTCCTCCACCAATACAAAGAGTTCCTAATCCCCTTTTTACATCTCTTCTTATCATTTCATGTATCAAGGTGACTATTATTCTGGTGCCAGAGGCTCCTATTGGATGACCGAGTGCAATAGCACCTCCGTTTACATTCACAATTTCTTTTGGAATTTTTAGTTCTTTAATAACTGCTAAACTTTGTGCTGCAAAAGCTTCATTAGATTCGACTAAATCTAAATTTTTTATTTCCCAATTAGCTTTTTCAAGAGCTTTTTTGACTGATGGTATAGGACCTGATCCCATTAATGAAGGTTCTACGCCGCAAGAGGCCCATGAAACTATTTTTGCCAAAGTATTTAAATTTCTCTTGTCGGACTCCTGTCTTTTCATAATAATTACCCCGGCTGCACCATCATTAATTCCGGACGAATTTCCTGGAGTTACAGTTCCATTTTCCTTAAAAATTGTTTTTAATTTTGCTAAACTATCAATCGAAACATCAGATCTTGGGTGTTCATCAAAAACACCGAAGTCCTTTAAAATTTCGTCATTAAATTTATTATTTTTAATTGCTACTTGTGCTTTATATTGAGAGTCTAAAGCAAATATGTCTTGCTCTTTTCGAGATATATTCCACTTTTCTGCAACATTTTCAGCAGTTACACCCATATGATATCTGTTATAAACATCTATTAAACCATCTTTAAGCATCACATCTTTATCACAATTTGTCATACTCTCTTGACCTCCGGCTATTATAACATTTGCATCATTCAATTTTAGATTTTGATAACCTGAAACTATGCTTCTTAATCCTGATCCACAAACCTGATTTATAATATAAGCTGTCTTTTCATTGGGTATTCCAGCCTTTATTGCTGCTTGTCTAGCTGGATTTTGACCAGTGTTGCCTGTTAATACTTGACCCATAATTACTTCATCAATCTGCTCTGGAGTTAATTTTGATTGGATTAATAAGTTTTTTATTACGATTGAACCAAGATCATGGGCTTCATAACTTGCTAAGTTTCCTTTATACTTTCCAATGGGGGTTCTCAGGGCGTTAGTTATTACAATATCATTTGAATTTTTAGTCATATTAATACATTAATTGCTAAATTAATAAATTACATTAAAAATATAAAATATAATATTATAAAATTGCGCCTGTAGCTCAACTGGATAGAGCGCTTGGCTACGGACCAGGAGGTTCTGGGTTCGACTCCTAGCAGGCGCGCCAGGAAAGGAAGTATGAAAATATCTTTACAATCTTCTGTTATTTACTTTTTTTTAATTATTGGAATAATATTACTGCTAATAACTTTTTTTATATAATGAAAAAATTTGAGAATATAAGTACAAAACCTGGTTTTATGAAACATAATGGTGGTTTAATGTTTCGGACAATAACAAAAAAAAAGTATCAATTTAAAACAAAAGTTAAAAAATTTAATTTGAATAGAGCTGGAATTACTCATGGTGGTTTTTTAGCTGGTATAATTGATGCTGGATCTGGGACGGCAGTTCATAGAGCTGCAGAAAATCAGGTTTGTGTAACAATCTCTCTAGATATAAAATTTATAGATTCAAGTAAAATTGGTGACGAAATTTTAGGAGATGTTGAAATACAGAAAGTGACTAATTCCTTAGTATTTATGAGATGTAAATTAACTTCTAATAAAAAAATTTTAGCGGTAGGAAATGGCGTGTGGAAAAAAACTAAAAGGTCTTTTATTTATTAATGAAAAAAAAAATTAAATATTTTATATATGGATTTCTTTACGTATTGATAATTATAGTTATGGCAATCTATTTTTACAAAAATGGCATTAGCTTAATTTAACACTTTATTTCCAGCGTTAATACTTCAACTCACTAATATTCCTGTATTCATTTAATATATCTGGATTAGATAAAGCTTGAAGATTTTTTATTTTATTGCCTTCAATAATATTTTTAACGGCTACTTCCACAATTTTACCATTTTTAGTTCTAGGCACGTCTCGAACTTTAATAATTTTACTAGGTACATGTCTAGGCGAAGCAAATTTTTTTATATTGTATTGAATTTCTTTTTTGAGTTTTTCACTTAAAATTTGATTCTTCTTTAACACAACAAATAGTATTATCCTTACATCATTGTCCCAGTTCTGCCCTACAGCCAAACATTCAGTGATATTTTTGAATTTTTCAAGTACTGAATAGATTTCAGAAGTTCCTAAACGTACTCCACCTGGATTTAAGGTGGCATCAGACCTTCCATAAATTATATAACTATTATCCTCTTTTTTTTCTGCAAAGTCTCCATGGTGCCAAACCCCTCTAAATTTGTTAAAATATGCTGATTTGAATTTTATATTATTTTTATCTTTCAAGAATTTAATAGGAATGGATGGAAATGAATTTTTACAAACTAATTCTCCTTTTTGATTTTTTACTGATTTACCTTTCTCATCAAAAACATCAACATCCATACCTAAACCACTATTTTGTATTTGTCCCTTTTTAACTGGCTCGTATAAGTTACCAAGAACAAAACATGATACAATGTCAGTACCTCCAGAAATAGAGGCTAAATGAACATCTGATTTAATTCTTTTATAAACATATTTAAAACCATCTTCCGATAAAGGAGATCCTGTTGAACAGATAGTTTTCAAACTTGAAAGTTTATATTTTGATTTAAAATTAATGTTTAATTTACTTAATGTATCAATATATTTTGCGCTTACCCCTAGTAAAGTTATTTTTTCTTTTTCTGCAATTTTAAAAAGTAGGCCTTCATTTTTATACATTGGGAATCCATCAAACAACGTAATAGTTGCCTTTGATGCTAATGAACTTATCAACCAATTCCACATCATCCAGCCACAAGTTGTGAAATAAAATACATTATCACCAGGTTTTATATCACAATGTAATTGGTGTTCTTTCATATGTTGAAGCAAAACTCCACCATTTCTATGACAAATACATTTAGGTTTACCAGTAGTACCGCTGGAGTAAAAAATAGCTAATTCTTTGTTAAAATCAAATTTTTTAAATTTTATTTCTGTATTTCTTATTTTTTTTATATCGTTAATTTTATAAATTTTTACTTTTTTGTATTTTCTTACCTTTAACATTTTTTGTCCTGGATAATTAATTAGTATTACATGTTTTATGCTTTTAATTTTTTTTAAAATTTCTGGTAACCTATTAATAACATTTATCTCTTTTCCATTGTAAAAATACCTGTCTGCAATTATTAAAATTTTTGGATTAGTTTGAGAAAATCTTTCGATAACACCATTAGTTCCAAAATCTGGAGAACATGATGTCCATATGGCACCTATAGCAGAAGTTGCTAAAAAGAATTCAACCGTTTCAATTATATTTGGTAAATATGCTGCAATTAAATCGTTTTTTTTAATTTTATTTTTTTTTAAAAAATTTATAATTCTACTTGTCGAATGGTATAATTCATCCCAGGATTTATTTATTTTATAACCATTTTCACTTATAAAGGTAATAGCTTTAGTATCATCTCTTTTTGAAAATAAATTTTCAGCGAAATTTAATTTAGAGCCTATAAAAAATTTACTTTTAAAAATTTGTTTATTAAATTTAAATTTTTCAATTTTTTTTCCTTTTACTTTAGAATATTCCCAAAAAGAGCTCCAAAATCTCTCAGGATTTTTTATGCTCCAATTATGTATCTTTGAAAAATTACAGTTTAGCTTAATCTTATATTTTTTTTTTAGAAATTTCTCATACTCATATAAATTTGATTTTTTCTTTATTTTGTATTTGGCCTCCCACAAGATTTTATTCATGAATTTTATATTTAATATTCTTAATTTATGTTATTCTTAAAATATAAAAATGAAAAATGAGAACTTTTACATTGACGATTCGGACTAGTTTTATCCTATTTTTGTTCTTTTAGCACAACAAGATATAGGGCTTAAAAAATTTGATATACAAAAAGTAGAGATGATTAAAAATAAAATAACAGCTGTATTAGGACCTACAAATACCGGTAAAACATTCTTAGCTATTGAGACAATGCTTTCATTTAGAAACGGGATGATAGGATTCCCCCTTAGATTATTAGCTCGAGAGGTATATGACAAAGTTGTGAAAAAACTTAATACGGAGAGTGTGGCATTAATAACTGGGGAGGAAAAAATAATTCCAAAGAACGCTAAATATTTTTTATGCACTGTAGAGTCTATGCCTATTGATAAAATATTAGAATTTGTTGCAATAGATGAAATTCAAATGTGTTCTGATCCAGAGAGAGGACATGTTTTTACTGACAGATTATTAAATCTAAGAGGTGAAAAGCTTACAATGTTTATGGGATCACATACGATGAAAAATTTAATATCAAATTTAGAGGAAGATGTTGAATTTGTTAATAAAGATAGATTGTCTAAGCTAACTTATAGTGGTTATAAAAAAATCTCAAGAATAGAGAGAAAAAGTGCAATAATAGCATTTTCTTCAGAAGAAGTTTACGGAATAGCTGAACTTTTAAGAAGACAAAAAGGGGGCGCAGCTATTGTGATGGGATCGTTGAGCCCTAAAACTAGAAATTCTCAAGTAGATTTGTATCAGTCAGGCGATGTTGATTATTTGGTAGCTACAGATGCTATTGGCATGGGAATTAATATGGATTTGGAACATATCTATTTCTCAAACTTAAAAAAATTTGACGGAAAAAAATTAAGAAGACTTAACTTATCAGAGTTAGGTCAAATCTCAGGGAGAGCTGGTCGGCATTTAAATGATGGCTATTTTGGTACAACTGGAGAATGTAAGGACATAAGTCCAGAGGAAATAGATCTATTAGAGCAACACAAATTTGAGGAAGTTAGAACTATAAATTGGAGAAATGCTAAATTAAATTTTGATAGTGTTAAAAATTTAATTACCTCTCTTGAGGAAAAACCAAGTAAAAATTGGTTAAAAAGAATACAGGAGTGTGAGGATGAAAAGGTCCTAAAATATTTAGTTAAAGAAAATTTGTTGGAAGTTAAAAATGACAAATCTGAATTAAAATTATTGTGGGAGTGTTGTCAAATTCCAGATTTTGTAAAAAAAACCTATGGACATCATTTAGAAATAGTTGGAAAGGTATTTGGTTTTTTAAAAGGTAACAACAATAAAATCCCAAATTTATATATGAAAAAACAACTATCGAATCTTGATAAACTAGAGGGTAATGTTGACTCAATATCCAATCGAATAGCAAATGTAAGAACTTGGTCCTATGTTTCAAATAAATCAAATTGGGTCGAAAACCAAGATTATTGGATAGAGAGAACTAAATATTTAGAGGATAAACTATCTGATAGACTTCACGAGGAGCTAACAAAAAGTTTTATTGATAAAAGAGCAAGTGTTCTTGCTAGAGGTTTAAAACAAGACATAAATCTTGAAACAAAAATAATTAATGATGAGAACGTTATGATTAACGACCAGTTTATTGGTAAATTAAAAGGTCTTAAACTTGAATTAGATTTAAAAAATGGTGCGTTTGAAACTGATATCAAATCTCTGAAAAAAGCAGCAAGGTTAAATGTAACTCCTGAAATATTAAACAGATTTAGGAAAATCATTAGTAATTCAAATATAGATTTAAAAGATGATTTCAAGATCTATTGGAAAGGAAACCCAATAGCTATGCTTGTGCCTGGTAAAGATTATTTAAATCCTGAAACATTTCTGATTGTAGACGATATGATCGAGGTAGAAGATCAAAGAAAATTAAAAGAATTTTTAAATAAGTGGTTATCTGATAAAATTGAAAACGAGCTTGAGTCACTTTTTAAGCTTAAAAATTTAAATAATAGCAATCCTCAAATCAGAGCACTTGCTTTCCAGCTATACGAGAACAATGGCGTTGTAAAAAGAGATGAGGTTTCTAAAATTGTAAAGAGTCTTTCTCAAGATGAAAGAAAAATTTTACGTGATATTGGTGTTAAATTTGGTAGATATCATATATTTCTATTCAAATTATTTAAACCTCAATCAGTATCTTTGAGGATTTTACTATGGAAAAATTATATTCAAAAGTTTTATGAATTAAAACCTCCAACGTTTGGTTTAAATTTTATAGAAGATAAAAATCATAACAATTCTAATTTCATGCTTTTATGTGGATTTGAAAGGTTTGGAAGCTATTTTGTCAGAATTGACATTCTGGAAAGACTCTTTATCTATATAATGAAACTTAATGCAGAAAATAAACAAATTAAATTAGAAGCCAGTATGCTTAATTTGCTCGGTTGTAAAAAAGAAGATTTTATAAAACTAATAGAAATAATGGGATACAAAACATTTTCTAAAAACGAGGAAGTATATTTCAAATATTTTCCCAAAAAGACAAAAAATTTAAAATCTCATTATAAAAATAAGAAGGATAATCCTTTTGGGATTTTGGATCAATTAAATTTAAAGTAATAATGTTTGATTTTTTAAAAAAAAACAATAAAGAAAAACAGAATAGTTCTGATGAAACTTATGTAGAGGTTGCTTGTTTATTAATACATGCATCGAAAATTGACCAAAACTATACACAGAATGAAAAAGAAATTATAAATAAAACGCTTAAAAGTTTAGGTGTTGAGGAAAGTAATGTCCCTAAGATAGTCAGCGAGGCTGAAAAATTAGAGGCAGATTCTAATCAGATACTCAGTTTTACTCGTAAAGTTAAGGATGTGGAAAAAGAAAAGAAGTTAATAATAATTGAAGCACTTTGGAAAATTATTTACTCAGACAATAATTCAGATATGTATGAATCAAATTTGATGCGAAGACTAACTGGTTTGCTGTATTTAGATCCTAAAGATGTTGGTGATTTAAAAAAAAAGATATTAAATAATTAGAGTTTTACTTATGACTTATATTGTTAATGATAAATGTATTAAATGCAAACTTATGGATTGCATTGAAGTATGTCCTGTTGAATGTTTTTATGAAGGAAAGAATATGCTTGTAATTAAACCTGATGAGTGTATAGATTGTGGCGTTTGTGAACCAGAGTGTCCAATAGGTGCTATTGAACCTGACACAAACGATGGAACAGAAAAATGGGTAGAGTTAAATACAAAGTATTCAGAGATTTGGCCAAATATTACTGAAAAAAAAGAAAGTCCATATGGAGACAAATTAAAAGATGAAAAAAATAAATTTGAAAAATATTTTAAAGAAAACCTTTAAGAA
>Ga0066364_10000252_pt1 | contig 11597 bp, 10 predicted proteins | sample Knorr_S7_td_Surf_FD_70970 | JGI IMG/M metagenome (GOLD analysis project Ga0066364, IMG submission 70970) | Marine microbial communities from Southern Atlantic Ocean transect - Knorr_S7_td_SurfaceA_ad_6m_LV_A | ecosystem: Environmental > Aquatic > Marine > Oceanic | place: Southern Atlantic...
ACATCCTTATTATTTTTAATTTGGAAAGAAAATTTTTTCATCCCCTTTCTCCCATTTATCATATTTTATCATTATGCTTTTAAATAATTTAGATTCAAGAAATTTCATGAGCCAATTTTGGATATTAGGTTTTGCTAAGGAGTCAAACCAGTTCATATCAGTTATTCGAAATTGACGAATAAATGGAAGAATTGAAATATCTAGTGCTGAAATTTTATCATCATAAAGGAATTGAGAGTAACCTAACTGCTCTTCCAGTTCGTTAATAAAAATTAAACACTTTTCTCTATGGGCAAGAGGGTTTTCATTATCATATCTTTTTGAATATTTATACCTATCAAGATGATGTTTAAATTCATTATCATTTGTATGAATTAACTTTGAAGACTTTTCTGATTTATTTGATCTAAGCCAGTTATCAGGGTCATTTAGCTTAAGGGCCCAGTCTATGACATCAAGGCTTTCATCAATAACTTGTCCTGAACTCAACGAAAGAACTGGTACTGTGCCTTTTGGAGATAATTCAATCATTGATTGCGGTTTATCTCTTAATATAACTTCACGAAATTCAACTTGTTGACCACTTATAGCTATAGCCATTCTAGCACGCATTGCGTATGGACATCTTCTAAAAGAATAGAGAATATGATTATTTTGTTTGTTTTCCACCAAGATGTTTTTCACCTCTTTCTTTAGCTAAAAGTATTTGCTTCTGGCGTGAGCCGAAACGCTCTTTTTTTTCTTTTGTTGTTTTATCATAACAATAAATACAACTTATGCCTTCTATATATTTTTCATTCTGCATTTCTTCTTCGGTAATTGGCATCCTACAAGCAAAACACATCTTATAAGATCCAACCTCTAATTCATCTGTGAGACAAACCCTTTGGTCAAAAACAAAACATTCGCCATTCCAAAGGCTATTTTCTCTGTCAATTGTTTCTAAATATTTAAGAATACCTCCTTGAAGGTGATAAACATCCTCAAAACCTTCTTCTTTCATTAAAGAAGAAGCTTTTTCGCATCGAATTCCTCCAGTACAAAACATGGCAATTTTCTTATTGGCATTTTCTTTAGAGCTTTTAAATTTCTTTACCCAATCAGGAAATTCTCTAAAAGACGATGTCTCAGGATCTAGAGCATTTTGAAAAGATCCAATCTTTGTTTCATACTTATTACGAGCATCGATAACAACTACATTTGGGTCTGATATTAAATCATTCCAATCGTCTGGCTTTACATATGTTCCGACTTTTTTATTAGGATTAATTTCAGGAAGACCAATAGTTACAATTTCTTTTTTCAGCCTGACTTTCATTCTGTGAAAAGGTTGTTTATCAGTTGAGGAATATTTAATTTCTATATTAGTAAATCTTTTATCACTTTTAAGAAGTGAAATGGTTTGATTTATTTCATTAGTTTTTCCAGATATTGTGCCATTTATTCCCTCATTAGCAATAAGGATGGTTCCCATTATATTATTTTTTTTACAAATTTCATAAAGATTGCTTTGCAAAGAAAGAAGATCATCTATTTCCACAAATTTATATAACGCTGCTACTAATATTTCGTTTTTATCTGTCATTTAAGTCTTTTAAAACATTTTTTGTTATTTTCTTAGGAAAAATCAATTTATTAATTTTATCTATTAGATTCAATTATTTAATTTTTTTATTGTCTTAAAGTAGTTTTTTAGTATATGAAAGAAAGTAATGGAGTAAACAATATGCCTACAGGTACAGTTAAATGGTTTAATGGTCGTAAAGGTTATGGCTTTATTGAACCGGATGATGGTGAAAACGATGTTTTTGTTCACATTACCGCCGTTAAGGACTCAGGTTTAAATGTTCTGAACGAAGGAGATAAAGTGAGCTTTGAACTCGTTGAAAACAGAGGAAGAATGGCGGCTGAAAAACTAGCTAAAGCAGATAGTGATGAAGCGCCTGCAGAAGAAGCAGAAGCCGAAGCAGAAGAAGCAGATGTTACAGAAACTGATGCAGAAGAAGCAGAAGCTGAGGCTGAAGAAGCAGAATCGTCAGAAGAATCTGAGTAATTTCTCAAAATTATAATTTCTTTTTAAGTAAGTCCTAAATTACTAAAGAATGTTTTTCATTGCTTTTTAATTGTTAGATTTAAGTAAACGGATAACAGTTATAAGCACGATAGGACTTTGTTTTTTTCAAATTATTAATATTAAAAAGGAGTAATAATTATGCCAACAGGAACAGTTAAATGGTTTAACGCTAACAAAGGTTTTGGTTTTATCGAACCTGATGAAGGCAACGCTGACGTATTTGTTCACGTTACTGCAGTTCAAGAGTCTGGTTTAGGAAGTCTTGATGAAGGTGATAGAGTAAATTTCGAATTAGTCGAAAATAGAGGCAAAATGGCTGCTGGAAATTTAAGTCAGGGTGAGCCAAAAGCCGAATCTGAATAATTATATTTAGAAATTATTAAGCCTGTGACATATAATGCATTGAGTATTGTGGTTACGGGCTTTTTTTTGATTTAAATTATATCTCTGTTTTATTATAAAGAGTTATAATGATACTAGGGCGATTTATTATTGAAAAATTTATAGGTCCCTTAGCTCAGCTGGATAGAGCACTGGTCTTCGAAACCAGGTGTCAGAGGTTCGAATCCTCTAGGGACCGCCAAATTTGAGGTTATGAAATGAAACAATTACCGCTTCCAGATATTAATCACTCCTTATTAGAGATGGTTGGTAATACACCTTTGCTAGAAATTAAAAATATTGATGTTGGTTTATGTAGATTATTTGTAAAAATGGAATCTCAAAATCCAGGTGGATCTATTAAAGATCGTGTTGCAATGTCAATAATTGAACAGGCTGAGCGTGACGGTTTATTGAAAGATGGTGGCACTATAGTAGAGGCCACAGCAGGAAATACAGGGCTAGGTTTAGCGTTAATTGGAGTTCTTAAGGGTTATAGGGTAATTTTGGTTATTCCAGACAAGATGAGCCAAGAAAAAATTCTTCATCTTAAAGCATTGGGGACTGAAATAATTTTTACTCGATCAGATGTGTCGATTGAACATCCTGAGTATTACCATAATATTGCTGAGAGAATTGTTAAAGAAACACCAGGTGCTTTTTATGCTAATCAATTTGGTAATCCGGCAAATGTCTTAGCTCATGAAAAAACAACTGGGCCAGAGATTTGGGAACAAATGAATCACGATCTTGATGCTTTCGTAGCCGGGGTTGGCTCTGGCGGCACTCTTACAGGTGTTGGTAAATTTTTAAAAAGTGTGTCTCCGAAAACTAAGATTGTTGCTGCTGATCCTGAAGGGTCTATCATTTATGACGCAGTAAAGAAGGGGTCTTTTGAATATAAAGGTGGATCTTGGCTTGTTGAGGGTATTGGAGAAGATTTTATTCCAGATATTCTAGATCTATCGTATGTTGACGATGCTGTAACTATTAATGATAGTGTAGCCTTTGAAACACTGGATATTTTGTTGAAAAAAGAAGGTATTTTAGCCGGATCTTCAGCAGGAACATTGGTGGCTGGAGCCATAGAATGGTGCAAAACTCAAACAGAGCCAAAAAGAGTTGTTACATTGATATGCGATACAGGTAATAAATATCTTTCAAAGGCCTTTGATGACGCTTGGTTGAGTAATAATGGTCTTGATAATCGTAATTTAAAAAATGACTTAAGCGACCTTATTGTAATGCGCGCCGACCAAGGACAAGTAGTGAGTGTCAAGAAAGATGATACAGTTGCTATTGCCTATAATAGAATGCGAAATTCAAATATTTCTCAACTTCCAGTTATAGATGATGGGAATGTTATTGGTGTAATTGAGGAAAGTGATATTTTAAAAAATTGCCTAAATAATGAGGAAGGTTTTTCAGATCTAATATCAAGTGTGATGTCTAAAACAATCAATCCATTAGACTCAAAAGCCTCAATTGATGATTTATCTAAAATTTTAGAAAACGAAAATTTTGCTATGATTATGGAAAATAATACTTTTATTGGATTGTTAACTAAAGTTGATTTATTAGCATACTTAAAGAAAAATATATAAGAGGTATTTATGGCTAAAGATAAAACAGGATTTGATACTAGAGCTATTCATGCTGGTCAGAAAAGTGACCCTGTTACTGGTGCTGTTATGACACCAATATATGCATCATCAACATATGAGCAAGAAAGCCCTGGAGTGCACAAAGGTTATGAGTATTCTAGAACATCTAACCCAACTAGGAAGGCTCTTGAGGATTGTATTGCTGATCTTGAGGGTGGTGATTCAGGTTTTGCATTCGCTTCAGGTATGGCTGCAACATCAACTATTTTGGAATTACTAGATGCTGGCGATCATGTTATAGCTTCTGATGATCTTTATGGTGGTACATACAGATTAATGGAAGATGTTAGAAAAAGAACGTCATCTCTGGATTTTAGTTTTGTAGATTTTTCAAGTACTGAAAATATTTTAAAAGAAATAAAATCAAATACAAAAATGTTATGGTTAGAAACTCCATCCAATCCGTTATTAAAAATTACTGATCTTGAGGAAATTTCATCTGTTATTACTGATAAAAATATTATTAAAGTCTGTGATAATACCTTTTCATCACCCTGGATACAAAGACCACTAGATTTTAATTTTGATATTGTAATGCACTCAGCAACAAAGTATATCGGCGGACATTCTGATGTTGTTGGTGGTCTAGCTATTACATCAAAAAATAGAACTGACTTATCAGATGAGCTTGCTTATTTAATTAATGCCAGTGGCGGTATTGCAGGACCTTTTGATAGCTTTCTTCTTTTAAGAAGTCTTAAAACCTTATCAGTAAGGATGCAAAGGCATTCAGAAAATGCTCAAGCAGTTGCAGAATTTTTAGAGAGTCACCCTTCAGTCTCAAAAATTATTTATCCTGGTCTTATAAGCCATCCTCAGCATAACATTGCTAAGAAACAGATGAATATGTTTGGTGGTATGGTTACTTTTATTGTTAAAGGTGGTTTATCATCAGCAAAGAAGCTGCTAGAAAATTTAGAGGTTTTTACTCTTGCAGAAAGCTTAGGCGGTGCTGAGAGTTTAGCTGAACATCCTGCAATTATGACTCACGCCTCTATTCCAAAGGTAACACGAGAGTCCCTAGGAATTGATGATGGACTAATTCGTTTATCTGTAGGCCTTGAGTCAATACAAGATCTTATTAGTGATCTAGATAATGCATTAAAATAAAATTTATTTAATTCCTACCTTAAAAGCATTAAATTTATATATCCAACTTGATTGAATTATTATTAAAGGCATAATTTTATTTAGAATATATAAACCTGAATGGATAATAAATTTTAGTATTGGATTTTTAATATGAAATATTTTTAAATTTCTTAATGAACTCTTTTGAAGTTTTTTAATTCTTTTTTCCCTAAATTTTTGAAAATATAAAAGATTATTTTTAGAATAATTATGTTCTGAAATAAGTCTTGATAGAATTATTGCATCTTCCATAGCGCTGTTACCTCCCTGACCATATGAAGGTGACATAGGGTGGGCTGCATCACCAATTATTACAGCTCTTCTAGATACCCAATTTTTAATAAATTTAATATCAAATAATCCCCATTTATTTGGTTTATCGATATTTTTTATGATTTCCTCAACTGTACTGTTAACGTTTCCAAAATCTTTTTTTAAATCTTCTTTGTTTCCAAATTGATGCCAAGATTGACCAAACCATGCATCTTTTCTAACAGTTCCAATAAAATTGAGAAGATTATTTTTTCTTATAGGATAATGAACAAAATGTTTTTCATTACCCATCCATATAGTAGGTGGAAGTGATTTAACTTTTTCTGATAGATCTTCCATTTTAATAACACCTCTCCAAGCAATAATATTTGAAAATTTACTTATTGCAGTTGGATTTAAAACTTCTGCTACTTTTGAATTGATGCCATCGCATCCTATAATTAATGACCCTTCAATTTTTTCATTATTATTAAATTTTATATTCACATGATCCTTTTTTTCTTCGAATTCCTTAAGCTCATATCCAAAAAAAATAATTTCTGGATTAATTTTATTTATTTCATCAAATAAAATATTAATTACATCCTTTCTTTGAGCCTGAAAAAAGGGATATTTGAATTTTTTTTCACAGCTGTTGTTTAAGTTTTGTTTGGCTAGTAACAAACCATTATTGAAATTCCTCAGTTCTATATTCTTTGGTTTACAGGCTAAAGAGTTGATTTTTTCTTCTAGCCCTAAATTATATAAAATTGAGCTTCCATTCGGGCTAATGTTTATCCCCGCACCTCTTTGTTCAATTTCTTTTTCTTTTTCAAAAATTTGAACATTAATATTTTTTTTTAAAAGAGCTAAGCCTAGGGTTAATCCACTAATACCAGCACCAATTATTATAATTGGTTTATTTTTCATAAGGTTTCCTGATTTCAACAAATAATCAGATTGTCATTTTTTATGGGATTGTCAATAAGCCTTGTTCATATGATTATTAAGCTATGAATAAGATTTTATGGAATCCAGATAAAGAAATCATGCATTCTTCATCAATGATGAAGTTAGGTAAAACTTTTGGCTTCGTGAAAGACGATGAAAATCTTGATTATGCTTCGCTTCATAATTGGAGTGTGAATAATCTTGATACCTTTTGGAGAGAGGTTTGGGAAGGTAATAATATCATTGGTAATTTTGGTGAAGAGGTATTTTCTTCAAACGAGGATATAAGAAAAGCTTCTTTTTTTCCTGATGCAGAACTAAATTTTGCTGAAAATCTTCTTGTTGGTGATGAGAATCGTCAAGCAATTAACTTTCATGGCGAAGGAAGAGAAAGTTTTAGTTTAACTTTAAAACAACTTAGAGAAAACGTTGCTTCATTAGCTAAATGGATGAAAGAAGTAGGCGTGGAAAAAGGTGATTGTATAGCAACATTACTTCCAAATTGCCCAGAAACAATCATTACTATGCTAGCCGCCTCATCATTAGGAGCTGTTTTCACTTCTTGCTCACCTGATTTTGGTATTGAAGGAATTCTCGATCGATTTGGCCAAAGTAAGCCAAAAATTTTAATTTCATGTGATGGCTATGGCTATGGAGGGAAAATTTTTGAAATTAAGAAAAAAACGATTGAGGTTAAAAAGTCTATTTCATCAATTAATCAGTTGGTTTTTGTTAATCATCTCTCAAAAAATAAAGAGGAAGATAGTTTATCTTGGAATAATATTTTAGAAAAAAATAAAACAAAAAAAATTAATTTTGAGCGAGTTCCGTTTAATTCGCCCTTGTATATTTTATATTCAAGCGGAACAACTGGAAAACCAAAGTGTATTGTTCATTCTGTTGGAGGGGTACTTCTTCAGCATATCAAAGAACATACATATCACTGTGATTTTAGAAAAGATGATAGAATAATGTATTTCACCACTTGCGGTTGGATGATGTGGAATTGGATGGTTTCAGCACTAGCCAAAGAAGTTACTCTAGTAATATATGATGGTTCACCAGTTGAACCAGATATGAATATATTATTTAAAATTGCTGATACAGAAAAACTTACTTTTTTAGGTGTGTCGGCAAAATATATCGATAGCCTAGCAAAGGCTAATGTCGAACCAAAAAAATATTTTAACTTATCAAGTTTAAGAGTAATTGCTTCAACCGGTTCACCGCTTGGGCCGCTTGGATATGATTGGGTTTACTCAAATGTAAAAGATAATGTTCAATTATCATCTATGTCGGGCGGAACGGACTTGGTCGCTTGTTTTGTAGGAGGCAATCCTTGTCTGCCTGTCTTTAGGGGGGAAATTCAATGCGCTATATTAGGTATGGATACACAATCATGGAAGAGTCAGAATAATGATATTATAAACGAGGCTGGAGAATTGGTTTGTGTAAAGCCTTTTCCATCAATGCCAATAGAATTTTTAAATGATAAGTATGATGAAAAATATAAAAAAGCTTATTTTACAAAGTATTCAAATGTTTGGCACCATGGTGATTTTGTTATTAAAACAAATAGAAAAACTTTTATCGTTGAAGGAAGATCTGATGCAACTTTAAATCCTGGTGGAATTAGAATTGGTACCGCTGAAATATACCGACATGTAGAAAATCATGAAAAGGTAAAAGAAGCACTCGCTGTCGGTCAGGATTGGGAGGGGGATCAAAGAATAATTCTATATTTAATTTTGAAAGAAGGAATCCTACTTGATATTGAGTTAAATATTGAAATTAAATCACTAATAAGACAGAAAGCCAGTCCAAGACATGTACCGTCAAAAATTTTTCAAGTAGAAGATTTTCCTAGAACAAGATCGGGTAAAATTTCTGAGCTTGCTGTTAAAGATATAATTCACGGTAAAGAAATTAAAAATACTGAGGCGTTAATCAACCCTGAGATATTGAAAAATTTTAGAGATTTTAAGGATTTATTTGAAAAGTAATTTTCTATTCGGCATTTAGCTCATTATAATTTGGACGAGACATCATAAAATAATATTCCGTTCCATAGCCAGGGTAGTTATTAATTATTTTTCCTTCTTCCGTCTTATACCAGCTACCACAATTAGATGCCCAAACTGTTTCGCCGAGTTTCTTTTGTAGTTTATTATTATACGACTCCATGGCTGTATTTTTTACATCTAAGTAATTTAGTTTATTATTTTTTAAGTATCTTAGGCATTTCATTATGAACATTATCTGTGACTCAATCATATAAATTATTGAAACATGTCCAGTATTTGTATTTGGACCATAACAAATATAAAAGTTAGGGAAGTTTGGTACCATCACTCCTCTGTATGCTTCGGCTCCATTTGACCACACATCATCAAGTTTTATTTCATTTAATCCTATAATTTTAACTGGAGATATAAAAATATTAGCTTCAAAACCTGTGCCAAAGATAATTGCATCTACCTCATGATGATTTCCATCTCTAGTTATTATTTGATTACCTTCAATTTTATCTATTAATGATGTCTCAAGGTACACGTTATCTCTACAAATTGCAGGATAGTAGTCATTAGTTGGTATTATTCTTTTACAACCAATTGGGTAATCAGGTATTAGTTTTTTCTTCAATTTTTCATCACTAATTTGCTCGTCAATCAACATAAAAGCCCCAGCTTTATATACATCTTCGAATTTAAATAACTTAAATCTAGTAAGGATAGCTGAAACAACCTTTTCAAAAATTTTTACTGCCTTGTTATGTTTATAGTAAAAAGCTAAATAGTTTCTTTCTTGAGTTAAATAAAAATAAAATCTGTATATTCTTGCTAAAAGAGGAATATTTCTTAAACAAAATTTTTCGAATGAACCATATGGCCTATCAGGCTTAGGAACTATCCAATTATTACTTCTTTGGAAAATAGTTAATTGTTCAACTTTTCCTGCTATTTTAGGGATAAAGCCAATTGCGCTTGGTCCATTTCCAATAACGGCTACTTTTTTCCCCTCTAAATTATAATTATGATCCCATTGTGCACTGTGAAAGTTGTGCCCATTAAAATCTTTTAAACCATTTATTTCAGGATATTTGGGTTTATTAAGTTGTCCAAGGCCACTTACCAATGATCGAGATCTGAAAACTTCACCATTAAATAAATACGTCTCCCAGCATTTATCCTTTTGATTATATTTTGACTCTTTTACTTCACTATTAAACTTTATATGTGGCCTTATTTTAAATTTATCAGTTACATTTTCTAGATACTGAAGTATTTCATATTGTTCAGGAAAAGTTTTAGACCAATTAGGATTCATTGAAAATGAATAGGAGTAAAAATGTGATGGAACATCACAACACAATCCTGGGTATGTGTTATTTCTCCATGTTCCTCCAACACCGTCATTTTTTTCAAGGATTAAAAATGTTTGATCTTTCTTTTTGAGGAGACTATGTGCCATTCCTATTCCTGATACACCTGCCCCAAGAATAATAATATCATATATAGTATTGCTATTACTTCCCATATTAGCGAGATTATATTTAAGGTATGGATTTGCAAGCTAAATCTTATATTATGACTTATCAAACTAAGGAAATTCTTTTGAGTAAATACTATAATATTGATGATTTAAGACTTCTTGCAAAAAGGAGAGTTCCACAGGCAGTTTTTGATTATGCTGATGGGGCTGCAGAAGATGAATTAACTAAAAAGAATAATAGAAATGCCTATAGAAAATGGAAGCTTATACCCGATGCATTAATTGATGTAGCAGATATTGATACAAAAACAGAGGTTTTAGGAACAAAAATGCCCTATCCTTTTGCATTAGGGCCGACAGCAATTTCTTATCTTTTTCATCATTCAGGTGAACCAGCTGTAGCAAGAGCTGCATCAAAAAGAAATTTTCCTTCTACACTATCATCTATAGCCAGCACAAATATTGAAGATTATGCGGACGCATCAGATGGTTCAGTTTGGTATCAAATGTATGTTTGGAAGAATAGAGAAATTAGTTATGATTTTATCAAGAGGTGTAAGAAAAAAAAATATAAGGCAATTATGTTAACCGTAGACGTGCCTGTTGGTGGAAAACGAGAAAGAGACCTTAGAAGTGGTATGACAGTTCCGCCCCGCCTAACTTTAGCTTCTATTATTGATGCTGCTTTTCATCCAACATGGTGGTGGAATTTTATTTTCGGGCCAAAAATAAAATTTGCAAATGTTAAAGAGCGTTTTACTGGTAAGAAAACAAACCTTAGTAATATTATGACATATATGAATCAACAATTTGATCCTTCAGTTACATGGGAAGAAGCAAAAGAAATTGCTTCAATGTGGGGAGGTCCATTCGCTATTAAAGGTATTATGAATTCTGCTGATGCAGAGAGAGCTATAGAAATTGGTGCATCAGCCATTGTAATTTCTAATCATGGTGGACGGCAACTTGATAGCGCTGCAGCGCCCATAGATGTTTTACCTGGAATTGCCAAGACTGTTAACAAAAGGGTTGAAATATTAATCGATGGAGGAATTAGAAGAGGTTCTGATATTATCAAAGCCATTGCTCTTGGTGCGGATGCCTGTTTAATTGGAAGACCTTGGGTATATGGTTTAGCTGCTAAAGGTGAAGAGGGAGTTGGTATTGCAATAGATGTTTTGGCCTCTGAGGTTAGAAGAAATCTTCAACTTTTAGGGTGTCAAAGCATTAAGGATCTTAAAAGGAAACATATAGCTTTGGACCGGGAGTTGTTAGATGAAATTGAGTAATTAATGTATCAAGAAAAAATAAAAAATTATAAACAAAGTAATAAGAGTGAGTTTGACTTAGGCTTTAATAGTGAACGATTAGCTTATATTCCTGAATATTTTTCTTCATATTTGGATAAGTCAAAACTTCCAAATTTTACTCTTTTGGTTTCAAGAAATAACCAAATTGCACATTTGTCCTCTCAAGGACTTGCGAGTGTAGAGGATAAAACCCAATTAAGCTATGATTCAATTTATAGAATTTTCTCAATGACGAAGCCAATTACATCTACAGCTATAATGATGCTATATGAAAGAGGATTATTAAGATTAGAGCATGAAGTATCTAGATATCTTCCAGAATTTAAAAATATTAAAGTTTGG
>Ga0066364_10000253_pt1 | contig 11594 bp, 17 predicted proteins | sample Knorr_S7_td_Surf_FD_70970 | JGI IMG/M metagenome (GOLD analysis project Ga0066364, IMG submission 70970) | Marine microbial communities from Southern Atlantic Ocean transect - Knorr_S7_td_SurfaceA_ad_6m_LV_A | ecosystem: Environmental > Aquatic > Marine > Oceanic | place: Southern Atlantic...
GTCGGCGCTCAGATTATAAAAAAAATTGGATTAAATAATTTAATTTTAGTTACAAAGTCAAAAAAAAGAATAGTAGGTCTTGATGGTTTTGGTATTAAGATTAAAAAACAAGAGATTTTTAAATGAAAAAATGTTTAATAGTTTATTCCGATTATTATAAGGATATTTCAAAATCTTTATTAGATGGTTCAACAAAAATTTTAAGAAAAAATAAAATTGTATATGACTTATACCGTATAGACGGATCATATGAAATTCCACAGTTAATAAATATTAAATTTAAATCAAAAAAATATAATTCCGCAATAGCACTAGGCTGTATAATTAAAGGACAAACACCGCATTTTGATTATATTTCCTCAAGTATATCAAACTCATTAATGGATTTATCCTTAAAGTATTCGCTACCTATAGCGAATGGTGTGCTTAATTGCTTAAATATAAAGCAAGCAAAAATACGAAGTTCGTCTAAAAAGAATAAGGGTGTTGAAGCAGCAAATGCGTTATTATCCGTTTTAAAAAATTTGACATGAAATCCTCAACTAGAATAAAACTTGTTCAAAAAATTTACGAAAAAACAAAAAATCCAGAGGGTTTAATTGATTTTGGAAAAGATCCTTTTTTGAGACATATCAAAAAAGTTTATAGAGGTTATTTTGAAAAAAATGCTGAACTTGAGCATCTTTTATCCGATAATCTTTCAAATAATTTAAGTATAAAAAATTTAGATGTACTTTTAAAAATCATCATTAAGAGCTCTATTTATGAACTTAAATACTGTAACAAAATTCCATTTAAAGTTGTTATTGATCAATATTTGGATGTCACTGATAAGTTTTATGGAAGTGATCAAAAAAGGCTTGTAAATGGGGTATTAGACAGTGTAGCAAAAGCTGGAAAGCAATCTATTTAAGTTGATTTTATCTTCAATTTTTGGCATTAGCCTCTTTAAACTAAGAATATAAAGGAAAAATTTTCATGAACCCAGCAGAAATAATTAATCTAGTAATAATTTGTGGAATAGCTGCCGTTGCATACGGTTGGTTTGCAAGTAATCAAATTTTAAAAGCAGAAGCCGGTAATAAAACTATGCAAGAAATAGCTGGTGCTATTCAAGAAGGAGCGCAGGCATATCTAAATAGACAATATAAAACCATTGCAGTAGTTGGTTTTGTAGTTTTAATTTTAATAGGTTATTTGTTTAGTCCATTGGTTGCCGCAGGTTATTTAATTGGCGCAGCTTTATCTGGTGTTGCTGGTTATGTTGGAATGATTATATCTGTTAGAGCAAACGTTAGAACAGCTGAGGCGAGCAGAAAAGGTTTAGCAAAGGGATTGGATATAGCATTCAAGTCAGGTGCAGTTACCGGAATGTTGGTTGCGGGTTTAGCATTATTAGCAATTACAGTTTATTATAAATTTTTAATTGCAAACAATTCATCTGAGAGAGAAATTATTGATGCTTTAGTTGCCTTAGGTTTTGGTGCATCTCTAATATCTATATTTGCTAGATTAGGTGGTGGAATCTTTACTAAAGGTGCTGATGTTGGAGCTGATCTTGTTGGAAAAGTTGAAGCAGGTATACCGGAAGATGATCCCAGAAATCCTGCTGTTATAGCAGACAATGTTGGGGACAACGTTGGAGACTGCGCAGGAATGGCTGCAGATTTATTTGAAACATATGCCGTTACCGTTGTTGCAACGATGGTTTTGGCATCAATCTTTTTTACAGGAAATCAAAGTATGATGGTTTACCCATTGGCTATTGGTGGTGTATGTATTCTAACATCAATTATAGGAACTTTATTTGTAAGGCTGGGTAGAAGTAAAAATATAATGGGTGCTTTGTACAAAGGTTTTGTTGCAACTGCGATTTTATCTTTAGCTGCAATGCATCCTGTTACAGATTATGTTATAGGCTTGGAAAAAGTTTACAAGGTTGCTGGACAATCTTTTACAGGAAATGATCTATTTTATTGTGCAGTAATAGGTTTAGTAATTACAGGATTAATTATTTGGGTGACAGAGTACTATACTGGTACTGATTATAGACCAGTGAAATCAGTTGCTCAATCATCAACAACAGGTCACGGAACAAATGTTATTCAAGGATTAGCTATATCAATGGAAGCTACCGCTCTTCCAGCAATAATAATAGTTGTTGGTATTATCTCAACTTATACTCTAGCTGGTTTATTTGGAATAGCTATAGCTGTAACAAGTATGCTTGCTCTCACAGGAATGGTTGTTGCATTAGATGCTTATGGACCTGTCACTGATAATGCTGGTGGAATTGCTGAAATGTCAAAACTTCCTTCTAGTGTTAGAAAAACAACTGATGCTTTAGACGCAGTTGGCAACACTACTAAGGCAGTAACTAAAGGTTATGCAATTGGATCAGCTGGTCTTGGAGCATTAGTATTATTTGCCGCCTACACAGAAGATATTAAATATTTTTCTGCGCAAAAAACATCTTCATTAAGCGGAATAGAAGTAAGTTTTGACTTATCCAATCCTTACGTTGTTGTAGGTTTATTAATTGGTGGTTTATTGCCTTATTTATTTGGATCTATGGGAATGCAAGCTGTAGGAAGAGCAGGTGGAGCTGTTGTTAATGAAGTGAGAAGACAATTTAAAAAAATGCCTGGTATTATGAAAAGAAAACAAAAACCAGATTATGCTAAAGCAGTTGATCTTTTAACAAAAGCTGCAATCAAAGAAATGATAATCCCATCTTTATTGCCAGTGTTATCACCAATAGTTGTTTATTTTATAGTTTTAAATATTGCGGATCAATCGTCAGCATTATCAGCATTGGGTGCTATGTTATTGGGCGTTATTGTAACTGGTTTATTCGTTGCTATTTCAATGACGGCTGGTGGAGGCGCTTGGGATAATGCAAAAAAATATATTGAGGATGGAAAATTTGGCGGAAAAGGATCAGAAGCTCACAAGGCAGCTGTAACAGGCGATACAGTTGGAGATCCTTATAAAGATACCGCTGGGCCAGCAGTAAATCCAATGATCAAGATAACAAACATAGTTGCATTATTACTATTAGCAATAATTGCACATTAGTTTTTTAATTTTTTTTTTGGAATTTTTTACGTGCATTCTCCATTCGTTGTCGTGTAGAACTTAAGAGATTTTTGGTGAATGTATCTTTAACACCTAAAGATTTAGTTTTTTCTTTTGCAAATTTTATATCTTTCATGTTATTCAAATTGAAAAATTCAAATTTTTTAACTACTCCATATTTATCAAAGTATATTTCAATATAATCATTTACATAAACATCTTTTTTCCCATATTTTGTTTTGGTTTCTCTTACCTCAAAATACGCCCATCTATTGTCTTTTTTATCTATGACTGGCATTGGTCCAAATATTTGAATAATATCATTTTTATTTGTTTTATTGTTTTTTATAAGAGAAATTTTATTTTTTAAATTAGAAACTCCGTGTACATTATCTACCTTGTTTAGTGTACAAGAAGTTATTATTAATGCTAAAAAGAATATTAAAATTTTTTTATAAATGGACATACTAAATCTATATAACAAAACACTCTTAGAAGCTAGAAATCCGTTAATATTTGATAATTACATAGATGACAACTTAAACAACAAAATATTAATTTTTTTAATTTTTTTGTCAAAAAAATTCAACAAGATTAAAAAAACTGACGTAAATTATCAAAAATTTTTTGATTATATTTTTAATAGAATAGAAACAGATCTTAGAGAGCTAGGATATGGAGATATGTCTGTTAATAAGAAAATGAAAGTTATAGTTACAAAGTTTTACTCAATTTTGTTAGATTTTAAGAATTATACTAAAATTTCCAAAGATGAAAAAAGTAATATACTAAAAAAATATTTTAACGATATCAGACAAATTGACGATTTTATGGACTATTTAGTTAAATATTTATCTATTGATAATGTTTAATTAAATGTTAATTAAGCCATTATTAAAATTATGGCAGTACCAAAACGAAAACTATCAGTCTCCAGAAGAGGTAAGAGAAGGTCGCACCTTGCTGCTAAATTCAAAAATGTAGTGGAAGATAAAAAAAGTGGTGAGTTTCGATTACCTCATCATTTGGATATGAAAACTGGGATGTACAACGGTAAACAGATTTTTAAGCCGAAAAATTAATTCATAAATGACAAAAAAATTTAGTATTGCAGTTGATGCAATGGGTGGAGATAACGCACCTGAAAAAGTTCTTGAAGGTATAAATCTTTTATTTGAAAGTAAGATTGATGTTAATGTAGATGTTTATGGAGATAAAGATTTAATCCTTAAATCAATAAGTAAATATAAGTATTTAAATAAAAATAATTGCAAAATTAGTCATTCACCGGACAAAGTACCAGGAGATGTATCTGTGAGAGATGCAATTAAACTTGGAAAGCAAACTAGCATGGGGATGGCAATTGAATCAGTTAAAGATGGTAAAAACGATATTATAGTTTCATCAGGAAACACAGGCGCACTATTAGTCATGTCTAAATTAATTTTGAAAATGATAGCTGGTGTAGATAAACCTGCTTTGGCAGCTATTTGGCCAAACTTTAAAGATTATAGTATAGTATTAGATTTAGGAGCAAATATCGAATGTACAGAGAATAATCTTGTTGAATTTTCAGTTCTAGGATCTGAGCTTTATAAAACTATTTTTAATAAAACAAATATAGTAACTGGTTTACTAAATATTGGCTCAGAAGAAATTAAAGGAAATGACCCAATTAAAAATGCTCATTTGAAATTACAGAAAGATGAAAATCTAAATTTTACTTACAATGGATATGTTGAAGGAAATGAAATAAAAAATGGAGACGTTCAAGTAATAGTAACGGATGGATTTACTGGAAATGTAGCTTTAAAAACTGCAGAAGGAACGGCAAATTTTATCACTACAGAAATAAAAAAATCTTTTTCAAGTTCAATTCTGTCAAAGATTGGATATTTATTTAGCTATTTTGCTTTTAAGGAAATTAAAAAAAAATTAGATCCTAGAAAATATAACGGTGCAATATTTTTAGGCTTAAATGCTCCAGTCATTAAAAGTCATGGTGGAGCTGATGCATTTGCATTTTACAATTCTTTGAATTTGTCTTATCAAATAATAAATGGTAATCTTATTAATAAAATTAAAAATAATTTTATTAATAATGTCAAATAATGTTACTAGACAAGATCTTTATGATTTAACGCATAAAGAATTAGGAATATCTAAAAATGAGTGTATTAAATTTGTAGATACGATTTTTGAAAGTTTAGCTAAAAATTTTGAAAAAGGTAATAAAGTTAAAATATCCTTATTTGGATCTTTTGATGTAAAACAAAAAAAATCAAGAATTGGGCGTAATCCAAAAACTTTAGAAACAAAACAGATTTCCTCAAGAAAAGTTATTACATTTAAGCCTTCAAAGTTTTTATCTAGAAAAATTAATAAATAATGAAATCAAGAGAAGCCTACAAAACTATTGGAGAAGTTTGTGATATTGTTGGCTTGGTTGATACTGAAACAGGAAAAAGAAAAACCCACGTTTTGAGATTTTGGGAAAAGCATTTTAATGAAATAAAACCATCTTTGATCTATAAGGGTCGTCGTTATTATTCAGATAAGAATATAGAACATATTAAAAAAGTGAAGAAATTACTCAAAGAGGATGGTTATACAATAAAAGGGTCAAAAAAATTTTTAACAGATAGCAATAACGATATTGACACTTTATCTGATGGTAATATAACCACAAAAAAAATTATTAACTTAAAAAATAAAATTAAAGAATTAAAAAAATATTTAAATGGCTAAAAAAAGTTCTGTAAAAGTTAGATTAGTTCCTGAGGAAAAGCCTAATAGTCAACACTATTACTATGCTTACAAACCAACCGCTGGTGAGAAAGCAAAAGAGAAACTAAAACTTAAAAAGTATAATCCAGCCACAAGAAAACATGAATGGTTTGTGGAAAAAAAACTTCCACCACATAGTAAATAGCTATTTATATTTTTTTCTTTCCAACTTAATAAAGGAATTTATCATTGTAAACCAAATATTTTTAACAATAAAACTCTCAAGTTTTAACTTCTTACCTTTGGCAATCCTTACCTTAATCATTTTTTCTATCCTTTTTTGATCAACAATTTTACTTTTCGGTTTGTATTTTATGACTTTTAATACTTCTTTACGTCTTCTTGAGAGAATCTTAAGTATTTGGAGGTCAAATTTATCTATATTTTTTCTAATTTTTTCCAAATTTTTTTTAGGTGACAATTTGCTTATTTTTTTCTTCATTCAAAATATATATCTAAATCTATGCTTCAAATATATCAAAAAAAAGATATCTTTTTATGGTTACTATCTAGTGGTTTGATATTAATTTTACTCATTTGGGTTGGAGGATTAACTAGACTTACAGGGTCAGGACTATCAATTACCGAATGGCAGATTTTTTCTGGAATTTTGCCTCCTTTAAGTGACTTAAAATGGATTGAGTACTTTGAGCTTTACAAAAAGATCCCCGAGTATCAAAAAATAAATTATGGAATGACTTTGAACGAATTTAAATTTATTTATTGGTGGGAATATATTCACAGAGTATTAGCAAGAATTTTGGTATTAATTTATTTTGTACCTTTAATTTGTTTTTTAATTAAAAAAAAATTAACAATTAATGAGTCTTACTATTATTTAATAATATTTATATTATTTTTGTTTCAAGGCTTTATGGGGTGGTATATGGTTAAAAGTGGACTTGTGTCAGAAACAGATGTATCACACTATAGGCTTGCTGCACATTTGTCTTTAGCAATTATTATTTATTCTTTAATTTTTTGGGCGTTACTAAATTATAAAAAAAAATTTAAATTAAATTTTACAAAACCAACATTTTTCATTTTATGTTTAATATTTCTTATTTTAATTCAAATTATATGGGGTGCATTTACATCAGGTTTGAACGCAGGTCTATTATACCAAACATGGCCATTGATGAATGAAAAGTTTATTGCAAACGATATAATTTTTAAAAACTTATTTTCATTCGAATTGTTAAGTAATCCGTCTTATGTTCAGTTAATGCATCGCTGGCTAGCTTATTTTATAATTTTTTATTCAATACTAATTTATTTTTTTTATTTTAGAAAAATTAACTATACAAAACCTTTTAAATTAATTTTTGCAGCTATTTTTATACAGGTTTTTCTTGGAATTTTTACTTTAATAAGCGGTTTAAATATATACTTAGCAAGTTTTCATCAAATAGGTTCAATTTTCTTAATATCTAGTAGTATTTATACGTTATTTTACGTCAATAATGAATAAAACTTAATTGACAGTTAACACTATAAACAGTAATTAGCAGCGTTCATCATGACAGATTTTTTAAAAAAAAGTGAATTAGAAAATAAGTGGTATCATATTGATGCTACCAATGTAGTTGTTGGTAGATTGGCTGCAGAAATTACAAAAATTTTAAGAGGAAAAAATAAAGCTACTTATACACCAAATATGGACAATGGAGATTTTGTTGTAGTCACAAATGTTGAAAAAATTAAATTCACTGGAAAAAAGTTTACAGATAAAAAATATTATAGACATACAGGATGGCCAGGTGGTATAAAAGAAAAAACACCAAGCAATTTTGCTGATAAAAATAAACCTGAAGAAATACTAAAACTGGCTGTTAAAAGAATGCTACCTAGAGGTCCGTTATCAAAGAAACAACTTACAAAGCTAAAAATTTATACATCAGAAAAACACCCACATGAGGCACAAAAAATAGAAAATATTGATTTTGGTAAACTTAATAATAAAAACGTAAGAAGTAATTAAGATGAGTTCTGAAGTAATTAAAATATCTAAAGATGCAGTTTATGCTACTGGAAAAAGAAAAGACGCTGTTGCAAGAGTATGGATGTTAAAAGGTTCTGGAAAAATTTTTGTTAATGGAAAAGTTTACTCACAATATTTTAAAAGACCTATTCATCAATTAGCAATTGAAAAACCTTTAACAATTACAAAATCAAAGGATATTTTTGACATTGTATGTACCGTCAAAGGCGGTGGAATGAGTGGACAAGCAGGTGCAGTAACACATGGTATTTCAAAGGCATTAGTGAGTTCATCCCCAGATACTAGAAAAGTTATCAAAAAAAACAAAATGTTAACAAGAGACTCACGAACGGTTGAGCGTAAAAAACCTGGACAAAGGAAAGCACGAAGAAAGTTCCAGTTTTCTAAAAGATAACCATTTTTTAGTTTTTTATTGTTTTAAAATCAAACACATTTAAATTTGGAATAATGGCTAATAAATTAAATATTGCTATCGCTGGTGCAACAGGATTTGTAGGATTAGAGCTTATAAAAAAAATATATGCTCATCCTTCAGTAGAGATCAAATATCTGTTTGTTAAAGATAGTATAGACGAAAATATTTATGAAAATTTACCCAAAGAAATTAGCAAATTGCCTAAACTGAATAAAATTGATTTGAATCTTATTAATAAATGCGACGTTTTTTTTGCTTCACTTCCACATTCTGAGTTGCACAAAGTTATTAATGATATCTCAGAAAAAGTTATAATTATTGATTTATCTGCTGATTTTAGATTACCAAATAGCAAAACATATCAAAAGTGGTACAACACAGAGCACGAAAGTCCCAATCTATTAAATAAAGCAGTATATGGTTTATCTGAAATTTATAGAGATGAGATCAAAGGTAGTGATTTAATAGCGTGTCCCGGTTGTTATCCAACATCAATACTTTTACCATTGATACCATTGTTAAAAACGAAAGATATTGAATTAGAAAACATAATTGCAGATAGTAAATCAGGTTATTCAGGTGCAGGTAAAAAAATTTATAGTAGTGATCAATACCCAAATTTAAATGAAAATATTGCAATCTATGGCGCTGGTAATCATAGACACATGCCTGAGATTAATTTTTATTCATCATTGTACGCTAATCAAGATATAGAGATTTTATTTACACCACATTTAATACCAACATTTAGAGGAATGCTTTCTACAATTTATATTAAATCTGAAAAATCAATTGAAGATATTTACAGTACTTTAGATAAATTTTATAAAAATGAACCATTTATAAAAATTTTTAAGTCAAAAATGATCAATACTGATAAAGTTATTAATACGAATATGGTTCATATCTCTATTAATAAAAGTAATGCCAAAAACACTTTTATTATATCTTCAAGTATTGATAATTTGTTAAAAGGTGCTGCTGGACAAGCAATACAAAATTTTAATATCAGATTTAATTTTGATGAGAAATTAGGGTTAATTTAATGAAAGAATTTAATTTAGGTATCATTGGTTTAGGAAATATTGGTCTGGAAGTTTACAAAAATATAAAAAAAAATGCATCTGATATAAAAAAAAAGACAGGATTTAAGCTCAATATATCAAAAGTAAGTGCAAAAAATATCAGAAAAAAAAGGGAAATAAAAATTCCCAAACGATTAATAGAAAAAAATATATCTAAAATAATAAACGACCCAAGAATTGATATTATTGTTGAATTAATAGGTGGCTCAGATGGAGTTGCTAAGAAAATTGTCTTTGATTCAATAAAAAAAAATAAACATGTAGTTACTGCTAATAAAGCTTTAATTGCAAAACATGGTGATGCTCTTTCAATACTTGCAGAAAAATACGGTGTAAATTTATTGTTTGAAGCAGCTGTTGGAGGCGGTATTCCAATAATAAGATCAATGAAACAAGGTTTAATTGCAAATAAATTAACCCACATTTATGGAATATTAAATGGAACAACAAATTTTATCCTAACTGAAATGGAAAAAAGAAATGAAGGTTTTGTCAATGTGCTTAAAGATGCACAAAAATTAGGTTATGCAGAATCAAATCCTAGTTCAGATGTCGACGGTTTTGATGCTGCAGATAAAATTTCAATTTTAAGTTCAATTGGATTTGGTACAAAAATTATTAACAAAGGTTTTGTAATCGAGGGTATAAGAAATATTGATTTAGAGGATATAAGGTTTGCAAAATCTTTAAACTATACAATTAAACTTTTAGCTATAGCTGAGAGAAAAGGTAAGAAAGTAAAACAACGAGTCCACCCTTGTTTGATACCTAACAATCTAGACGTTGCAAATATTGACAACGTAATAAATGCGATTGTGGTTGATGGCCACCCAATAGGCAGAACTATATATGAAGGACCAGGTGCAGGAAAGGGACCAACATCATCTGCTGTAATTTCAGATATTACGTCAATAATGTTGGGTAATGATGAATTTTCATTTGGATTAGCACCATCAGCTAAAAAAAAATTAAATTTATTTAACTTTGATAATCATATATCCAAATATTATATTAGATTTTTAACAAAGGATGTAACAGGTGTATTATCTAAAATAACATCAGCATTGGCCAAATATAAAATTAGTGTTGCCAACTTGTACCAGGAACCTTCCAAATTAGGATCTGCTAATATAATGTTAGTAACACATCAGACAAAGGAATTAAGCATTCAAAAAGTAATAAGAAAATTATCAACTCAAAAAAAATTATTCAAAAAAATAGTTATGATAAGAGTGAGGGATCATAAAAAACTTTAATGTTGGAACCAAAGTTATTAGAGCAAATTATTGATGTTGCAGCCGTTGCAGCTTATAAATCTTCATTGTTAAAAGGCAAAGGAGATAAAAATGCCGCTGACCAAGCTGCAGTAGATGCAATGAGGCAAAAATTAAATGAATTAAATATTTGTGGGAAGGTCGTTATTGGGGAGGGGGAAATGGATGAAGCTCCAATGCTTTATATAGGGGAGATACTTGGTAAATCAAAAAATCCAAGAATTGATATAGCTGTTGATCCTCTAGATGGAACAAAATTAGCAGCCAATAATCAGCCAAACGCTATTTCAGTAATATCAATTTCAGAAGAGGGAATGCTATTACAAGCTCCGGATACATATATGGATAAAATTTCGGTAGGTCATGGTCTTCCAGAAAATATTGTTGATTTAGATGAAGATGTGAAAAGCAATATTAAAAACCTAGCAAGAGCCAAAAATAAAAGTGTAGATGAGATTTGTATTTGCTTACTAGATAGAGAAAGGCATAAACATTTTATTGAAGATATAAAATCTTTAGGTGCAAAATTAAAACTAATATCAGATGGCGATGTTGCTGGATCAATATTTTCTGCTCTAGAGACTTCAGATGTTGATATGTATCTCGGTATTGGGGGTGCTCCAGAAGGAGTATTGGCAGCATCAGCAATAAAATGTCTGGGTGGACAATTTCAAGCTAGATTAAAAATTCAAGATGATGATGAAATTAAAAGAGCAACAAATCTTGGGATTAAAGATTTTGAAAAAAAATATTACTTGAATGACCTTGTAAAAGGTGATGTAATTTTTTGCTTATCAGGTGTTACAGATGGTGATTTAGTTTCTGGAGTAAAATTAAGAAACAAGGAATACGAAACAGAAACTTTTGCCTTACATTATTCTCAGAAATTTTTTAAAAAATTTCTGAGAATAATGTAAGGCAAAAGTTTCTGTTTCGTATTCCTTGTTTCTTAA
>Ga0066364_10000256_pt1 | contig 11552 bp, 7 predicted proteins | sample Knorr_S7_td_Surf_FD_70970 | JGI IMG/M metagenome (GOLD analysis project Ga0066364, IMG submission 70970) | Marine microbial communities from Southern Atlantic Ocean transect - Knorr_S7_td_SurfaceA_ad_6m_LV_A | ecosystem: Environmental > Aquatic > Marine > Oceanic | place: Southern Atlantic ocean...
TATCAACTACTACCTCAATATTATGAATTTGATTTTTATCTAATTCAATACTATCTGCAAGTTCTCTTACCTCACCGTTGATTCTTACCCGGGCGAAGCCCTCAGCAGCAAGTCCGCTAATTAATTTTGTATGTGTTCCTTTTTTCCCTCTTACAACAGGAGCCAACAATTGATACCTTGTTCCTTCTGGCAAAAGAAGAATTTTATCAACCATTTCATCAATTGTTTGAGGGGCAATTGGAATCCCACAGTGATGACAATGCGGCTCACCAGCGCGTCCAAACAACAGTCTTAGATAATCTTGTATCTCGGTTACTGTTCCAACTGTTGAACGAGGATTATGACTTGTAGATTTTTGATCAATTGAAATGGCAGGCGATAAACCCTCTATATTGTCAACATCAGGTTTATCAACTTGACCCAAAAATTGTCTTGCATAAGCCGAAAGACTCTCAACATATCTTCTTTGACCTTCAGCAAAAATTGTATCAAAAGCTAAAGAACTTTTTCCACTTCCACTTACACCCGTGAAAACTATAAATTTATTTCTAGGTAAGGAAAGATTGATATTTTTTAAATTATGCTGACGAGCTCCCCTAATAATGATTGAATTATCTTCTTCAAAACTATTATTAATATTTTTAACCATGTTTAAATCTATTTATGATTTAAAAAGAATATTATAATGGAATTTTTTTTATTTTATGCTGCTGCCCTGTCAAGAAGTTTAGAAGCGTAATCATTTGCTTCGCCAAAACCTCCACCAATGAGTTCTACTAACTCGTGTTTTCTTTGTTTTTTTGTGGTTAATTTTGATATTGAAGTATAAGTTTTTTCATTGATGACATTTTTATTCACTTTAAAATGAGCTAATCCCACAGCAGCTAAAAATGGTTGATGTGTAATACATAAAACCTGTTGACCTTGTGAAATTTGTTTTATTAATTCAACCAAAGAAAATAAAGATTTGCCACTTAAACCATTATCAATTTCATCTAAAAAAAAAGTATTTGGTTTTTTAGAGATGCTAGATTTTATTGCTAATAAAAATCTTGACATTTCTCCACCAGAAATAACATTTGATAAAGGAGCAAGCTTCTGATCAGGGTTAGCCGAAAACAAAAAATTAATATTGTCAATTCCATCGCGAGAAGGATTACCTTCGGAAAATTGAATTGAAAAATTGGCATTTTCTAAACCTAAATTGTTTAAAATGGATTTCACTGATTTTTGTAACTGTTTGGCAATCTTTTTTCTTTCAGTGGATTGAATAACAAATAAAGAATTTAAATTACTTTGTAAATTCTCAATTTGAGATTTAATCCTACAAATCTCATTATCTTGATCATTTTGTTGAAAATATATCCTTAATTGATCTCGCTTATTTATTAATTGAGGTAAATCCAATGAGAGAGTTCTCTCCAAATTTTTTAAAAAAAATAATCTTTTTTGTATTTCTGAAAGGTTAGATTCATAATTATCTAAGTCTTGTATATATGAGTTTAAAGTGAAAATTAAATCTTCAACATAAGTTTGAATTTCTAATAAATTATCTCTAAACTTTTGTATTTTAAAGTCAAAATCTACTGTTCTATTTAAATTTTTTATTGATTGATTTATCAAAGACGCCACTGATGGTTCATCATGACTAAAGTTATTTAACTTATTTAAAGTTGATTGAATTGAATTATTTATTTCGAGATTATTTACAAGTTTATTTTCTAATGACTCTAACTCTAAGATTTCCTGGTCAGATTCTAAATTAGCTTCCTCTAGAGTTCTCAATATTTGTTTAGTTATTAAGTTATTTTCTTCTTGCTTATTAGAGGATTCTATTTTTTCATTCATTAATCCTGTTAAAACCTGACTTTCCTCCCATATTTTTTTAATCTTTGCACTTGTATCTCTCAATTCTTGCGAACATAAATCATCAATAATTAATCTTCTCTTTTCTTGCGAATCAAACATAAAAGTATCTGATTGTCCTGCGAAATCTATAAGCAGTCGGCCAAGTTCTTCTAATAATTTTTTATTAATTAATATATTATTCAGACTATATTTAGATAAAACTTTATTATTTTTTCTATAAGATATTCTTTTGACATTTAAAACAGTATTGCTTTCAAAGCCATTACTGATTAGCCAATTATTGATTTGAGAAGATGAAGAAAATTTTGCCTCGATAGCACAATAATGTTTTCCTGGACGTATTAAGTGCTTTAAAGGTATATTGGTTCCACCAAATACAACGTTTAAGGAATCTAAAATTAGTGATTTGCCTGAACCAGAATCCCCAGTAATGATGTTCAAACCTTTTTCGAAATTAATTTCTATAATCTCTATTAAGGCAACATTCTCTATCTTTAATTGTATAAGCATGATAAATATTCCATATAAAAAAAATAACTTCTTTTTTAAAAAAATAAAGGGTTTAAATATATAAAGATATGAAAGAAGATTTTACTGATTTTATTGAGGTATCTGGACTGTTGGATTATGATCCAGAAACTATATCTAAAATTTATAAAAAGAACCCAAAAAGACTTTTAAAAAGACTTTGGCAAACACTCATACCTATTTTTGCTTATTTATTTTCTGTCGGCTGGGATAAATTAACTGGAAGATTGAAGAATGAAGCTAAAGCAAGATTTAGAGCAAAAGAATTAACAAATTTACTAGTAGAACTTGGACCAGCATTTGTTAAAGCGGGTCAAGCTTTATCAACAAGACCGGATATCATTCCAGGTATTCTTCTTGAAGAGTTATCTGAATTACAAGATCAACTTCCAGGCTTCGACGGAAATAAAGCCATGGAATTAATAGAAGAAGATTTAGGGTCCAAAGTAGATGAAATTTTTTTAGAAATTGATAAAAAGCCAATTTCCGCAGCTTCTTTGGGACAAGTGCACAAAGCCAAACTAAAGAATAAAGAAGTTGTTGCAGTTAAAGTACAACGACCAGGTTTAAGAGAACAAATTACTTTAGATCTTTACATAGTTAGAAATATTGCTTATTGGCTAAAGAGCAATATTGGATTAATAAGAAGCGATCTCGTTGCATTAATTGATGAATTAGGAAAAAGAGTTTTTGAAGAGATGGATTATTTAAATGAAGCTGAAAATGCTGAAAAGTTTAGAAATATGCATAAACATAATCAAATGATTGCTGTACCAAAAATTTATAAAGAAATAACTTCAAGAAGAGTTCTAACTATGGAATGGATTGATGGCACAAAATTAACAAATCTAGAAGATGTAAAAAAATTAGGAATTGATCCAGACAAAATGATTGATATAGGGGTGCAGTGCAGTTTAGAACAACTTTTAGAACATGGTTTTTTTCATGCTGACCCCCATCCAGGAAATCTGTTAGCTTTGAAGGATGGGAGGCTATGTTATTTAGATTTTGGAATGATGAGTGAGGTTTCCAGAGATTCAAGGTCTGGATTAATACAAGCAGTTGTACATTTGGTAAATAAAAACTTTGATAAACTTTCTCAAGATTTCGTAAAATTAGGATTTTTATCAGAAGAAGTAAACCTAGAACCCATAGTTCCGGCATTTCAAGATGTTTTTATTAACGCAGTTGATCAAGGGGTTTCAAAAATGGATTTCAAGAGCGTTACGGACGATATGTCAGGAGTTATGTACAAATTCCCTTTCAGATTACCTCCATATTATGCACTGATCATAAGATCATTACTGACATTAGAAGGAATTGCTTTGAGCGTAGACCCAAATTTTAAAATTTTGGGCGCGGCCTATCCATATTTTGCTAGGAGATTAATGGAAGATCCTGACCCACAATTAAGAGAAAGTTTAAAAGAAATGCTTTTTGATAATAAAAAATTTAAATGGGATCGCTTAGAAGATCTACTTGCAAATGCTGCAAAACAGACGAATCTTGATTTAGAAAATCTTTTAGATGAAGTAATTAATCTTCTATTTTCTCCAAAAGGTGGTTTTCTTAGAGATGAAATAATTGAAGGCCTAACTAATCAAATAGATTTATTTAGTCTAAAAATATTAAAAAATTTAAATAACTACCTTCCAAACTCAATTAGATTAAACATAGCTAGTGATAATAGCAATTTAAATGACGTAATAATGTATCTAGAACCATTAAGAAACTTTTTTGAAATTTTAAAGAAAGTTCCTGGCTACTCAATTGATATTTTCCTAAAAAGAGTTCCAAGACTCATAAATGAGCCTTATACAAAAGAGATGAGTATAAAGATTGCTAAAAAAGTTACGGAAAAAGGTATGGTTAGACTTGTAAAAATTGCTGCTGGCGCAAATATCTAAGATGAAATTTAGTAAATTTTTAATAGTAAAAACATTTTTTATTTTTATTATTTCTCAATTAATTTTTAATATTCCAAAAGCTAATGCTTCTGAAGAAATTAAAATTATTTACAACATATTTTCTAGAACAATTGCAGTTAATTCATTAAGAACATTTGTTGAAGAAGGAAATACATCAAAAGAATTAAGAAAAATTTTAAAAGCAACTGGGGCTGATGACGATGAAATTAAATCAGTATTAAATAAAGATTTTGAAATACCAATTACAATTGCAAGCAAATTAGCATATTCTGAAATAGGAAATGTTTTCTTAACAAGACTCTCATCTATAATCCATCCTCCGAGAGCAGATGATGAGAGAACTGGTATGCTTGCACTCAGAGCAAGCATAATTCAAGGCATTAATTTAGGAAATGGGAAAATTAATCTAATAAAATTTTTTGAAAGTTATCCAACTAAAACTGTTATTTTAGATATCAGTGCTTTAAGCAAAGTAATGAATAAAGTAGAATCAATTTCAGAATTATTTGCCTTTTTCACAAATTCTCCTTTAGAAAAAATTAAAACAGATTAATTGCTATGGCGTTATTAAATAAAATCAAAAATAAGCTGCGTATAAATTACAGAAAAAAAACATGGCCAGGTCTAATTGAAGCTTATAAACAATATCTCCCAGTTACAAAAAAAACTCCTGTAATTTCCCTAAATGAGGGAAATACGCCATTAATCTTTAGTAATTCAATAAGCAATTTAATTGGAAATGGTACAAAAGTTTTTTTAAAATATGATGGCCTAAATCCTACAGGATCTTTCAAAGATCGGGGAATGACTATGGCAATTAGCAAAGCAAAAGAAGAGGGTCGAGAAGCTGTAATTTGCGCAAGTACTGGCAACACTTCCGCCGCTGCTGCTGCATATGCTGCTAGAGGGGGTTTAAAACCTTATGTTTTAATTCCAGAAGGATTTGTAGCTCAAGGAAAACTTGCACAGGCTTTGATGTATGGCGCTGAGATAATATCAATTAATGGAAACTTTGATAAAGCTCTTGAAATTGTTAGAGATTTGTCCTCAGAACATCCAATAGAACTTGTTAATTCAGTAAATCCATATCGAATACAAGGCCAAAAAACAGCCGCTTTTGAAATTATTGATGATTTAGGTATTGCACCTGATTGGCTTTGCATTCCCATGGGCAATGCGGGTAATATTACCGCCTATTGGTTAGGATTTAAAGAATATTCAAAAATACGAAGAAATTTAAAATTACCAGTTATGATGGGATTTCAATCTGAAGGCTCTGCACCATTAGTTCAAAACATAGTAGTTAAAAATCCTGAAACTATAGCGACAGCAATAAGAATTGGGAATCCTGTTAATAGAGAAAAAGCAAAAAAAGTCAAAAAGGAAAGTAAAGGTGACTTTCAGTCAGTTACAGATCAAGAAATTATCAATGCTTATAAAATCCTTGCTAAAGAAGGTGTATTTTGTGAACCTGCCAGTGCAGCATCGGTTGCTGGATTAATTAAAAACAAAAATAGAATTCAAAAAGAATCAACTATTGTTTGTGTTCTCACTGGAAATGGATTAAAAGATCCTGATTGTGCTATCAAAAACAATGATGCTGTTTTCAGAAAAAATATTGAACCTTCGTTAAAAAATATAACTAAAATTTTAGGATATTAAAATCCAAATAAATAAGTGTCTGTGGAATACACTCAAAAACTAAATTAATTTGTGGAAAAATTTATAATAATAAATTAAATTTGTAGAGAATTTTTTCTGAATGCAAAAATATTTAAATTTATTCAACAAATAAAAATATTTTTCCACTTATTTAAAAATTCATAATCCAAGTGAAGAAAGTTTTTTTCATTAAAATTTCACGTTTTACACAATAACTACTACTACTAAATTTTTTAATTATTCTATTATTTTAATATTAAGAAGGTAAAAAATTAACTTATTGAATTTAACATACGAAAAAAGTATATTGTGTTTGTAAAAGTTCTAAATCCATATGGAGATTGTTTGTAATCAAATTGAGCTCAATAATGCTATACAACTTGTAAGCAAAGCAGTTGCTTCGCGGCCAACTCATCCCATACTTGCAAACATACTTTTAACAGCTGACCAAGGAACACATAAAATAAGTTTGACAGGTTTTGATCTTAATTTAGGAATTCAAACTTCTTTCGATGGAACCGTCAAAAACAGTGGGGCTATTACGATACCTTCAAAACTTTTATCTGAAATCGTAACCAAATTACCTAGTGATAATCCTGTTTTATTAGAAGTAGATGAAAATTCAGATAATATTTTAATTAAAAGTGATAGAGGTTCTTTTAATCTTAAAGGTATACCTTCTGATGATTATCCTAATTTGCCATTTGTTGAAAGTGGTACTTCTTTAAATATTGATCCTAATTCTTTTTTAAAAGCTTTAAGATCGACAATTTTTGCAAGTAGTAATGATGATTCTAAGCAACTACTAACAGGTGTTAATTTTACTTTTAAACAAAATTATTTGGAGTCCGCTTCTACTGATGGTCATAGACTGGCAGTTGCTTTAACTGGTAATGATGAATATATCGAAAATAAAGAAAATTTATCTTCAAATGAAGGTGATTTATCAGTAACTATTCCAACAAGATCATTAAGAGAAATTGAAAAACTAGTATCTTTAAGAAGTACAGAAAGTTCAATCAAGCTTTTCTATGATAAAGGTCAGGTAGTTTTTATTTCTTCTAATCAAATAATTACAACAAGAACTCTTGAAGGTACTTATCCAAATTATTCACAATTAATTCCTGATACATTTTCTAAAATATTCAATTTTAAAACAAAAAATTTGATTGATGCATTAGAGAGAATTGCTGTTTTAGCAGATCAACAGAGTAGTGTTGTCAAAATTAAATTGGATAACACAGATTTAGCTTTGATAAGTGCTGATGCCCAAGATATTGGAAATGCAAATGAGTCAATACCTGTTTCTTATTCTGGAGAAAATTTTGATATCGCTTTTAATGTTAGATACCTTATAGAAGGTTTAAAAGTTATTGTTTCTGAAAATGTGCTTTTGAAGTGTAATCTTGCAACTACGCCAGCTGTTTTTGTCCCTGAAGATAATCTCAATTCTTTTACTTATCTAGTTATGCCTGTTCAGGTTCGTTCTTGATTTGAAATTACCTAAAGAAATTTTATTAAGTGAATTACTTAATTTTAGCGTTAGGGGTAATATTGCTGTTAATTATGGAAATGGTGAAAATGTATGGATGCATCCTCCAGTCCATCGAATTTTAGGATGGTCTTCTCGTCCTTCAAATCTTGATTTAAAAAGAAATGTTTGGCGTTTAAATCAAATTAGTCAAATTATCGATAATGAAATTTATGTTAATGGTGATCCAGCAATTTCTGATTTAGCAACTTTAAATAGGTTTCCAACTTTAATAGAAGCAAATTTGATAAACATAACTGGTTCAAAAATAGGAGTTATAGCAGATTTTTTATTTGAATTAAAAACAGGTAGAATTAAATTCTATTTAGTTTCTAGATCGAATCCTAAGATTCCTGGTTCTAGTAGATGGAAATTAAATATCGATAATATAAATGACCAACAACCTGGCTTAGTATTCTGTGATAGTCAATCTTTAAATGATCTAATTTTAATAAAATCAAGTATCAAAAATGAATTTTTGCAAAAAGGAAAAAAAATTATTAATAGATTTGATGATATGAAAAATAAAGCTTCTAATAGACTGGAGAATTGGCTTGAAGAAGATGAAGATATAAACCAAAACTTAGATTTTAAACCAAAAAGTTTTTATAATAATACTAATAATATATCAAGATCTTTTAGTGATAAAAAAGACGATGACCCTTGGATTTAAATAATGATAAATTTAGAAAATAATGATCTATATGATCTTGATGAAGCACTTAAAATTGAAAATTTAACAATTAATGATTACGAGGAGATTTGCAAAAGATTAAATAGAAAACCAAATAGAACTGAACTCGGAATGTTTGGTGTCATGTGGTCGGAGCATTGTTGTTATAGAAATTCAAAACCCTTATTATCTAATTTTCCCACAAAAGGAAAAAATGTTTTAGTTGGTCCTGGAGAAAATGCTGGTGTAATTGATGTTGGAAATAATCAAAAACTTGTTTTTAAAATAGAAAGTCATAATCATCCTTCCGCAATTGAACCTTTTCAAGGAGCAGCAACAGGTGTAGGAGGAATTTTAAGAGACATTTTTACAATGGGTGCAAGGCCAATCGCAGTATTGAATTCATTGAGATTCGGAAATCTTGATAAATCATCAAATGTTGATTTGCTTAGAGGAGTGGTATCTGGTATTGCACATTATGGAAATTGCGTAGGTGTTCCTACTGTTGGAGGTGAAATTGACTTTGATGATAGTTATTCTGGTAATCCCCTTGTCAATGTAATGGCTTTAGGACTTTTAGAGACAAATGAAATTGTTTGTTCAGGAGCTCAAAATATAGGATCACCAGTTCTATATGTTGGTAATACTACAGGTAGAGATGGTGTTGGAGGTGCTAGTTTCGCAAGTTCAGAATTAACTACAGCTTCTTTAGATGATAGACCAGCAGTGCAAGTCGGTGATCCATTTATAGAAAAAAGTCTTATAGAAGCTTGTTTAGATGCTTTTCAGACAGGAGATGTGATTGCAGCTCAAGATATGGGTGCAGCAGGTTTAACGTGTAGTAGTGCAGAAATGGCTGCAAATGGAAATTTAGGTATATCAATTGATTTAGATAGGGTTCCTTCTAGGGAAGACAATATGTCCTCTTACCAATATTTACTATCTGAATCTCAAGAGAGGATGTTATTCGTTGTTAAGGAAGAAAAAATTAATAACCTTATTAAGAAATTTAAAAAATGGGGATTATATGCAAATGTAATTGGTGAAGTAATCGAGTCTAATGAGGTAATTATTTCTCATAAACGTAAAATTGTTGCTCAAATCCCTACTTCTGCTTTGTCTGATGATACTCCTGTGAATATTCATAATGTGATAAATAATCCACCTGATTATTTATTAAAGAAATGGGAATGGAATGAAAATAATTTGCCAGAAATTAATGAGAAAAAAATATTTTCATTAAAGGAAAAGAAGAGTTTTTCATATTCACAAATTATTTTAAAACTTCTTTCTAATCCTTCAATAGCTTCTAAGCGATGGATTTATAAACAATATGACTCTCAAGTTCAGGCAAATACAGTTTTTAAACCTGGAGCTTCAGATGCAGCTGTAATAAGATTAAGAGAACAAAATGAAAAAATTAAAGATAAAGTTTTTTCTGGTGTTGCTGCTTCAGTTGATTGTAATAGTAGATGGGTTTACCTTGATCCATTTAGGGGAACTATTGCTGCTGTTGCAGAATCTGCAAGAAACGTTAGTTGTGTTGGTGCTGAACCAGTAGCAATAACCAATAACTTGAATTTTTCTTCACCTGAAACTGATATAGGATATTGGCAACTTTCATCTTCATGTGATGGAATTTCTGAAGCCTGTAAAGCTTTAGGAACTCCTGTTACAGGTGGAAATGTTTCTTTATACAATGAATCAAAAAATAATGATAATGAAATTACTCCTATAAAACCTACTCCAGTTATTGGAATGGTTGGGAGAATAGATAATGTTGAAAAAGCTATAAGTAGTGAATGGAAAAATATTCATGATCAAATTTGGTTAATTGGCTCTTCTAAATCAGAGACAAAAATTGCAGCTAGTTCTTATTTGGAATATTTTCACGGAGAAATTACAGGTAGGCCCCCAGAAATAGATTTATTTGATGAAAAATTTTGCCAAAGTTTTTTAAGGAATGCGATTTCAAAAAGTTTTGTAGTATCATCACATGATATTAGTGATGGGGGTATAGCTATTGCTTTGGCAGAATGTTGTATTTTGTCCTCGAAAGGCGCAACTATAGAGTTAGATGAGAACTATAGTAGAGAGGATAATGTATTGTTTGCAGAAGGAGGTTCTAGAATTATTTTCTCAATAGATAAAAAGAAAGAAAAAGAATGGATCAATTATTTAAAAACAATTCAAATAAATTCTCAATCAAGTGTATATTTAAAAAAAATAGGATATGTTTCGTTAGAAACTCTTGATATAAAAATTCAAGATACAAATATTTGCAATATTAGAGTTGAGGAATTAACCGAAAAATTTAATAATAGTATTTCAGGTCATTTTTAAATATGGAAAATATTTCTCAATTATTAAAATTTCTTAGAAATTAAGTTATGTGCGGAATAGTTGGAATCGTTTCTTCAGATGATGTAAATCAACAAATTTACGATAGTCTTTTACTTCTACAGCATAGAGGGCAAGACTCAACAGGTATAGCTACAATGGAAAATACTGTTTTTCATATACATAAGGCTAGAGGTCAAGTAAATACTGCTTATAGAACCAGAGATATGAGGAATTTAATCGGAAAAATTGGATTAGGTCATGTTAGGTATGCAACTAAAGGATCAGCAGAAAGTGTTGAAGAAGCTCAGCCTTTTTATGTAAATGCTCCTTATGGAATTGTTTTGATACATAATGGCAATTTGACCAATACCAGAGATTTAGAAAAACAATTATTTAATATTGATAAGCGACACACAAATTCTTCAAGCGATACGGAAATGTTATTAAATGTATTTGCTACAGAATTGCAAGAACAAATTCATAATCAAGAATTAGAACCCGATCTTATATTCGATGCTGTTAAATCTTTACATAAAAGAATTCAGGGATCATATGCTTCTATTGCATTAATTTCAGGACATGGATTATTAGCATTCAGAGATCCTTTTGGAATTAGACCTTTAGTAATTGGAAAAAGGTTTTCATCAACTGCAAAAAAAGAGGAATGGATGGTTGCTAGCGAATCTTTGGTACTTGAAAATAACGACTATCAAGTAGTTCGGGATGTAGCGCCTGGAGAAGCTATTTTTATAAATTTTAATGGTGACTTTTTTTCCAAGCAATGTGCAGAAAATCCAATATTATGTCCCTGTGCTTTTGAATATGTTTATTTAGCTAGGCCAGATTCAATTATGAATGGAATTTCAGTTTATAAAGCTCGTTTAAAAATGGGAGATTTTTTGTCTGAAACAATCAAAGAAAAAATTAATTCTGGAGATGTTGATGTTGTAATGCCCATTCCCGATTCCTCTAGACCTGCCGCTATGCAAGTAGCAAGACAGCTGGGTATTGAATATAG
>Ga0066364_10000258_pt1 | contig 11508 bp, 10 predicted proteins | sample Knorr_S7_td_Surf_FD_70970 | JGI IMG/M metagenome (GOLD analysis project Ga0066364, IMG submission 70970) | Marine microbial communities from Southern Atlantic Ocean transect - Knorr_S7_td_SurfaceA_ad_6m_LV_A | ecosystem: Environmental > Aquatic > Marine > Oceanic | place: Southern Atlantic...
TGCCCGATTATGATCAAAAATTAGATCTAGGTTCATTTATAAAGCCTAAAATTGATCTTTTAATTGAACATGATAACACCGGTGCAATCAAAATCGATGAAAATGAGCTTACAAAAAACAAAAATAAAATTGAAGAAACACTTCTAAATTATAAAATAGAAATAAAAAGCATTAAGGCTACCATTGGACCCACTGTAACATTATATGAAATTGTACCTGAGGCTGGTGTGAGAATATCAAAAATAAAAAATCTCGAGGACGACATAGCACTATCACTCTCCGCATTGGGAATTAGAATAATTGCTCCAATGCCAGGAAAGGGAACTATTGGGATTGAAGTTCCTAATGAGTCGCCAAAAATAGTATCCATTAAGTCATTACTATCCTCTAAAAAATTTCAAGAAGCTGAAATGGAAATTCCATTAGCCCTTGGAAAAACAATTAGTAATGAGACTTTTATTGTTGATTTGACAAAAATGCCTCACCTGCTTGTTGCGGGAGCAACTGGTCAGGGAAAATCAGTAGGAATTAATTCTATCTTAACCTCAATAATCTACAAAAAACATCCAGCAGATGTAAAGTTTATTCTTGTTGACCCTAAGAAAGTTGAATTAACATTATTTAACAAAATCGAAAAACATTATTTAGCAAAACTTCCTGAAGTTAATGACTCAATAATTACTGATAGTAAAGTTGCTGTTAAAACATTAAAATCATTGTGTAAAGAGATGGATAACAGGTACGAAATGTTAAAAAATGCAAAATGCAGAAACATCAAAGAATACAATCAAAAATTTAAAAAAAGAGTTTTAAATCCAAGAGATGGTCATAAGTACATCCCATATTTGGTTCTAATAATTGATGAATTTGCAGATTTGATAATGACTACAGGAAAAGAGGTTGAAACAAACATAGCAAGATTGGCGCAAATGGCTAGAGCAGTTGGTATACATTTGGTTTTAGCCACACAGAGGCCATCTGTAAACGTTATAACAGGTCTGATAAAGGCCAATATTCCTGCAAGAATTTCGTTTAGGGTAACAAGTAAAATTGATTCAAGAACAATCTTAGATTCATCTGGTGCTGAACAACTAATTGGAAGGGGTGATATGTTATTTTCACAAGGAAGTGATTTAACTAGATTACAGTGTGGTTTTGTAGATACGTCAGAAATTGAAAAAATGGTAGCATTCGTTGGTAATCAGGTTGGTTATTCAACCCCTTATTTTTTACCAGAAATCCTTGATCAAGATACTAATGCAAGTTCTGAGAATGATATTTCTGAAAGAGACCCGTTGTTTAAGGAGGCAGCAGAAATTATTGTGAATGCACAACAAGGCTCTGCTTCTCTATTACAAAGAAAAATGAAATTAGGATATAATAGAGCTGGAAGGATTATTGATCAACTTGAAGCTGCAGGAATTGTTGGTCCATTTGAGGGGAGTAAGGCCAGATCAGTCAATATTAAAGATCTTATCGATCTAGATGAGCTTTTAAAATGAGTAAATATTACTATTTATTTTTTTCAATGTTTTTTTTATCAATATCATCACAAAACGATGTGGAAAATATAAAAAAAAAATATAGATCGGTTAATTCATATAATCTTAATTATGATTTAATTGTAACTACAAATAAAGACAATGAAGATGTTAGAATAATTGAAGAATCGGGAACAATGTATGGAAGCAGTTCATCATATTTTATTAAACATAAAAATATGGATATAATAAGTGATGGAGAGAAAATTTACAACATAATTCATGAAATTAAAGAAATCAATATTATTGAATACTCAGAAAATAATCAATGGAATCCGATTAATATTTTCAAAACTTTTCTTGATAAAATTAACTCTAGTGTAATTAAATATGAAAAAGATTATATTTCCATCAATTTTTTTTTAGAAGAATTAAATAGAAAATATATTTTTTACCTAGACAAAAATTACAATATTTTTGAATTAAGGATGAAGACGAATGAATCCAAGTCATCAACAATCATTTTAATAAATGAAATTTTTTTTACAAACAAAATCTATAATATTGGTTTTGACAGATCTGCATATAAAGATTATTATTTAAATAACTTATGAAAGTTCTCGACAGGTATATCCTAAAATCGTATTTGACAAAATTTATTAGTTTTTTCGTCATCATAATGATCATATTTATTTTTCAAACAATATGGATGTTCATTGATGATTTGGCTGGAAAGGAATTAGATGCTGAAATTCTATTTAAATTTATTGTTTATTATTGTCCCAAACTGATTCCTTTAGTATTACCGCTAACTGTGCTTTTAGCTTCAATTATGACATATGGAGATTTAGCTGAGAATTATGAGTTTGCAGCAATTAAATCATCTGGAATTTCTCTATTTAGATCAATGAAAAGTTTATTGATTTTTAACACTATACTTTGTTTTTGTGTTTTTTTTATTTCAAATAACCTTATTCCATATTCTGAATTTAAATCTTATAATTTGAGAAAGAATTTGGCTAAAGTGAAACCAACACTTGCAATCTCCGAAGGGGTTTTTAATAATTTAGGAAATATGAATATAAAAGTAGATGACAAGTTTGGGATAGATAATAACAAATTAAAGAACGTAATAATTCACAAAACCAACAAGAATAATGATAATCTTACAGTAATAAAATCAGAAAATGGTCAATTGATCTTTAATGAAGAATTGGATGTGTTGAATATAGTTTTGAATAATGGCTACCGGTATGAGGAGATTCTTACAGAAAGCCCTGGTAACAAAGAATACAAGCCACACACTAAAATTAAGTTTAATAGACACACTATAGTTTTTGATCTTAAAAAATTTTATAATGTTGATTTCAGTGAAGAGAAATACAACAATACCTTTAGGATGCAAAATATTAAACAACTTAAATTTAGTGTTGATTCACTTGAACAAAAACTACTTCAACAATACAATAATTTTAGTAATAGTTTTTATAAAAGAACTGGAATATATAGTTTTCAAACAAAATATAAAGGCTCTGGATCATTTGATAAAATTAATATCTCGGATCACAATACAATTCTAAGTGATTTTGAAGAAAGTTACAGGGTACCAATTTTAAAATCAATTAAAAGAAATATTGAAAATCAAAGAGTTACATTATCGACTCAAAAAACCAACTTTTTTGTTAGAAATAAATTAATTAATCTTCATAAATTAAGCTACTATGAAAAATTTGCAATCTCTTTAAGTCCCATAATTCTTTTTATTTTGGGTTCTTCAATTGGAGCAATAATAAGAAAAGGAGGTTTTGGATATCCTGTACTATTTGCCCTAATTATTTTTCTAACTTATCATTTCATTGGTACTTTTTCAAAAAATGCAGCTGAAGATGGCACTATAAGCGCAACGTTTGGGAGTGTAATCTCAACAATAATTATTTTACCGGTATCTGTATATTTTTTTAGAAGGGCAATTATGGACAAAGATTTGATTAATATTGACTTTATGAGTATAAAACTTTTTAATTTTTTAAAATTGAAAAAATGAAAATTAAATTAAATACAATAGAGGATGCATTGAATGATTTCAAAAATGGAAAAGTATTAATTGTTGTTGATGATGAAAACAGAGAAAATGAAGGTGACTTTGTTTTTCCAGCTCAAATAATAACTAAAGACATTGTAAATTTTATGATAAAAAATGGTAGAGGTTTAGTTTGTGTACCGATGACATCTAAAAGATGTAAAAAACTGTCATTACAACCAATGGTTACAAAAAACACCGAAGTAATGGATACCGCTTTTACAGTTTCTGTTGACTTAAAGGGCAATGGGGTTAGCTCTGGCATATCAGCTGATGACAGATCAAAAACAATACAGGCTTTAGTAAACCCAAAAACAAAACCAGGAGAATTAACGAGACCTGGACATGTGTTTCCTCTGGTAGCCAAAGATGGAGGGGTTTTAAGACGGTCAGGACATACAGAAGCTGCAGTAGATCTTGCTAGATTAGCTGGATTTTTGCCTGCTGGTGTCATCTGTGAGATCATGAACGAAGATGGTTCAATGGCTCGATTACCTGAACTAGTGGTTGTTGCCAAAAAATTTAATTTAAAAATTATTTCAATTGAAGATTTGATAGCATACAGAATGAAGTATGACACTCTAATACAAAAGATTGATGAAACATCATTGAATATTAGAAGTAAAGATTTTAAACTACATATTTTTAGCCAAATAAATTCCGACAAAATCCATTTTGCTATAACTCATGGTTCATGGAAAAAAAATTTTCCCGTTTTAACAAGAATGATCTCAAGTAAGTCAATTAATAATTCTATAACCAGTATTCATAATGAAAGTGATAAAGAATTAAATAGATGTATTAATTTAATCGTTGAGGAGAATGCAGGGTCTATTATTTTTATAAATCAAAATAATGAGAGTACTGATGTTCTTGAAAGTTTAAATATGCTTGGGGATAAAGAAATTAACAAACCTTTATTGACATCAGTGAATAAAAAAATGGATCTAAAAGATTTTGGAATAGGAGCTCAAATTTTAGAAAAATTAGATATAACGAAAATAAAATTGTTAACTAACACTCGTAAAGTTAAGAGAGTTGGTTTAAGTGGATATGGACTTGAAATTGTTGAAAGAATAAAATATTAGAAAACCCATAACTTAAACGAAAACAATAAAACAGAAATTACTAAAAAAATTCTTACTATATCCTCTCCTTTTTTCACACTGTAACGACTTGCCCACCATGCCCCAAAAAGAGTTCCAAAGCCTAGTGAAAGACCATATCCAAAATCTACAAGATCATTTATTAAAAAAGTCATAAATGCTCCAATAGTATATATTAAGATTACGGCAGATTTTGTGGCATTTACTCTAATTAAGTTCATGCGATTGTAAAGATTTAAAAAAAGCATAATAATAAAACCTATTCCAGCATTAACAAATCCACCATATATCCCAATAATAAAAAAAATAAAACATGATACAATTAAACTTTTTCCTTTTATCCTTTCCTTTAAATCACCTTTTAAAATTTGTGGACTAAACAATATTATCATAATTACAATTATCATTATTATAGAAAGAACTTTATTAAAGATTTTATCATCAATATCAATGGCAATTTGTGCTCCAATTAGTGAACCAACTAAAGCGAATAGGGCAATATAAATACTAAATGGGTATGTTGAAATTCCTTTGCTTTTGTAACCCATGTTTGCTGAGAATGCAGTCATTAAGAGCCCGATCCTGTTGGTACCATTTGCAACATTTGATGGTAAGCCTAAAAAAATAAGTATGGGTAGTGTAATGAGGGATCCACCACCAGCCATTGTATTTATAACTCCCACAATACAACCAACTAGGACTAAAAGTGGGTAATGCCAAAAATTTTCAATTATTAAATCCACGTAAATTTTAGCATAAATTTAATAAAGTATTTTTTCCTTAAATATCAAAAATTGTTAATTATATTTGCTGCCCAGGGAGAGATGGCAGAGTGGTCGAATGCGGTGGTCTTGAAAACCATTGAGGGTAACACCTCCGGGGGTTCGAATCCCTCTCTCTCCGCTCCAAACCTTATGATCTATATCATAAGGTTTTTTTGTTAATTACTTAATGATTAAATCATAACAAAAAATATCCAAAATATTTATTTTTATGTGTGCTCTCAAGTAAAGAAAATTCTTATATAAAAAAAGAGGAAAAGTTTTGCTCTAACACCTACCATCCACTTCCTGTTGTACTTTCAAGAGGAAAAGGAGTTTTTGTATGGGATGTACATGGAAAAAAATATTTTGATTTTCTGTCATCCTACTCTGCAGTCAACCAAGGCCATTGCAATCGAAAAATTTTAAATGCTTTTTTAAAACAATCAAAAAAACTAACTCTAACATCACGAGCATTCTACAATAATGAACTTGGCAGTTCTCTAGAGTACATCACATCCGTATTTGGATATGATAAGATGCTTCCCATGAATTCTGGTGCCGAGGCAGTTGAAGCTGCACTAAAAATTTGCCGAAAATGGGGATATGAAATAAAAAAAGTTGCAAAGAACAAGGCAAAAATTATTGTTTGTAATGGTAATTTTCATGGTAGAACAACAACAGTTATTTCATTTTCCTCTAGTAAAGAAAGTAAAGAAAATTTTGGGCCGTTAACTGTTGGTTTTGAAATCATTGAATACAATAATATCCAGAAATTGAATGAAGCTTTTAAAAGAGATAAGAACATTGTAGGTTTTTTAGTTGAACCGATTCAAGGTGAAGGTGGTGTGGTAGTTCCTGATGATGGATATTTGAAGAAATCAAAAAAATTATGCGAAAAATACAATGTTTTGTTCATAGCAGATGAAATTCAAACGGGAATTTGCAGGACAGGGAAATTGTTAGCATGTGACCATGAGGAGGTAAGACCAGATATAGTTATCTTAGGAAAAGCACTCTCCGGCGGATTTTACCCAGTATCAGGTGTGCTTGCCGATTCAAAAATAATGGGTGTTTTAAAAGTTGGACAACACGGTTCAACATTTGGTGGAAATCCACTAGGGGCTGTTGTGGCAAAAGAATCAATAAAGTTTGCTTTGAATAAAAATTTATCCAAAAATGCAACTACAATGGGAAGTTTATTTAGAGATAATTTGGAAAATCTAAAAAGTAAACACAAATTAATAAAAAAGATCAGAGGAAAAGGCTTGTTAAATGCTATTGTTCTAGATTGTAGCGAAACTTCAAAAATTCCATGGCAGTTATCATTAAAAATGCGTGACAATGGTATTTTGGCAAAACCAACTCAGGGAAATAAAATAAGATTTGCACCTCCATTAATCATAAATAAGAAACAAATATTAAAAGCAATTAAGTTGATTGATACAAGTTTTTCAGAGCTGTAATATGAATCTTAATATAAATAGCGAAACCTCAAAACTCAAAGAAGTTTTAATTGGCAACTCATACAAATTTAAATCTCCATTGAATTTTAGGGACCTATATGATCCAACGTCATTGTTAAATTATTTGAAAGGAAAGTATCCAAATAAATTTCGATTGCAAAGCCAGCTATTAAAACTTAAAAAAATATTAATTAAGTATGGAGTTAAAGTTCATGAACTCGATACTGAAGATACAAACCAGATTTTTGCTAGAGATCTTGGTTTTGTTATCGATGATAATTTTATTGTATCATCAATTATCCCTGATAGGGAAAAGGAATTAAATGGTTTAAGATCGATACTTAGCAATATTAAAAATGTAATTAAACTACCAAAGAGTGCTCACATTGAAGGAGGTGATGTTGTTGTTACAAAAGATTATGTTTTTATAGGTTATTATGACAAAATTGATTATAAAAATCAGATCACGGCTAGAACCAACAAAAAAGCAATTAAAATCATAAAAAATTTAATTAAAAAAAAGGAAGTATTTCCTATAGAATTGATAAAATCATCCATTAAACCCTCTAAAAATGCTCTTCATCTTGACTGTTGTTTTCAGCCTGTTTCAAGAAACAAAGCTGTGATTTGTAAAGAAGCTTTTGCAAATAAAATTGAACTTAATTTTCTAACCTCATATTTTGGTGAAAAAAACATCTTTGATGTAACCTTAGGCGAGATGTCAAAACTTTATTGCAATTTTTTTTCAATTAATGAAAATACGGTAATTACAGATAAAAGATTTAAAAGATTAATAGATTGGTTCAATGAAATCGGTTTATGTGTAGAAATACTTGACTTTTCAGAAATTTCAAAACTTGGTGGGTTATTTAGGTGTTGTACATTACCTCTGATTAGAGAAAATAATTAAAAAATATAGTTTGGCTTATTTATTGATGAGTTTGAATAAGTGAGATTTGTATTAATATTATTTTCTTTAAATATCTTTTGTCAACAGTTAACACTTAGCGATACTGGTGTTAACTTAGAGTTTATTAAAAGAGAGCTTTCGGCACCTTACAAATCTCAAAATATAGTTATTGCTGGAAATAAGTATTTCTTCAAAAAACCAACCAACGCTACATTAAAATTATCAAATAACGAGACACCAGTCAATGTTGTAACGAATTATAACCTTTTAGAACAGACATTTGACATATTTGATGATAACAGTATGTATAAATTATTACCAGATAAAATTGAAAAAGTAATTTTCTCTGAAAAAGAATTCGTTTCGATAAACAATAAATTTTATGAAGTCATCGAATCTAATAAGAATTTTTCCCTATTGGCAGACACATATTTGGAAATATATTATCCCGACTACACACCTGGAATTCAAGATAAACCTGACCCAAAGTATCGCAAAAAAAATTCCGTATTTTTATATTACAATGATAAGTTCAATTACGTTGAACGTAGAAAGAGCTTTCTAATATCAATGTTTGATAAAAATGTTTCCAAGGATGTCAATACTTTTATAAAAAAGAATAAAATATCTCCCAGAGATGATCAGGAATTAAAAACACTGTTTGTAAAATTTCATAATTCCTTAAATAGATAGTTCGATAAATTTCCTTGTCCTGCTTCCAATTTCTGACCAGTTACTTTCAGCTATTAATTTTTGCTCCGCAATCCAAGAACCTCCTATAGCAATTACATTTTTCATTCTTGAATATTTCATCACATTATCTTGATTAATGCCACCAAGAACAATGTACTTTAAATCAAGGTGTTTAAAAGGAGAGTTTATTCGATGTAAATATTGAACACTACCTAAGTCTTCGGCAGGGAAAAATTTAAGTGTATTTAGTCCGAATTTAACTGCAGAGGTAATGTCGGTAGGAGTTGAAATGCCTGGAATAAAATTAAAATCTAGTTCAATAGATTTTTGAATGATTTGGGTATCAGTAGAAGGTGAAAGACCAAAGTTTGCTCCAACCTGTTTGGCAAAAAATAGATCATCAATCGTTAAAATTGTTCCTATGCCTACATTCAAAGGGATGGGGGAATTAATTATTTTATCAATAGATTTTCTTGAGCTATCGGTTCTCAATGCGATTTCAATATTTCTAATTCCTGAGTCGTACAAACATTTTACTAAATCAACTGCTTTTTTTTGATCATGAATAACCAAAACAGGAAGAATCTTATTATCAACAAACATTTTTATTTATAAAGTTTTTTATCTCAGAGTCATTAAATTTATTAATATCTCCTTTAAAAGTATGTGCTATTGCAAAAGAAGATGCGGAAAATGATATAATTTTTTCAATATCCCAGCCTGAAATGAATCCATGCATGGTTGCTCCAAGAAATGAATCACCAGCTCCTACTCTATCAATTTGATCAACTTCGTATACATCACTTGTGTAATTATTAGATTTATATTTTATAAGTGCTGCCAACTTATTTTCATTTCGAATGGTCATTGCAACACATGGTATTTTGTAAACTTTCAAGAGCTCTTTTACAGTTTTTTTTGTTTCACCAAAAATATCATCATCGCTAGAACTAACATCAATTTCTAAAATTTCTTTTAATGTATTTGAACTTGTAAATAAAAAATCAACACTGTTCAATATTTTTTGTGTAAAAAGCCTACATTCACTCTTAGACCATAAATTTTTTCTATAATTTATGTCGTAAATAATTTTTACATCATGGTTTTTTGCTAATTCAACCATGTTTAATATATTTTTTTGACATTGACTTGATAAAGCTGGTGTAATTCCTGAAATCAAAAGATATTTTATTTCTTTAAAAGAATTTGAAAGATCAGATTTTGGAATTGAGTAAAGGGAAAAACTACTATTAGCACGATCATAGATAATTTTAGTAGGTTTATTATTTTTCCCAGGGATTGTAAAATAAACACCTAATCTATTTTCATCAAAATTAAGTTTACAATCAATATTGAATGATTTTAAAAATAACTCTATATCTCTACCTACAAAATTGTCAGGAAATGAAGACAAAAATTGACAATTATGCCCTCTTTGACCTAAAAACGCAATAGCATTAGCCTCACATCCTCCATATCCAGTAACATAAGAGCTGTCTGATAATTCATTATCAGAGGAAATTCTTACCATTATTTCTCCATAACCTAGGATTTTATCCATTATACAGAATTTCCTAATCCAAGAACTACTGCAGATATTATTAATACAACAAGTCCAGCAAGAAGCTTATTAAATGGTCCTCTCGCATTTTTCCATTCACCGGCCCTGTATGCCCAAAAATTACTAATTATCAAGGATAAACCAAGAAGAATTGGCCAGCCAATAACTGGTCCAATTTCACCCAATAGAGCTGCTCCTTGTCCATAAACACCAAGTGCCGCAAACCAACAAAAACCTGCAATAATTGCCCACTTATATGCATTAAAAGATTTATCTAAACTGAAAGTCTTCCATGAATTATTTTTAAAGAGCAAAAAGATAGAGTACCCAAAGTTCATCAAAAAAGCTCCCCAAAGTACCACAACCCACGCTGCTAAGCTGGAATTTCTTGGAATTACTCCAAATTCAATTGCTGTTTGTGCAACCGGAGCAGCATTTGCAAATCCAACATTAAGTAAAGATGACAACAAACCACACGTAACAGCAATTATAATTCCTTTGGTTATATTTTTAGACTTATTTGCAGTTTCAATTAATTTATCTCTGTCTATTCCCGCCTTTGCCGTTATAGCAACTCCAATTAATGAAATGACTAAACCACCTATTATATAGGGAAATGATGGCTGAGAGGTCGCATTTTCAATTTGAAATAATGGGATAAGACTACCAGCTGACCCAGCAAGCCCCATAACAATACCCATAGTTAATGATAAACCTATATATGGAACGCTAACTCCAAACATAATACCACCTACTCCCCATGCAAATCCTAAAGCCATCGCCCAAAAAATTGCATCTCGTGGAGAGCTTGCTATAATTTCAAATAGATCAGGAATTGCAATGTATGCCCATATCATTGGAAATAATATCATTGCAACTAAAACATGAATGACCCACCAAGATTCCCATGACATTGGATTCATGTATTTCATTCCTAAACCAAAAGTTCCTTGAAAGAAACTGGCAAAAATTAAAAGTAAAAAAGGTAAAAATAGTTCCATAATTATTGTTTTGTTATAGTTATACGTTTTTTAATTAAGTAATCATCAAGTGCAAGCTCAGAGCAATCATGACCAACTCCACTTTCTTTAATTCCACCATGTGGAAGATAAATATCATACTTAATACCATTTATTTGAACTTCTCCAAAATCAAGCTCATTAATGAAGCGATTAATTCTTTCTTTATTTTTTGTAAATAAGTAGGATGCCAAACCAAATTTGGTATTATTTGCAGATTTAATAACCTCATCCTCTGATTTAAAAGAAATTAATGAGGCAACAGGACCAAAAATCTCTTCATGGAAAATATTCATTTTTTCAGTTACGCCGCTAATTACCGTAGGTTGTATCCAATTCCCAACATTCAAGTTATCTGGCGATTTTCCACCACACTGAAGTTTTCCACCATCATCAATTGTCTTTTTAATTAAACCCAAAACTCTTTCTTT
>Ga0066364_10000260_pt1 | contig 11502 bp, 7 predicted proteins | sample Knorr_S7_td_Surf_FD_70970 | JGI IMG/M metagenome (GOLD analysis project Ga0066364, IMG submission 70970) | Marine microbial communities from Southern Atlantic Ocean transect - Knorr_S7_td_SurfaceA_ad_6m_LV_A | ecosystem: Environmental > Aquatic > Marine > Oceanic | place: Southern Atlantic ocean...
GTCTCCTAACTCTGAGAATTCTACAGTGGCACTATTAGTTCGATTAAAGATATCCCACTTGCCATTTGCGGTGGCAACCTCTCGGGGGAGTAATACAGATGTCGACGACCAGACTCTGTGTTTTCTCCCCGAAAGCCTAATCAGATTACTAGTGGCAGTAAGTGCATCTTTGGGCTTTCCAATCGATAATGTGTAGTCATCAGGGTCCTCAATCATTGTATCAGATACCAGAATAGCATCATAGTTTCGTTCTCTTCTGTTGATGGACAGCTTATTCTCTATCCTAGCATTTTCCGCCTTGGATTGACATACAATCTCTACTTGCTTGCTAACTTCAAATCCCTGGAGGGGCCTGATTTCTGTAGATTTCAAGGGCGATGAAAAAAATCTAAAATCTGAATCTTCTAAATTTTCTTTCAACCACGAGATTCTTCTCTCGGACTTCGATGCAAGAAGTATTCTCGTCATACTCAACCAAGCTTAATTTTCTCTCCGCAGACGGGACAACTAAATTTCTTCAATCCCGATTCTATTTCAAAAATAGCGTTGCAAGACTGACAGCTTACACTGGTGTTAGTCCCTATGAGGGGAAGTGCAGGGGGCAAAGGAGGGGAGTGCTCAGGAACGGGAATGGAAAACTCTCCAGAGTCCGCCACAAAAGGAACTGATTTAGCCGAACTACTGGATCTATATTCTCTCCTTCTCCTCCTTTCGGTTGCATTTTGAGAGTCCATTTTTTGTTCTTCAACCAATTCAACCTCCGAAGAACTAACCGAGATATCAGTATCAACGATTACATCCACAACATCCTCCTCAAGTATCACAACTCCTGATATCTTCCTACCAGTCCGACCGCTTACCCATCTAATGGCCCTAGTCGACATCGTCAAAATGACAACCAAACAGAGGACTATTGTAACTCCCGAAATTCCCACCAGTATTACGTTGAAATTTCTCTCATCCAGTCCAAGATATGCTCTGACCTGCTCTAGTATATTGTCTTCAGATTTTGTAGGGGAGGAATCGTCTATCAAGGCCCTAATCTGCCACCCAGTTGGAGATGTCTGTAGAATGGTCGCATCACTATCAACGGGGGATCTGCTGGCAACTACTATTCTGCCAATTCCCAACCTGTCCGAAACTCCGATCCACTGATCTTCTGAATTAGCCATTCCATATTGTATCTGAGGTCCACTGGGGCCTACGAAGTCAAAGAAAATCTGTACTCCCCTCTCTGTATCTAGGAGTCCGATGTATCCAAGACCTCTGGCTGAAGTCCTCACTTCTAGTATCTCTGAGAATGATGAATCTACTATTGTGACCATCAATTCTGATGTCTGATCGGAACCTTCGCCCCATGCCGCCACCATCACGTCCTCACCATCTATCTCTGAAATGGAGAGGGCGGGCATGAAAGCGTGATCTCCTACTGCCTTTCTGAATGACCACGAGGCCTGTTCTGGAAGTCCATGAGCATACCAAAGACCTAGCCTGTCTACTCCAGTTGTGTCGTTCCTCGTATCCTGATATAGGATGTGTCCATCTTCATCTCCCATGGCCACAGCGACTGGGTCAGTCTTGCCCGGGGTTACTTTCAGATCGCCCACCAGTTGCGGATTGACAAACCAATCAGAAGACTTGGTCGGAGACTCTGATGTCGCCAAGAAAATGGCATTATTCTGATTAGATGAACCCGTTGCTAATTCATGATGGTAACCCGCTACAAGAATTTCTGACCCCTTCATGTCCATTCCTATTCCCCAATATTTTCCTTCAGATAGAGATATGGGGCTCATCAAATCTTGAATGGGAGACATGAGGCAACTTGAATCAATTGTAGTATAACTTACGGTCTGTTTGAAGAAGCCCTCGTTATCCAAATATCTTCGGGTCCAGGCAACATGAGCCAAGCCATCGTTTGATGCTTCGGCTACAATGTCTCCGGACCATTTTTCTTCCAGTACATTGGAGCAGGCAGTTATGGCCCTGTTACTACCGAGTCTGTAGAGTCCCAATTCATCTCCTCTGCTAGTTATCACCACTCCTCCTTCCTCACTCAGGTGAATTACTTCTACAGGTTCTTCACCTGTTGGGAAATTTGTAGTCCTAGGGCCGGTTAATGTAGTCTCATCAACTAAGATGGTAGTTTCAACAATGTTGTTACTCCAGTCCAAATCAGACATGGATGAACCAGTGAGACTCACTCTAATCTTGACCGGTCCAGTAGAGCTCTCCAAGTGGGCGAATGAGATTTGGGATGCTCCTTGCCCCATTACCAGAGGGACCGGTGTCGAGGAAATTGACTCCCAACCAATATCGTTCCTTATCTCCAGGGTTGCTTCAAGTTCCGTGGCGTCGCTGGATCCAAGATTGTCAACTCTGGCAGTAATTAGAAACTGCTCATTTGGCCTAGGCACCGGAGGCTCGGTCCTTATTGCCCCCTCCCTGAAAGCTAGGTCGACACCTTGGGGCCTCTGCAAAACGGGGAACTCCACCGTTTGCTCATTATCCTCTTCATTTATTTCTTCTATTTCATCAGATGGATCTAGTGAGATGGATAATGTCCTATCTCCTAGCGTCAGGGGATTCCAGTATAGAACAACGTCCACTATATCCCCGCTGCCAATACTGGGAATTATGAGCTCATCCTTCCTAGCTCCATTTTCCTTAAGGTAGACAGTGACCTCAGTAGCATCTAAATCACCGTCATTTCTGACCTCACAACTTACCTCCAGGAATGTATTGACGAAGGTTTCAGATACAGGTAATCCATACTCACTTACGCTAATGCCACTCCTAAATATCAAGTCGGGAGCAGGTGGATCATTGTCTACCTCCACCGTTCTCCGAACTTCATCAGAGAAGATGCCATCGCCACTCACCACTCTGACTGAGATTCGATAAAATCCATCATTGACTGCCGTCGTATCCCAATTTACCGACCAATCTCCCGAGTCACTGCCGGTTCCACCAAACTGCTGTGCCGTTTCCCAATTTTCAGTTCCTAATCTCCATTGAATACTAGCTCCGTTAACCGATTCCCAACCCCCGAAAATATTTGTATTTCCAGACACTGGTGACTGTCCACTGGGCCCTCCTAATGTTACTTCTAACAAACCGACAGGATGCTCACTCTGCTCCATCTCGCTCCAGACATTGAACTCATTTCTGGCCTTAGCTTTGATTATTATTTCCTCTACGTCTATCTCATCCTCTGTAAATCTCGGAATTGAGAATGGGGTGGACCAATTGAGGGTACCCTGCACTACATGCCAATCAACTAGAATCTCGGTCTGCCTTGGTCCCTCGTCTGGCTTGTACCTGTATGAAATACTCACGTTGACTTCTTCTATTGTTCCGTTGGTATCTGCATCCTCGTCGATGTGTCCTCTGACGCTGTAAGTTTCACCTTCAACGAGCCATGAGTCTTCCTCAGGAGTCTCTATTATCACCCACTCCTCAGTTCCCGTTGGAGGAGGCTCAGTATTATTTCCACCACTATCACCTCCGCCACTATCGCCTAATATTGCCTGCATGACCATCTCACCATCTATTATGCCAAAGCCATATTGATCGTTCCATCTTTCAGTAACGTCGGGAGCCGATGCTCCTCCCCTGGTCTCCGAATTGTTCCTGAGTATATCTTTCACTTCCTGGGGAGTCAGATCTTCATCCATCTGAAGCATTACCGCGATAAAACCAGCTACTGCTGGAGTGGACATGCTAGTCCCTGACTTCTGGACATAGTTGTCACTAGCTAGTGGCTTTGCGGAGCCTGGTAACTGTGAGCTAGATGCGGCATGTTGTGCTGACATAATATTAGAGCCAGGTCCGACGACATCTGGTTTCAGCTCATCCCATTGATTGTCATCTCCATCGTCCTCTCTAGGGCCAGAGTTAGAATACGAAGCAATAGAGTCATCGCCTCTCTCTATGCTGGCCTTATCATCAATCGCACCCACTGTTATGGCTGAGTCAGCCGCCCCTACTGATGTAACCCTTCGATAACCGTCATTCCCGATCGCAGCCACACAAACGATGCCTGCTTCAGACGCGGCGTTGACTGCTAGAGAGTCTTGACTGGTCCCATTATCTCCTGAATCCTCTCCGGCTGGACTCGAGCCGCTCCCAAATGACATCGATAGGATATCAATGCCCCTACTCGAGTCATTATTACCCCAATCAGTATCTACATTCTGTACTGCCCAATTAATTCCTGCAACGGTGTACCCAGAGTTAGATGCGCCTGCGTCAGTCATGACCTTAATATCAACAAGATATGCACCAGGTGCATATCCTTGATTCTCCCGTTCACTGTCTCCAGTTCCGAGTGCAATTCCAGCAACATGGGTGCCATGCCCATCTCCATCATCGGGGTCATCGCCCCCGTCATCGCAATCTTGTTGATTCCAAGAGGTTGAATCACATCCAGCCACCCACTTTGGATCAGGTAACTCATCAGGCTCAGCTTCATTATCGGAATTTTCATCAGAGAAGTCATCTAGCGAGAAATGCTCATTGTCAACACCTGTATCTGCAATCGCTATCACTACGCCGGAACCATCGTATCCGTAGTCCATCATAGTTTCACTGAAAACATCCGATGTCCTGACTTTAGATCCCTTGGTCGCAGTATTGAGATATGGGACTAGAACATCCTGCTGTTCAACGAGTACGACTCCATCGAGCATCAAGATTTCAATCAAAGCACTTACAGGGACATGCTCGACAATCAAAGTATCGAGAATATCTACCGCTCTGAAGTAAGTCCCATACTCATCCCATCCATACTTTGAAAGAACCTCCTTCAGATCTGATATATCGTCATCCCCGGGATGCCAAGAGTAGCAAACGAAAATAGCCACGGTCATCCTGCCATCATCTCCCATGATGGCACTCGTGGATACAGACTCTCGATCTCCAGAAATTATCCATTGTAATCTATCGTCCATCCCATTGGCATCTTTATCATTCCAGAAGTTAAACCACCAACCAGGTTCTTGAACTGGCCAATCGACTCCATTTGGTGGAAGATGAGGGGTCCGGTCTTTGAGCGGGCACTCGCCCGACTCGCACATGAGGGGGGGAATATCTGGGATTGCCTCCAATTCCACATTTTCCTTCGACCCATCAGAATTATTAATTTCCCATTCAGAACCACTGACTCCTACAGAAACATCAAGCATCAAAACCATCAAGGCCACAATGATTGGAGTCGCTGAAGATGCTCTCTTTCCCATGGCTCTCATAGAGAGCCAAATGTTGACCCTGTATAATCCCAACCTGTCCAAGACCACTTTTTTTGCCCTATGGCCACGTTAGGTGACTCTCTGACACTCCGCACTTTATCCAGGTTCGGCCTCCTTTAGTCTCCGCAAGAATCTCTCCTCCGCACACTGGACAGATTGTGTGTTCGGAAAGCTCTTCCAGCCACGCCCTTCTAGTTTCTAATTCGTCTCCTTCTTCAATGAGTTTTCCTAATACCCTCAAGGCTCTTCCTTCAAGCGGGGATCCGGAAGCCTCCCAGGGATTTTCCTTGAGACTCGGCATATTCCTAGTTGCTTCAGGAATCCCATCAATTGCATCTCTTTCCAGAGGCTGAGGCCCTCCTACAGTTACTCTCCTAGCTAATGAGTAGGATAGAAAGAAGCCCCCTAAATGGGCCATATGCGCAATATTACCATCTCCTGAAGTTCCTAACTGAATCGAATAAACTTGCCAAACTTCTATCCCCAATCTGATGAACACAATCAACCAAATTGGCCATGCCCTGATTAGGAACAGTAAGGGAAACTCAACTTCATCGCTGGGCCAGCATGCCATGTAAGCCCCCAGTATCCCGAAAGCAGCACCACTCGCCCCTACTGTTGGAATCATCGAATCAGGATGTGTGAAGACCCAAGCAATATTCCCTCCCAAAAGTCCGAGTATGTAGACAGTCATCCACCTCCTGCCACCCATCCTTTGCTCCAGCGGAATACCCACAAGTCCAATTACCAAAATATTCCCAAGTACATGTACCCATCCAGCGTGAATCCATGCACTTGTGATGAATCTGTATGACTCCAAGGGCGAGGTAGCAATCGATGGCCTGATTCCAAAAACAGAAACTATCCACCCCATCTCGACGGGGACCCCTTGGATAACAGAAATGGCAAATTGTACGAAAGATGCCAACATAAGTGAAAGAATGGTCGCGAGGGCAATACTCGTGTTCCCCCTATATGCGGAAATATAGGGATAAATACAACAAATGAATAGCACTAAGACAAAAATCTGCTCGAAATTTCCAAGCTCCCCTAATGCACTCACGCCCCTGACAGAGGGGGCTCGCAAATAGTGATTTTCAGAATGGAACGACTCAAACGACTGATACTACTCCGGGGTGCATGGCGCAGTCCCCAGTACTCAAGGCTAGAGACCTTAGCGTTACTCGGGGGACACGAACCGTAATCCAAAAATTGGACCTAGAAATATTCCGAGGAGATATCGTATGCCTCGTGGGGGAAAATGGCTCTGGAAAGACTACTCTGATCGAATCACTCGTGGGGATCATTCCCCTTACTAAAGGTCAGGTTGAGTGGTTTTCAGAGAAGGATGAGCCACTCATAATCAGGAATCACTCAGGAACAAGAAAAAAGCCTCACCCATTCGGCCTGACTCTACAATCGGATGGTGTTTGTGGAGAGGAGAAAGTCACTGAGAGACTCATAACCGCACTAAATGTGTCGGGAATAGATTGTAGTCAATTAGAGGCAAAACAGATCCTGGAAGAGTGGGGTATGTCTCACAGGGGAGAGGACAGGGTTTCACAACTTTCAGCTGGACTGCGGAGACGTCTGGCAGTTATTTCTGGAATGGCCCCTGCAATGATGTGCGAGGCTCCGAGATTAGTTTTCCTGGATGAGCCATCCGAAGGCTTGGATTCATTCTCCAAAGGAGTATTGAAGAAGTGGATAGGAGAGCTGTCACAATATGGAAATGCTATAGTAATGGCTTCACATGATGAAGAAATAATCGCATGCTCAAGCAGAATCTTGACAATTGAATCAGGTGAGATTTCCGAGTCAAAGAACAATATTGAAGAAGAGCTTTACATGGAGAGGCAATTCCTCAGCGAAAGAGAAACTAAGACTATCTCATCACTGTTCACATGGAGTTACTCAATTGAGAGGAGAAATCCAGTAGACACCATTGGAAAAGCAACTCCTGCCATATTGGCCCTACTCTTGTCCTACTCAGTATTGACAGGAATGGATACGTCGCAGGCCACCCTTTCAAACACCAATATAGGTAACCATCTGACCGCGGCTCTAATTCTCACTCCAGCATTCATCTCCGCGGTTATTTCCCCTGCCATGATTCGTAGACTCTCAGAGGAGGAATGCGGGAAATGGTGGTCAGCAGTTTGTGGTCCACAATTCCGTCCGGCAACATCCATAATTGCATCATCGATGCTTCTACCGCTTCCACTAACATATCTCTCATGGTTTGTATTGGAGGGCTCTTTGCCAGTTGGTAGCTCTGAGGAGATATTGAGGTGGCTCTGGCTTCCATCACTGGTAATAATTGACATTTCTTGTGCCGCCACTGCACTGCACCTTCTGGTTTCAGACCTGAGAAGGTCAGGTGCGGCAGCGTCATCACTTCTTCTGATAGTATTAATTTGGCCATTCATGGAATTGGTAGATGCATTGTCTGTAATCATGGAAGTCGGCATGTCCTCAGAGATCTCAATAGGTAGCCCGCTGGCATCGATAATTATTGCCAGTATTATTTCTGCTATGGTCTGGGCAGTGGCTGTTATTATTCCTGATGCATAGGGAATAGCATTCTTCACTAGGGAGCTTCTCGAAGGGTCGTGCCTGACACCAATCCTCCCTCATCGGTGAGAATAGGGATCGGCCTCACGGCTCTAGGTATTTCGGGCGCAGTCGTCACGGCTTTGATGGGGGTATACTACGCGCCCGTGGTGGACTCAACAGCATTCAACGCTCCCGAGGCTTACAGAATATTGTACTGGCACGTGCCCTTCGCATGGTCTTCATTCCTAGCATTCTGCATGTTGTTCATAGGGGCAGTGGCATGGTATAAGGATAGGTCTGATTGGGGATGGAGGTGGTTCTCAACCGGCTCAGATCTTGGATTGCTTTTCGGTCTCGGGGTAATCACCTCAGGACCGATTTGGGGGTCCGCAGAGTGGGGTGTCCCTTGGGATTGGGGAGATCTTCGTCTCAATACTTTCGCCCTACTGACGGGTGTTGCACTATTCCTAGTCTTATCCAGAAGGTCTCAACCCGATGGCCAGGAAACCAGGGACACTCTCGCCGCAGTGGGACTATTTGGATTTGCACTAGTCCCAATTACTGCACTGGCAACGACATGGTACCAGAAGAGACACCCTGGGATAGTCTTAGTTAGCGGAGAGGAGACAGGCTTAGATCCTGCTATCAGGACAGTGCTAATGATGGGTTTCGTCTCATTCCTGATCCTATTTGTTGGACTGGCAATCCTAAGTAATGAAGTTATCAGAATGGAAGATAGATTAGAACAGAGTAAGTCGGAATTAGATGGGGGGCCATGAATATGACAGGAACTTCTGAAATGATAGTCGCCTACACAATACTATCTTTCATTCTCGCGTACTATGTCAACCACTTAAGGTCAAGAATAGTGGATTTAAGTTTACAACTGGAGATTTTTTCATCTGATTCCGAAGAATGATGACTAATTAGGCGTCTTCAGTCATTGGGAACCCTTCTAACTGTGAGTATGGGCGCATTTGATGGGAGAGACATGTCTGACGGCGAATTCTGCATAGTCTGTGGCGCAACTCCGCCCTTGACTACAGATAGAATGTGCGAATCTTGTCTGAGAGATAGAACTAGCCTATCTGTCATGCCTGAGAGGATCCAACAAGATAGATGTTCCAAATGTGGTTTTCATGAGATTCGTGGACGATGGTCGATAATTGACTCAAATGATTTGGCAGATTTGAGGATCAGGGCTAGCCTAGGCGTCGAGGATAGGGCAAAGCAAGTTTCGGTAGAGTTTGCAGTCGAGGAAATAGACGACAGAACCAGTAGGCTTCATGTGGATGTCTCTGGCATAATCGAAGGATATGAATTCTCAGATAACCATGAGGTACTTCTACAGACCAGTAATGCAGTTTGCCCTACATGTACACGCAAGGCAGGTTCGTATTTCGAGGCGGTAATGCAACTAAGATCAGCCGGTAGGAGGCTGTCCGAAACGGAACTCAAGTCATTACGAGAAACTCTCGATGAGATGCTTTCTGAGATGGAGGCGGACCCTATGTTCTTCATCTCAGAAGAGGGAGCCGTCACGGGAGGATGGGATCTGAAATTAGGGTCTAAGGCTATGGCTAGGAGATGGTCCAGAAACTTAGTCAAGAAGTTTGGAGGTACAGTCAAGGAAACCTCTACAGTAGTCGGTGCTAACGATGGGATCGAAGTTTCGAGACTGACACTCAGCTACAGGAAACCTGCATATGGGCTGGGAGATGTGATCAGATTCAGAAAGAATCTGTGGATAGTTGAAAGTTGGCAGAAGGACGGACCCATTCTGAAGAAGATGGACAGGTTCGAAAGAACAGGCGCAACGTGGAGAGATATGGAAGGCTCTGTTGTAGTCTGTCCGAGAAGTGAACAGTTTGTTGTTGACATATTGAACAGAGACAGTTCAGCAGTGGAGGTCCTTGACCCTACAGAGTACAAGGTAGTTACTGTAGCTTTACCGTATGATGATGACCCCGAATCGAAGTCAGTACGCATTGGTTTCATACAGGGAGTATGGCTGGCGGTGCCCTCAGGGAGGAAATAAGTCAATGTCCGGCCAAAGAATCGAGGAGCTAGCAGAGTCTCTGGATACTGAAGATATGTGTGGCCTCACTAGGGGTTTCGTGGATGATTTAGAGAGGGCAATTTCCTTGGAGACAGGACTGGAATCAGACCTAGACTGGACTGGAGTGATATTCCTTGGAATGGGTGGTTCAGGCTCAGCTGGAAGGTTCCTTAAGACCATCTCAGATCAAGAAGGAGGGCTGCCATTTGTGGTCTGGGGAGACTATGGTCTACCTCAGTGGTGGGGACCAGACTGGCTTGTTGTCGCCACCTCATACTCTGGAGACACTGAGGAGACCATTGATGGGGTAATTAAGGCCATAGATTCTGGTGGAACCGTGGTGGGGATATCCTCAGGAGGGGAGCTGACCAGAATCTTGGATGGTCATGAAGAGTCTGTTTCCATTCCAATTCCTAAGGGGCAAATGCCTCGATCTGCGTTCGGCCATATATTAGGGGCCCAATTGGCAGTCTGCTGGTCGATGGGAATACTGGCTCGTCCAGAGGATGAAGAGGTTAAATTGATGATTGATAGAATCCGAGACTCTTCAAGAAAGCTAGATATCATCTCCGGAGATGGAATGTCGGAGGCCTTGGCCAGAAATCTTGTGGATTCTCAGATAGGTATAATTTGCCCAAGGGAACTTAATGCTGCCGCTTACAGACTGACTTGTCAGATTAATGAGAATTCTGAAGCGTTCGCCAAATACTCTGAGGTGCCCGAGATGAATCATAATGAAATAGTAGCATGGTTCTCTGAGTCTCCCGGTAATAGAGCGCTCCTAATTATGAGCTCCGAGGGCATTCATGAGAGGACTGAATCAAGGATTAGCTGGATCGAGGAGAATCTGAATACTAAGAATGTCTGGAGAATAGAGTGCAAGGGGGAATCCCTGCTAGAGAGATTGATTTATGCCGCCCATATTTCTGACTGGATTTCCATTGCACTAGCTCTCTTGAGAGGAGTAAATCCTACTTCCATGGAGCCAATCCCTCAACTAAAGGAATACTTATCGGACATTCAGTAGATTGGACCCAGTACCCACCTTGGATCGGGGTATTCCCTCAGTGCTTCGTCCCGTCTATCTGGAGCCACTACCCCCGGCATATCATGAGTCTCAGGCTCTTTAAGCGATAATTGGAAGTGAAGATGTGGCTCCCAACCTCCATTCTCTTGTTTATCTCCTATCCAACAAATTACTTCTCCCCTACGTATCCTTTGTCCAATTTCTTTCCCTTCTATAGAGCTACTACTAAGGTGTCCATAAAGTGCCCAAACTGGAGTTCCTCCCACAAAATGTTTTGTCACTATTACATTTCCATAATCTCCTTCTTCAGGGTTATAACCAAAATGTGAGATCTCTCCATCATCAAAAGCCATACACGCAGTTCCTATTGGTGCCCCAATATCGATACCTACGTGAAGAAACCTGCCATCAGAGAATAGATCAGTCGAGTACATTCCAGGGCGTAATTCATCATATCTACCGATGTCATATTCATATTCCGAGGGGGAGTAGTTACCTGTTGTAAAGTCTCTAACTTCGTACTCATCAGGAAGATGAATAACAGGGTGGTACCTGCCTGTCTGCCACTTAATCATGCCCCACCCAATAGGAAGGGGGTCATCAGTCCTCCT
>Ga0066364_10000269_pt1 | contig 11430 bp, 11 predicted proteins | sample Knorr_S7_td_Surf_FD_70970 | JGI IMG/M metagenome (GOLD analysis project Ga0066364, IMG submission 70970) | Marine microbial communities from Southern Atlantic Ocean transect - Knorr_S7_td_SurfaceA_ad_6m_LV_A | ecosystem: Environmental > Aquatic > Marine > Oceanic | place: Southern Atlantic...
TATCATCTTTGTAACCATTCACATCACGATTAGTAATATACTTGTGAAAATGAAAATAATTCACAAATAATTTTATATCATTCAAACTTCCGTATCCACATGCATATACAAAAGGTATTAATAAAGAATATTGAGGACGTTTAAATTTAACACAATACCTTCCATATCCATATTCTTCATATTCTCGGAACTCAATATTATATTTTTCAATTAATAAATATAATATCCTTGCTGGATGTTTTTTTATTATCTCATTTACATTTTGTGTAAATTCATTAGATTTTAACTTATCCGCTATTTGTTTAAATAATGATGTAAATTTTAAACTTAACAAAGATGTAATATCTAAATATGAAAGTATAATTGAAAATATCCCAAAGGTTGTCTCAAACCCTCCTAGTAATCTAATATTACCTATTTGTATTGTATCGTTTTTTGACTCCATAATAATTAATATATTTATTAAAATAAATTAATTCAATTTTTAATGAGGACAATTATCTTGTCTTGATTGTAAAAATTTTAAAATATGTGATGATTCTTCTCTAATCTTATTTTTTATATCATCAAAGTTATATATGAATTCTTTACCAGCTAAACCATAATATTTTATAATTGTTGATTCATTAATATTATAAATATTTTTAAGAAAATGTATAATTTGCTCATGACTATAATTAAATCTTACAAGACTAGCTATTTTAATAATTTTTGAAGTAAAATCATCTAATTGAAAATATTTATCATTTATTGCATTCTCTGAAGATAAATATTTTAAAATTTCTATATAACCATACTCTGTACTAGAATAAACTGGATCTAAATATGGAATTTGATAATATAATTTAGGAAGTTGTTTCCATTTATTTATTGCATCATAATTTTTATCTATATACTTCACTAAATCTAAATTACCTGTTAAACAAGCATTACAAAATAAGTTTGCTATTTTAATATTATATACAGTTGAACTATTTTCTTTTGGATCAATTTTACATTTATCTATTAAATTACTATCTTTATTTGAAAATTTCAAAAAAACTTTATTATCTGATTTATCCAAAAATCTATTAATAAAACTTTCAAAATCTTCTTCTTTTAAATTGTTATATAAATTATAATATAAATTATCAGTCATAAAACTTAATATAATGCATTTAAAAATAAAATTTCAATTTTTTATATTTAATAAAATTATTTATAATAAATTAATGATTTAACCTTTCCACCATGAAAATTAATATTTTAATTAAGACTTACTTCTTGTTGAGGATTTCTTTGTAACAAACTTATTTCGGCTTTTTCTATATTTTCTAACATTTTAGTAGCATACTCCAACACACCATTATAATAATTTTCTTCTAAAAAAGGCAGACCCATTTGTTTAATTGTTTCATAGGAATTATTTAATAAATCTATAACTTCATCTTTATCTATTATTTCTTTAACATCTTCCTCTGTTCCCGATTTTTTATAGAAGTCAAAATCAAAATTAATAATCATAAGGAAATTATGATTATTATCTATTTCATTATTTTCTAAAGGTAATTCCTCTTTTAATAGGCCTTGAGTACACTTCGCATATATAAATATGCTAATATTCTCTTTTCCCATATTTTTATGTTGATTAAATATAAATGCACCTTTTTTTGGAATATCATTAGATTCTTTTTTAATATTTAAGTAATGTTCAATTCCTTCAATAGTTATCTTATGCCCCAAACTTGAATAAAAGTAATCTATACTAAAATCTTCATCGAACCCTTCAACATACCAACCAACTTCAGCACCCCACTCATTCATTTTTACAGCACGGCGTCGATAGTCATCAGTCCTTACTTGAATTGCTCTTTTTATTTCTTCTCTACTTACTCCATCATTCAATAATCTCTCTATTTCCTCTTGTTCTTTTCGCAACCATTCATTTGTTTCCTCATTTATATTATTTCCTGAATACTTAGCTGGAAGCCCTTCACCGTTTTGGATTAAATAATACGGTGTCTCTAATAATTTAGACAATTCCTCAGCTTCTTTCGTTACATCATATTCATCATCAACTTTTTCATTTTCGTCATCATTTGCTTTAGGATGAATTTCTTCTGGATTCACGATGTCAATATACTTATTTTCATCATAATCTTTTTCATTTTCTTCATCATTTGCTTTAGGTTTTGTATATTTATTATTATTATCGGCCATGTAATATATATAAATACAATAATAATTAAAATTTCAATTTTTTTAGTTTATATAAAAAAATTATATATATAATAATAATATGAAAATTCTTGTAACAGGTGGGACAGGACTTGTAGGCAAAGCAATTGAAAGTATTTCAAAAAATTATAATTATGAATTTATATTTCTTTCATCTAAAAATTGTGATCTAACCAATTATTTGCAAACTAAACAATTGTTCCAGAAAGAAAAACCAGACTATGTTATTCATCTTGCTGCATATGTAGGAGGACTCTTTAAAAATATGAACTATATGGTTGACATGTTTGAAAAAAATGTATTAATCAATACTAATGTATTAAAATGTGCACATGAATCAAATGTAAAAAAATTAATAAGTTGTTTATCTACATGTATTTTTCCAGATAAAACAACATATCCAATTAATGAAAATATGTTACATTTAGGTCCCCCTCATAATTCAAATTATGGATATGCTTATGCTAAAAGAATGTTAGAAATTCATTCTAGAGCTTATCGTGAACAATATAATGATAATTTTATATGTGTAATTCCCACAAATATTTATGGTGAACATGATAATTATTCTCTTACCGATGGTCATGTTATACCTGCTCTTACTCACCAATGTTATTTAGCAAAAAAAGAAAATAGACCATTTACTATAAAGGGATCTGGTAAACCATTAAGACAATTTATTTACTCTAAAGACTTGGCTGAATTAATAATGTGGACTTTAGAAGAATATAAAGAAAATGAAAATATAATTTTATCAGTTGGTGAAGAAGATGAAGTTTCCATAGAACAAGTAGCATTGTCTATTGCTAGATCATTTGATTATGAAAATTTGATATTTGATACAAGTTACTCAGATGGCCAATATAAAAAAACAGCAGATAACAATAAATTAATAAAACTTATAGGTAATTTTAAATTTACAGGAATAGATGATGGTATAAAAAAAAGCGTTACATGGTTTGTTAATAATTATAAAAACTGTAGAAAATAATCTAAATAATATATATGAAATCTAATATTGATTCAAATAAAGAAAATTGTAATAAATTTCTTAATTTTTATAATATATGTTCTCAAAACCTTAAAAAAAAAGATATAGAAGAAAACAATTTAAATTATAGATTATGTACTGTTTTTAAAATAAATTGGGAAAGTTGTTTATTCAAATCATTTATAAAAAAACAGGAAAAACGTATGAATTGAATTCTATTCCTTTGTTATAAATATCTTTTTTACAATCATCAATTATTTCTTTTTTGAAGTTATATTTAATCAAATAAGATATTAATCTAAAACTATCTATATCAAAAAATATTCTAGAATGATAAAATTTATTTATATCTAATTTATTTTTTATAAAAGATAGTAAAATATATACATTATTATATTTTTTACATTTAAAACCTAAATTTACAGGATTAAACATTTTATTATTTCTATCATGAAAAAATTTATATAATAAACCATACACATTTAAAAATTTAATTAAAAAAGTAAAAATCTCGTAATCAGCATAATTATATTTTTTTATTAAAAAATGTAAAAAATTATTTCCATCTCCAAAATCATAATTTAATAAATCTATTATATTATAGTTTTTATTATAAATTATTAATCTAATATTGATTGCATCAAATGCATTAAATTCAATAGCATGCTTTAAAAGTCTAAAATTGTTTTCTATTATAGACATATTTTTTTTTTCTGAATTAACTTCTTGAATAAATCTTCTTGTTTTATTATGGGTTGATATATGATTGTTCATATTAAGATTTTTTTTTAAGATTGTAAAATAATTTCAATTTTTTAATATAAAATATTAATAATTAGTTTAATTTAATATTATTATATTTAATATTAAATAATGAAAGATAAATTACCAAAAAATATACAAAAAATATTAAATGATGAATTATTAAATGATGAAACCATATTATTTAAAAACAAATATTTTGTTCTATTAATTGATCCTAAAAATAAATATGATAGCTTTCATTATACTGCGTGGTATAAAGAAGAAATTCCTAGCCTAAAATATGTAAATTTCGATATATACCAACAAATTTTAGACTTAAAAAAAATATTAATAGAAAAAGAAATAATACAAAAGGATAGTATATCTTACATACATTATCCTCCTCATTTTTATAGATTACATATTCATTTTGTTGATAAAAATCATAAATATCATGCACCTAAAAATCAAATATTTCATCTTAATGAAATTAAAAATTTATTCATTTGTAAATTATAAATTATCTTAATAAAAAATATCTGTAATAAAAACCAAAAAAATCATGAATTTGATTAAAAATATAAATAATTAGAGAACAAATACTATATAATATTCCAATAAATATCCAAACAAAAAGACCAATTAAAAAATTTGCCAATGAAAATAAATATGGTTGTTCAATTTTCATTAAACTATTTATTATCCACCCAAAAGTTGGTATTGAAAAAACAAATAATATTATTTTACAACATGTTAATTTATCTTGTTCTCTTAGATCTCTTATAATATTATCATCTTCTTCTTCAGATGAATTATTACTTGAATTTTCTTCTATTTCTAATTCAGGTATTATTATTTTTATATTATCTAAAATATTATTATCAAAGTTTTCCTTACAAATTGTACATTTTTTTCCATTATTTATTAATATATTTTTAAAACAATTATTACAAATACTTGTTTTACATTTACATGGACTCAAATAATTAGTTTCATTTAAACATACATAACAATTTGAATAACTTGATTTATGATTTAAAAATTGTAATTTATGATTATCCAAATTATTCATTTCTATTTCTACAGACATTAATTAAATAAATAAATATTTATTTAAATTTAATTTAAAATAATTTATTTTCCTATTACTTCTTTTACATAATGAACCCTTCCTTTTCTAATATAACAAGGATCCATTTTATTTATATCACTAGGATAAGTATTAGATGTTAAAATTAAAATTAAGTATGGAAATCTTTTTCTTGCAATATTATCTAAAAAATTATTCCATGATTGTTTATTTTTGATTAAAGTGTCAACATCATTATGAGGTTTTATTTCAGAATTATTAATTTTTTTTATTAGAATATCAAATTCATCAATCATTACAATTAAAGGAGAGTTAAATGATTTATGAACAGAAGTATATAAATTTAATAATGTTTCGCCGGGAATAGAAGGATCAAAATTATTACAAATAAAACTATTTAATTTTTTTGCTAAGATATGTCCTAATTCAGTTTTTCCAACTCCAACTTTTCCATATAAATAACTTGTTAAAAATCCATTTATTTTATAAATGTCTAACATTTCATTAATTATTTTTTCTTGATCATTTCTAACTGAAAAAGTATATGGTGATTTTTCTATTCTGTAAATTCTATTTGTAAATCTTCCATATCCACTTATGTATTTTAAAATACTACATGATTTTACATCAATTTTTTGTATTTGAGTAATTTTATTAATATAATTACTGTTACAAAAAATACGAACTACGTGATCATCACTTCCGTCACTTCTTTGGATATAATAAACATACCCTATATATAATTTACTTAAAGACAATATTAATCCTAGTGGTCTGTTATTTTCATCAACTGATGAATAATATGAATATTTCATAATATGTGATAATAAACTATTTATTTTATCTTTTCGTTTAATATCATTAATTCTATAATTAGTAAGATTTGAGAATATTAGTTGTATAAAATCCATAGCCATGTACCAATATCTTTCTAAGAAAAAATATATAGCATTATTATTTATAATATTATTATTAAACATAATAATATAAATAATATTATAATCTTAAATTATTCAATTTTTTTTATACAATCACTTACAAGTATTTCTTTGACCAATTGAAAATTTATTTTCCTTACCTAGCATCTAAACCATCTTTTATTTTTTTTAATTCAGCATCTAAAACATCTTTTGCTTTTTTTAATTTAGCATTCTTTTTAACTGACATATTAAATATATTTTTTACATTTTTTTTTATTCTATTTTTTTTTGCATTTTTTTCATTAACACATACAGTATTATCTATTTGTTGCATAAACTCTTCTTCTGTTACAGATCCTAATCTGCATATATAAGTACAATTACCTATTTGTTTACTTTCACAATCAGATCCATTTAAACAATTAATACAAGCAGCTTGCTCAATAACATGAGGATATATATTTTCCATATCTTTTTTTATTTTTTCTGCTTTATTTTTCGATTCTTTATTTACAGGTATTCCATGTATTTCATTAAAACATACAGTATCATCTATGTGTTGCCTAAACTCTGTTTCTGTTGCAGTTCCTAATCTGCATATATAAGTACAATTACCTATTTGTTTACTATCACAGTCAGATTCATTTAAACAATTAATACAAGCAGTATCCAAATAATTATTCCTATCATTCGACATTTTCTCTCTTTTGTTAAATTGTAACAAAAATAAAGATATTAATATTAAAATTAATATTAAATTTTTATTCATTATAATAATTTATATATTTTTTATTTACTTTTATTTACAATCACTTTGAACCATTTCTTTAACCAATTCTTCAAAACTATATTTATTCTGCCAACCTAACTTATCTTTAGCCTTCTTTGAATCACCTAGTAATTCTTCTACTTCAGCTGGTCTAAAATATTTTTCTGATATAAATATTAATTCTCTACCTGTATTTTCATCATATCCTATTTCATTTACACCTTTTCCTTTCCATTTAATATTAAAACCCTTTAAAATAAATGCTTTTTCTATAAATTCTCTAACTGAATGAAATTCATTTGATGCTAATACATAATCATCTGGTTTATCTTGTTGTAACATTAACCACATACCATAGCAATAATCTTTAGCATGACCCCAATCTCTTTTTGCATCTATATTACCCATTATTAATTTATCTCTTTCTCCTGTTAAAATCATATTTAATCCTTTTGTAATTTTTCTTGTAACAAATGTAGGTCCTCTTCTTGGACTTTCATGATTAAATAATATTCCGTTGCAAGCAAACATATTGTAAGATTCTCTATAATTTTTTGTAATCCAAAAACCATATAGTTTAGCAACACCATAAGGTGATCTTGGATAAAAAGGAGTTTGCTCATTTTGGGGTACTTCTTGTACTTTACCATATAATTCAGAAGTAGATGCTTGGTAAAATCTTATTTTTTCTTGATATCCAGAAGATCTAATTCCTTCTAATAATCTTAAAACACCTAAACCATCCACATTACCAGTATATTCTGGCATTTCAAATGAAACTTTGACATGACTCATGGCAGCTAAATTATAAATTTCTAATATTTCTAAATCTTTAGTATTATTTTTAATTTCATATAAAATATGTAATATATTAGAACTATCAGTCATATCACCATATCGTAAAATTAAATTTTTATTTTTATATAAATGATCTATTCTTTTTGTATTTATATCAGATGCTCTTCTAATTATTCCCCAAACTATATATTTTTTTTCTAATAATAATTCAGATAAATATGAACCATCTTGACCAGTAATACCTGTTACTAAAGCAACTTTCACCATTTAAACTAAATTATATTATTTATCATAATATTAACCGAAATAATATAATTAGATTTTTAATAATTTTATTATTAGTTTATTTTATATAAAATACTCTAATAAATTATAACTATGAATAAAAAATATAAATGCAATAATTGTGATCTATCTTTTAATAATTATACATCATTAAAAATGCATTATGATTTATATCACAAAACAAAAGAAAAACAAAAAAAATTTCAATGTGATAAATGTGATAAATCTTTTAATAAATATACTTCTCTACAATCACATAAAAAACAATATCATAAAAAAAAAGATAAAGAATTCAAATGTGATAAATGTGAAGAATCTTTTAATAAATATACTTCTCTACAATTACATAAAAAACAATATCATAAAAAAAAAGATAAAGAATTCAAATGTGATAAATGTGATGAATCTTTTAATAAATACACTTCCTTGCAATCTCATAAAGAAAATTATCATAAAGAAATAGAACAACAAAAATTACCTAAAAAAAATTTAATTAAAAATTTTCAATGTGATAAATGTGATCAAGCATTTGATAAATACTTTTCTTTAAAATTTCATAAACAAAAATATCATAATATTGAAAATAATAAAATAAAAAATACTAATATTATAATTAATTTACCAAAAACATGTATTGAAATACCTAAAAAAATATTAAAAGATTATGAAATTAAAGAAGAAGAAAATTTAATTAAAAATAAAGAAAAAAATAATACCAAAACTGAAAAAAGATATGAGACCACGAATAAATTTAAATGTGACATTTGTAAAAAAAAATTTAGAAATTATACAAAATTAAAAAAACATCAGAGAACTCATGATCCTGATTATGATGAAAAAAACGATATTAAAAAAAATAAAACTATTTACAAATGTGAAATATGTGATGAAGAATTTTCTAAATATCATTATTGGCATAACCATAAACAAGAACATTTAAAACCAACAATTGAAGAATATAAATGTAAAAATTGTGATAAAGTTTTTAAAAAGTATAATTATTATAGCAAACACATGATACAATGTTCTATTAATTCTACTGATAAAGAAAATAACTATAAATGTGAAATATGTCATGCTACTTTTAAAAAATACAGATATTGGCATATTCATAAAAAAGAACATCAAAATAAAGAAAAAATAAAATGTAAGATTTGTGGATTAAAATTTAGAAGATATAATTTATATACTATTCATAAAAAATTACATGATAATCCAAATGAAATTTATGAATGTGATAAATGCGAAAAAACATTTGATGATCCTTTACAATTTCATTATCATCAAAAAAAACATGAAAAAGTTACTTACAAATGCAAATTATGTCAAGAAGAATTTACTAAATATCATTATTGGTTTAATCATAATAAACAACATCAAGATAATATAAAAGTTCCTTGTCCACTTTGTGATTTAGAATTTCATTGTTACGGTTATTTATTAAAACACAAACCTTTTCATAATATACCTCTAATTAATTTTTCTAATGTTTTAAATGATAAAGTTAATTTTGTATTTGTTCATATACCTAAATGCGGAGGAAGTACAATATCTAGATTTTTTAAAATATCTACTAAATATGTTTTATATGATGCTAATCATAATGAACCATTAAAAGAAAATTATAATATTATTAATTTTGGTCATGCAAGTTTAAAAAATATTAAAGATAAAGATATGAATAAGATAATAGTATTTGTTAGAAATCCATATTCAAGATTATTATCATTGTTTCATTGGTATAAACTTGATAGAGAATATAATTTCAAGGAATTTGTAAAAGAAATTTATCAAAATAAAAAATTTGTTAAAATGATAAATAACGACGATAGAGGAGCTTCTTTTAAATTTGCTGAAAATTCATATGCATGGAAAAACCAAACTCATTGGATTAAAAATAAAGATATTTTTTTTATAGGCAAACTTGAAAACTTATATCAAGATCTAAAATTATTATGTGAAAAAATAAATATACCATTTGATGAATCATCAATATTACATAGAAAAAGGTCTGATAATTATAATAAAATAAAAGATTATAAAAGTTTCTATGATGTTGAAACTAAATTAATGGTAGAACAAATGTATGCAGATGACTTGCAAACTTTTAATTATAAATTTTAAAAATTTTTTAATCTGTGTAAACAATAATTGTAAAATCATCTGTAGAAATTATATCAACTAATTTATTGAAAAATTTTTTTATATTACAACTTGTATTATATTCTTCATCTAATGTAATTTTAGATATATCACATCCTAATTTTCCTGCATTATTACTTCCATATGAAAATAAATTATCATCAACTGTCAATATACTAGTTTGATCATAACCACATTTAACAAATTTTACATTATCAATTGTAAATCTTGTAAAATATGGTATATATAATTGATCTTCAATATTTTTAAGACATGAATCTTTTTCAAAAGACAATTGACCAGATGTATTACGCCCACACATATATAAATTGTTATAAACATCTAATACTGCAGAATGTCCCCAACCTGCACTTATATATTTTATACTTTTATCAGATAAACTTTTTACTAATGATGGTTCATAAACCTTTAATTTGTTATGACCTAAACCTAATTGACCTACTCTATTATGTCCCCATGAATATAATAAACCAGAAGCTGTTAATGCTAAAGTATGATAACCACTTGAATATATACTAATTTGTACAAATTTAATATTCATCAATTCATCTATTCTCTTTAAAAAAGATATTCCAAATGATCTTTCTCTTTTAGATAATTTATTTTTTTTATGACCAGTATAATCAGAATTTCCACAACTATATAAAATATTCTCAGTTGTTAATGCTACTTGATGCACTGATCCACATTGTACTTTATAAAAATCTACTTCATCACTAATTACACATTCTATAAAAATATTAATATCTTGAAAACTTAAAATACCTAATCTACCATTTTCACCTGCTCCACAAGAATAAATCTTTTTATTGGTTATAATTGAAGAAAAAGCATAACCTGCAGATATAAAAGTACATTTATTTTTTAATGATTTAACTAATTGAAAATTAGATCTTTTTTCATTATGACCAAGACCTAATTGACCAAAAGAATTTAATCCACATGTATGAACATTACCATCATTATCTAAAAGTATTGTATGGTTTCCACCAACAGCTAATAATTTTATATTTATTTTATTAGATATAAAATCATTTAATTTAGGTAATAAAAAATTTTTTCCATATATTAATATTTTTAAACCATCATAAAGAATATCATTATAATCCACTACTTTTTTTTTTAAAAATAATAATTTTTTTATCTTTTTTAATATATGTCCAAATTTTATTGCTACATCTTTTGACCATATTTCTTTCTTTCTCTCCCCTAATGTATTAAATCTTTTTTTTGCGATACTCAAAATATCATATTTTTCTAAATTCAATAAATAACCTTTATTATTTAACTCTTGATTAAGAAAATCAAATGTTTCTATTAATTCATTTTCATTTTTATCAAATAATAATTTTGTTATTATATTCTCTTTCCTCTTTAATTTTTCATCCGAATCATGTAATTCTAAAAATAAATCTATTGCTTTTTCTATATCTTGTGACATTATTAAATAAAA
>Ga0066364_10000270_pt1 | contig 11428 bp, 10 predicted proteins | sample Knorr_S7_td_Surf_FD_70970 | JGI IMG/M metagenome (GOLD analysis project Ga0066364, IMG submission 70970) | Marine microbial communities from Southern Atlantic Ocean transect - Knorr_S7_td_SurfaceA_ad_6m_LV_A | ecosystem: Environmental > Aquatic > Marine > Oceanic | place: Southern Atlantic...
TGATTCCGTTGGATGAGACGCAGTTGATGGGAGTACCGGCCAACCGCTTCCGTAGGACTGTAAAGTTAGAATGGCGTGATCTCGTATGATGCGAAGTTACCACTCACCCGTAGCTGGGTGAGTCATGACTGATTCTGTATGATACGATACAATGTATTTTGATAGTACTTTATAATTACCTTATAGAAAAGAATAAAAAAGATTGTTAACGTTAGTTAACAATAATACTAACTGACGTAAGTCAGTTACCTATTGTGATCTTATAAAGTTTGGACTAGCTTCTTAATGGCATCGTCATATCTTCTTTGCAATCTAGAATAGTTGTGTTTTGCAATAGTATATGCTCGTATCCAATCGATTGGATTATTATAGATAAATTTTACAGTATCGGCAATCATTTGCATACGTTTTTCAGTATCAAATTCTAAATCATATTCTTCAGACCATAAGTTATTAAAAGTTTCGTAACCCCGAGCTCGTAGTTTTTCTAAAAATCTCGGAGTGGAAGCTATTATAAAAGGATGTTTATTTAAAATTGTTCTTGCAGTCTTTTCAGTGATCATAAATTCTTCATCATTTTCAACATGAGTTTCAGCAACGATACTATATTTAGAATTTTCATACATTGTGTGATCGTATGGATATCCTAAATAATGGTCCGCGTCTCTATCATATTTTATTTTATCTGGACTATGAGGAATTTTACTGTAAAACCAATCAAAATTATATTTACTAGTCAGATGTGAAATTTTTGGATACAATTCTTGTGCCGAATAGTTAGTGTTCAACGACCAAATGCCATGCTTTAAAACATTATTATTTTCTAATCTAATGGCAAGATTTAGTCTATTCGTCTTATGCACTTTTGCGTTTAAAAATAAAAATTCATTTTTAACAAAATTTCGCAGTTCATCGAAATTTTTATTTGCTACCTGAATACCTTCTTGATACATTCTCCAAACTGCATCAGTTTCGAAATGAGGATATGCTACGACATTGATTCTGTGTCTAAAAATGTTTTGTTGTAAACATGCCTGTCGATACGATTCTATAAAATCAAATTCATCTTGACATCCAACCACATACACAATTTGTTGTGCAGTGCATATCTCATTCTGTACTAACCAATCGATAAAAACAGCATGAGCTCTTAAAAAAGGACTGTCATGGTTGAGCCTTTCTCTTATATGAGAAATCATAATCCTACGTCTTGGGTTTTTAAGTTTGCTTATTTTTATTTGCTTAAATTCTGGGTATAAATGATATGGCTGGTCTTTGTAAGCATTAAATTCTAGTAAATCAAAGTCGTGATTTTGATCCACAAAGTTAGACATGGCATATCTACCCGGGCTTTCAAATTTGTATGCTAATGTACTAGGCGCTAACAGTATCGTATTCATGATCTTTTGCAAATAATTCTTTATGTGTTTTATGATCGATGGTTTCAATATCAGTTGCAAAAGATGTAAATCCATTTTCTTTGACTACATTAAGTACATTTGAACATCTGGAAGTTAACTCATCTCTATGCGAAATAAGGAATATATTTTTACCACCTTCTCGAGACATTTTTTTCAATACGCCCATCGCTGACTCAACTCCCATGGTATCCATACCAGAATCAACAAGTTCATCGATGAACAATAAGTTTAATGACGTGTTCATTGATTCATAAACATCTCTAAATGCCCAACTTAATCCTAGAATCAATCTATTGCGTTCACCTCTAGATAAATTATCAAAATCAAGCTCTCTACCAAGTTCTGTAATTTCTACAGTTAAATCTGATTTAAATACTACTTCATGTGGCAATCCAATTTTATCTAGATAGTAATTTAATCTTGAATTTAAATATAATAAGTTTTGATCAATAATTTTTTTACGTATGAAGGAATCTTTTGATGTCAACAATTTGTATAAGAAGTCTTGATGGTCTTTAAGTTTTTGTAATGTATTGATTTGTGAATAATCAACTTCTTCAATATTTTTTGCTTTAAGTTCTGAAATTTGTTCTGTGTGTGGATTTTCTTTTTCTCTTTCACTATCTAGTTGACTTTTTAATTCAGCAAGATTTTGTCTATGATCATATGCTTCATCTATAGATTGATATGATGTTATTGGTTGTTCTCCAATTTCACCTTGTTCAGCAATTTGTTTCTCAATTGAAAGAATCGTTGATTCAATTTGTGATTGTTCTTCAGTCTTAACTGTGTGCTGTGCTTTAACCTCGTCAACCAAGTGTGTGTGCTTGTCTGTGTGCAGTTCTTGTTCACACATAGGGCATTGCTTGCCTTCGAGTGTGCCTAACTGTGTGCTTAAAGACTCTAAAAGTGTTTTTACAGAATCTAAATTACTTTTATTAAAGTTTAAATTTTGTTCATAAGACTTTATTTTTTGAGATTGTTCTTGCCAGTGTGTTAATAATTTGTGTTGTTGTATCTCAGCATCTATATCAATTTTTTCTAATTCTGTAATACCGTTTGTAAGTTCTGCAATTGTTTTTTTGTGTGTTTCTTCCCAACCAATATTTTTAATTTGAAACTTTCGAATAGTTTCTTCCATTTTTTCATTTGATATTTTTACTTGTTCTAGTCTTGCTTGTTCTGTCTTGATATCCTCGTTGGTATCACGCATTAATTCTTTTAATCTTTCTGCTTTTTCACTTAAACGTGATATGCCTAATAGTTCTTCGATAACAGAACGTTGATCATTTGCCTTCATTGCTAAAAAAGGCTCAGTGTAAGTGTTAAGGGCGACTATATGTTTGAACATGGTGTGGCTCATGTCAAATACCCTTAACACTTCGTCCTGAGTAAGCCTATTTTCACCTTGGGCTTCATCAGTTCCTTGTTCGTTAACAATAGAATCGTCAACAATAAATTGGAACTTATTAGGCTTACGCCCTCTTTCTACTCTGTAATTGTGTCCGTCTTTTTCAAAATCAACAGTAACCAACATGTTCTTATTGTTAGTTTTGTTGACCAAATTATCCTTACGGATATTTGTTAAAGCCTGACCATATACAGCATAGCTGAGAGCATTGATAAGTGTAGTTTTTCCTGTACCGTTTCGCGACCCTTCTCCACCTAAATCTAAGTTGTTACCAAGGACCAACGTTAGACCATCATGGGCAAAGTTTACTGCCTGCGTGGTGTTACCTACACTCATGAAATTTTTTATAGTAATACTTTTAATTTTTATCATAGTCTATTATATAACTCTACTAATATTGCATTTTCAAATGAATCTGATTCAATCTTTGCTAATTGGTTGTTTACTATTTGATCAACTGATTCAAAAATAACTTCGCCGCCTACGTCTTGTGCGTGTTCTTCTTTTTTCTGTGGTATAAGAGCAAGATCTCTTATTTGATAATTTTGTGCAAAGTTTTCTTTAATAAAATTTGCTTCTTCATATGAAATATCTAAATCTACTTTTACTCTAATGTATGAATTTGGTTCAAGTACTGTTTCTGGATCTTCAAGTAACTTACTTAAATCAATTGACCTATACTTTGGTGCATCTGACCATATTTTGTATTCTGGTTTTTTATCCCACTCGAGAAACATGGCACCTCTATCATCATCCCATACATCTGCAAAATTATGTGGGAACGGATTACCAATATAAGATATATTACCTGAATGTTGTCTTTTATGAAAATGTCCGGTAAACACATGACCAACATTTTTAAAATGATCACTTCTAATGTTTCCTATATCTGGCATTTCGACCATTGCATTCATTTTAAAATGCGGTAATTCAAAATGTCCAAACATATATTTGCATTTTACTTTTTGTACTCTTTTCCACTCATCACCGACTAGCCATGGAATAATAGCAACATCATCTTGTATGATCCAATCACTAACAACTTTTATATTTGGAATCTCATTAGCAAAAACAACTGAAGATATTTCACGTTTATCTCTGTAAAATAAATCATGATTACCAACAATGAAATAAACTTTTTCAAATGCTTCACCTAATCTTTTTAAGTTTGATATTGAATAGTTTAAAGTTGAAACATTGACTGATGACCTTTGGTGGTGCCAATCGCCCAAAAACATACAAGTTTCTGATCCACGTTTTTTTGCTTCATCGATAAACCAAGTTACAAAGTTTTCACAATCTATATTGTGTTGACGTGCATTGTTTTTCATCCCAAAATGAATATCTGTAAAACAAGCCGCCTTGTTAAAAAATTGTGTCATTTTATTTGTCTTCTTTTTTAGGGTTTTCTAATTTTTCCATCTCATCCGAATGTTTCATTTGTCGAGTAAGTGATGGCATAGCACCTGCTTGTTCTAACAAATCATCACGTAGATTTTGATTTTTCTTTTCCATGTTTAATACTCTAGTAAAAGAATTTGTTATTGTAGCAGTATAATACGCAAATGGATTTTGTGATTTTGATTCATCAAATTGTAAACCAATTTGTGATAATTGTAATAGTGCTTGTCCTTGCATTTCATCGTTATAAGTGTAACCTCTCCAGTTAGCTCTCGTGCCATATCTTTGGCATAACTTAATAAACATGTTTGCTAATTTTGGTGTAATGGTTCCATGTTCTATGCTAAATTGATTGTGCGATGCATAATGACTTTTACCAATTTCAACTGGTTCATTATTTTTATTTAATTTGTAATGCTTAAATGGTGGAAAATTTAATTTCACTTTTGTATCTGCAACAGTCTTTGGATTTAGTTTTCTTCCTGGTTCATCTGGAATATGATCATATGTCATTATTCTAAATACTAGATCAGTTACAGGAATAGTTAAATGGTCAACCCTGTATTCATCATACTGAGATCTTTTAAGACTCAGTTCATCTACCTTAATTTGTAACATTCTCTCAGCACGATTTTTACGTGCTTGTGATATTGAAAGTCGATTGATTTTTGCAACATCTGACAGAATAATGTCATAATTTGCATATTCTGGCTTTTTGTAACAACAATAAGAGTTTTTGCTCTTATGTATTTCAGCCAACATGTCTTTATTATTTAAATAATTGATTCTTTTAGCCACACTTTAAATCCTTTTGTATACGTTTAATAATACATGATATACAACCTAAAGTCAAGAATATTTTATTAAATACGTACATAATTATTTCAATAAATAATACTATAACTAGGAAAGATTAATATGCCAACAAAAGATTATAGAGCTAAAATACACACATTGTCACCATTAGCTGACCTTCAGATTTATGGTCCTAAAAATGATTCTGATAACATATTAGCGCCTTTGCATGAAACTGGAGGAGTATTATTTCCATATACTCCAATGATTCAGGTTCAACATGCTACGGTAAACTATGGCCAATATGATTTAGCTCATACCAACTACGACTATATGGCATATCAAAGAACTTCATCACCTAGTGCAACAGTTACAGGAGTGTTTGGTGCACATACACAAGAAGAAGCAGAATATATGATGGCGGTCATACACTTTTTCAGATCAGTTACAAAATCAGCATTTGGAGGAATAATTTCAGATCCATTAGATATACAAGCTAGAGGTACACCACCTCCTAAATTGGCCTTTAGTGCATATGGTGATACCATGTTTAATAAAACTCCGATATACATTAGAACAGTTGCATTTGGTTTAGACCAAGATGTTGATTATGTTCAAGTTAGACATGCAGGGTCAACAGGAAATGCAAACTATGGTAGACTTAACAGGCAGTTAGAAAACTCTTATGTTCCATTAGTGTTAAACATATTTGTTGATATCGTTGTTGCTCCAAATCCAGGTAAAATGAGAGATGAATTTAATTTAAATGATTTCCGTTCAGGAAAATTATTAGATAAAGGATACTTCTAATGTATAGTAAAAATAGTCCATATGCAAAAACATACGTTGTAGGTGATTATCTTGATATAATGACTCCACGAGAAGTCTTACATGATTCAGGAGATGAAACATACACAATAGAATCACAATATCATATGCGTCCAGACTTGTTATCATATAAAAAATACGGTTCATCTAAATATTGGTGGATGTTCGCTATGAGAAATAAAGATGCACTGATTGATCCTATACAAGATTTCAAAGCAGGAACTACTATTAAGATTCCAAAAATTGAAAACTTAAGGTAATAAAAGTGAGTTCACAATAAATGGGATATAAGACAATAAATTTAAGTGGTAATAATTTCAAGTCTTTGGATTTAGTCCAATCTCTTGGTAAAGACATCTATGATAATTCCACAGATTTGGGTGTAGGTGGAGTAATAGAGATTCCAGAATTTATTGGCGGCGGTGCTGTAGACCTTAGTACTATAGGCAACAACAAAAGTTCTAAAAAAACTGACGTTCGTACAGGTAGCAAAAATAGTGCTATTACAAATAAAAATTCATCAGGAAATAAAAAACAAGAATTTTATGTGCCAATTGGACAATACAGTAGTGCAAGATTGCCTGGTCAAGGGCCAATGATAAAAGCCGGTGATGAAATGAATGCCTTAGATGTTATATCAGAACAAAACTATCTAAACAGTCAATTTGATGACACTGCTAGTAAATTAGAAGATTTTAAACCAGAAACAGTTGCGGCGGATAAAGAAGAAGTCATAGGAAACACATCATCAACAACATCAACGCAATTAACAAAAGATCAAAAAGATGCTCTAGGTGGTTATGGAGAATACAAAACTGAACCGACAAAAAATACAGTATACAAAGATGTTGGCGGCGATGCGTCCGTAGCCGAAGAAGTTTATCAAAAAAACAAAAGGCCAGAAGATTATTATCATACTCATTTTTTTAAAAATGTTTTACTAGATTATGATAGTCCAACATACAATTTTGAACTTGTTATGTTAACAGAGGAAGATGCCAAAGATGCCCAGAAATGGATTCGAGATGGAAACTTTGAAAATAAAAGTTTCAGCAACTGGACACCAAAAAATAATACAGTAACAATAGCACAAACTGCCTCTACGGTTTTAAATATAAATGCCGTTGAGATTAAAGCGACCGCTGGTCCAGTTGACAATGGAAAAAGATTAACTGGTGCTACAGACTTCGTGTTAACATTGGCACAACCATTAAATGCTTCACTAACTGATATTATTGTTAACAGTGCAATTGAACTTGGAATACCAGACGGCTTCAAGGCTTGTTTCATGTTAAAATTACATTTTATCGGAAGAGATCCAGACACTGGTTTAAATATTAGACGTATACCAGATACTGAAAGACAATTTCTAATTGAGATTGTTGCTGTTGAGGCAACTGTTGACTCAAATGGTGCACAATATGTCGTGCAGGCTCACAGAGCAGGAGATAAAGGCATAAGGTCAGATCATTACCAAACAGATAGACCAATACAAATAAACAATTTAAACACAGTAAATGATTTAGTTTCAAATGTACAAGAAGTTTTAAACTTAAATGAATTAGATAAATTAGCCATTGAAAAAGGAGTGCTTGACGAATACTATATCCATTTAGACAAAGATGCAAAAGAGTTTATTGGAGACGAAACGATTTTAGATACTGATGCATTAACAAGACCAACAACTAATCAAAATGCCACTGAAGAATCGTCAGCTGATTCAAATTTAAAATATGATCCAAATAAAAAAATGTTTAGAATACCACAAGGAACAACTATTGATAGAATCTTAGAATTTGGATTATCACATTGTAAAAAATTACAAAAAATGGCTAAAGGTTTAGATAAATCTGCAGATCCAGACTCAACTGATGCTAATGATGTAACAAGATACGTAAAGCACATATACCATATTAAAGTTGATACTGTTAATATTGTATGGGATATGTTGAGAAACGATTATGCTCGTGAATATCATTACACTATATCAATGTTTCCAACTATAAGACCTGAAGTTTCTCCGGGAACTTGGAAAAATTCACCAGAGGTCGCCCAAGAAAAAATTGCGGCAATATTAAAAGGAAACTTAAATGAAAAAGGTGAAGGACGTGGCTACAAAGCTATGACCAAAAGATACGATTACTTGTTTACAGGTTTAAACGATAAAGTTCTAAGATTTGATATCAAATATAACAACCATTTCTTTTTTGCTTTACACAGTTATAGGAGTGTATTTGCAGGACTAGATGAAACAACAAAATCAAAAATCAATAAATCATCTTCATCATTAATAGAATACAAAGAAGCACAAACAGAATTAAGAAACAAATGGCAATCATATCTTAAAAAGAAATCAGAAACTTTTACAGTAGAAGATCAAAATGCAGATTCTGAGTTTGAAGAATTTTTATCTTCAAGACAAAAACTTATTGATGCATACGTGGCAGGTGTCGATGATGGAACATTTGAAGGTGACTCGTCAATTGCTAAAGACTTACAAAAAGTAGGAGAAGAAACTTACCTAGGTGAAGGTGGAGTAAATAGAAAAAGTCTATCAGACAAACAAAATTCTAAAGAATATGCATCAAATGATCCAAATTCAGGTGACATAACAAAAAGAATGTGGGGTGAATTATTAAGTAGAGATAAAATTAGACAAGATATTGACACAATGGAAAAACCATTCCAAATTATGTGGGGATCTGCACCTGATTCATTTAGAAATAAATTTAATGCAGATGATGAAACTATAGGTAAAGGAAATTTTGATTCTGTGTTAGAAGCAACACTATCTGATTTCTCAGCTGACATGGTACATATGGATATGGATATTAGAGGTGACTTGTATTGGTTAGAAGGTGAGAGAGAACCAGGTTTCAGAACTGCTAGTTATTATGATGGCGAAAACTATCTTTTATTTAGAGCAATAACAAGTGCCGGAGAACCAGATCCAGTAACAGGTATCACAACACCAGGAGATGCAGAATCAGAACAAATGTTGAATGGTGTGTATGCAGTTATTGAGATAACAAGTAGATTTGAAAGTGGACAATTCATTCAAAATATCAGAGGTGTAAAAGAAGCATTTATTACAGACATAAGTAAATTAACAGCATTCGGAGAAAAATAATAATGGCAACACACAAAACAATAAATGTATCAAGTTTAAGGAATCCACAAACAGATGCACAAAAAAAATTAGGAACAGTACATACATATTCAGGTATATATGAGGCTGTCGTTGTTGGAGCATCTGACGTACAAAAGAACGGAAGACTTAGAGTTAGATTAGTTGATAGTAGTGTTAATTATAATTTTATATCAGATCAAGGTACTGGCGGTGAAGAATTTTTAGATATAACCGTACAATGGAGTTCACCCTTTGCAGGAGCAACCAACATTGAAAAGACTGTTGCATCAGGTGATCCAACAGCACCAGGAGAACAAGATCCAGATAAAACATTTGGTGGTACACAAAAAAGTTACGGCATGTGGATGATTCCACCGGATGTCGGAAACAAAGTTTTGGTAATGTTTGTTAACGGTGATTTATCTAGAGGTTTTGTTATTGGTTGTTTATACCAAAGTTTAATGAATCATATGGTTCCTGGTATTGCAAGATCAAAAACATTTACTTCAAATGAAGGAGAAACATTAGAAGTTCCTGTAGCAGAATATAACAAAGCATCAGATGAGGCGGATAATGTTGACTGGAAAACTGTAAGAGAAAATGATGGACAAACTCCAACTGATAATGTAGTGAGACCTTCACACACAGAAGTCTTTAACGGATTAAAAGAACAAGGCTTAGAACAAGACAAGACAAGAGGATTAACTAGTTCATCAGCAAGGAGAGAATCTCCATCAAAAGTTTTTGGAATATTAACACCTGATGCAAATCAATTTGTAATGGATGATGGCGATCAAAAACTAATTAGATTAAGAACAAAATCCGGAGCTCAAATATTATTAGATGAAACAAACGGTAACATTTATATTATTAATAAAAGAGGTACAGGTTGGTTAGAAATCGACGATGCTGGAAAAATAGATGTTTGGGCAGGAGATTCAATCAGTTTACGTTCACACAAAGATATCAACATTAGAGCAGACAGAGATCTTAATTTTGAGTCAGGTAGAGATATCAATGTTAGAACTATGCAAACAACTGCAACAGGACAACCAAGTGATACAACGGCGGTATTACCAGCCGTAAATGGTGCTTTTAATCTAGATGTTGCAGGTGCGTTAAATATTAAAACTGTTGATGCAACAACAATAACTTCAGGAAAAGAATTTTATTTGCAATCAACTTCAACATCCTTGACAGCAACAGAAGGTGATACAAATATATTAACTTCTTTAGGAAATCATGTAGAAAGCACACCAGCTGGTACTATACATATGAATGGACCTGCGGCCGCGGCGGCTACGTCATACGGTGGATTAACTGCTAAAGTTGATAGTGATGGAAATTTATTTTTTACAAACACTCTTTATACAAGAGATGCTTCGACAGGAAATAGAAATACGGAAAAAGTTTCAACTATCCTAACAAGGTTCCCAACTAGGGAACCATTTGCTAGAGAAGAAAGTTAATTACCAACCAACACCGACAGGTGTTAGCATATATTGTCCTTTATTATTGGTAACTTGCATACCATTTTCAATCTTTACTTTGGGATCTTTCATTAGTTCCCATTTTCCAGATGCTGTTCTACAAGCAATACCTTTACTCTGTTCCATTCTTGCACCAATCTGTACTTCTTGGATAAATGAACGACAAGGTATTTGTCCGTTTTCAATATAATATGTGCTAGTTACTTTGACGCCACCTTTGTGACCAGTGTTTGGATTATTCCACATTACAACTGAACCATCTTGGCCATGTTCTAGTACTTGATATGCCGCTTGTTCATGTTTTAGTGTTTCTAATTGATCTAATTGTTCACCAACATTTGATCCCCATTGCGAACCAAGTATTACACCAACTATGGTTGCAAGGTCTTTTCCAGATCCGCTACCAAATTGGTTACCAATTACACCACCTACTACTGCGCCACCTAATGTATAAGTGTCTTTCTTAGATACTGCACCGGTTGTAGCAGTACAATTTGTTAAGAAGACTGCCAATGTTCCTATTGCTAATACTTTTAAAAGATTTGATTTCATTTTTTTGTTTTCCATATTGTTAGAGAATTGCGAGAGCCCCTTACGGGGCTCTTTCATCAATTTATGCTACGTGAGCCTTTAAAGAATTTTTATATTCTTCTTTAGTCATTGGCATTTCAAGTTTAATAAACTCTACTTTGCTTGTTTCGTCTACAGGCTTATAACCGTTATTGATTAATACCTGTGCTCTATTTTCCGGTTTGTTAGTAAATCTCATTACTCTTTTACCGTCAGCTCTTACTGCCTCTAGTACGTATGTGTACTTTGTGTTTATATCAGCCATGTTAATTACACCTCCTAATTATTGTTATTGTTATTGTGTTTAACATAGTTACTAATATAGCACAAAATAGGATTATGTCAACCTCTTTTTGGCCATAAAAAAAGCCAGCAAAATCAA
>Ga0066364_10000271_pt1 | contig 11407 bp, 9 predicted proteins | sample Knorr_S7_td_Surf_FD_70970 | JGI IMG/M metagenome (GOLD analysis project Ga0066364, IMG submission 70970) | Marine microbial communities from Southern Atlantic Ocean transect - Knorr_S7_td_SurfaceA_ad_6m_LV_A | ecosystem: Environmental > Aquatic > Marine > Oceanic | place: Southern Atlantic ocean...
TCATTTTTGTCAACGACTCCGTCACCATCACTGTCAGGACATCCATCAGTTTCTACTGAACCAGCCTCATTAGGACATTCATCATTTTTATCAGCTACACCATCTCCATCAGAATCAGGACAACCACTTATTGAACCTGGTTGATCAGGGCACTCATCAATATTGTCATGTATACCATCACCGTCACTGTCAGGACATCCATTCATATCTTTTGTCCCGGGTTGATCAGGGCATTGGTCATCCTTGTCGGCTATTCCATCTCCATCAGTATCTGGACATCCCGCAAACTCTTCAAGTCCAGGCACATCAGGACACTCGTCGTTTTTGTCAGAAATGCCATCTCCATCAGAATCTAAACTACCAAGCTTGATTGATACACCAATAACATGTTGAAAATGCTTATAAGCTTTTGCCTCATCAGCATTTCTATATGATGAGCTAATATTTAAAGCTAGTTTATCAGAAAGGTCAATATTTAAACCAATACCGGCAAGAGCGGTTTCAGAAACATCTGACGATGGGAAAGGCCCTTTCTTGTTGCCTACTCCATCCTCAAAACTTGAGAAGCCATAACCAGCAAATAAATATGGATTAACACTACCAGAAGTAGAAATATTATATTTTATGATTCCATCTAAAGAATAATAAGATAAATCTTGAGGTAAGCTATATCCAGATATTTTGTTTAAAGCAAATTGACCACCAATTGAAAATCCTCCACCAATGTATCTAGAAATACCAAGAGAAGGAATACCAATAGCGGTATTAGCATCAACATTATCACCTTGAAGACTAATTACGTTAATACCTAAACTTACAGCCCATGGTGAATTTTGATCTTGTGAAAAAGATTTAGTTGTTAATAATAAAATTATTATAAAAAAGTATGATTTTAAAGTGTTCATTATTTTTAGTTGATAGTTACACTAAGTTAATATCTTTATCCGATTTAGCAAAAAGATAAATTCAGTTTTTTCAACAAATTCAAATATTTATTAGAAAATCATTATTTTAATAGGATTATAACCAATGTATACTAAAATTTTCTTTTCAACAATTAATCCAGTTTGAATAATTTTATCCTCATAATCAATTAATTGAATCTTATCTTCATTATATATATTTCCTGTCTTAAAATCCATAATTATTGCAACTTTATCTTTAACAATTAATCTATCAATTCTAATTTTATTGTTATCATTGGAGAGTATTTCAATTTCTTTGTAAACTTTATATCTTTTGCTGAAATATTTCTTGATTAATTTATTATTAAGAATATTTTTTAAAAGCTTTACGAATATTTTTTTTTCTTTAATTACTATTTTATTGTAGTAAATAAATTCGTCGACAACTAGTTCTATGTCAATAGTTGAATCAATCCTTTGTAATAAACTATGAATCAATATTCCTCTCTCTCTATTTTTTTCATTAATATCATAAATAAGTTTTGATTCCCAATCATATTTATTTTCAAATAATTCTACACTATTTGAATTTTGATATATTTTTTTTCTTTCTTTATTAAAAGTAAATTTTCCAGACCTGTGTAACCCATCTTTAAATGAAACTGATCTTTCAATTTTCAAGTCTTCAATTAAGGAAGAATAAGACTTTTTTTCGTTTTTTCCAGGTTTTTTCGTGATAATAAAGTTGGAATTTATAGCTCTTGTCAAAGAAACATAGATTACGGTAAGAGCATCAAACTCATTTTCTTTAATTTTTCTTTCATAAATTTCTATTCCCTGCTTACCAAAAATTTTTAATTTATCAGAAAAATTTATAAGTGTATTAAAATCATTGTTTTCTAGAACTGAATTTGAATTTATCCATACTTGGTCATTTCTTCTTGGTTGAATTGGCTCATCAAAAAAAGGTAAGATTACAATTGGAAATTCTAAACCTTTAGATTTATGTATTGTTAAGAGTTTAATCGAATTAACAGATTCTAAACTTGGAACAACAAAATTTGTGTGATTCAAATTCCAATACTCAACAAAAGAGCTAAAATCAGACTTATTAGATTTACAGTAGTTAAAAATCTCGTTTAAAAAAGAATTAGTAAATATGTCTAAATCTTTTGAAAATTTAAAAGAATAAACAGCATATTCAATTGCATCATAAAGAGATAATTTACTAAATCTTAAATAATCAAATTCACTATATCCAAAAAATATTTTGTCTATTGGGCAATTTAAATATTTATCAATAAATTCATGATATTGATATGTATTTTTTGCTTTTTTATCAAATAAAAAATCTAGAATCATTTTTCGGTAATTTTTATCTTCTTCATCAGTAGTTAATTTGATTAAATTTATTAGATAATTCACTTTTTCTGATGAAGAAAGCTTTAATGACTCTTGAGAGGAAAAGGGAATGTTATTTTTAATTAGCTCCTCAGCAATTGATACAGCTTGATTTTTTTTTCTAACTAGAATTGCAATATCTGACAAATCATAATTTTTTGATAAAATATAATTAATTTTAGAAACAGCTTTCTCACAATATATTCTATTTAAATCCTCTGTTTTATTATTGTAATCGAATTGTTCAATTTCAACATATCCCTCGTTTTTATTTTCAAAACTTTGACTAGTTGCTGATTCGAAAACAATTTTAAAATCTTTAAAAGAAGTATTTTTAAGTATTGATTTAAAAAAAGTGTTGTTAAAGTTTACAATCTTTTTAGAACTTCTATAATTTTTTTTTAAAGTTAGAATTTTTGATTTAATTTGGAAAGGACTTTTTTGGGATAAAAGATCTATAAATTGTTGCACATTCCCTCCTCTCCATCTATAAATTGACTGCTTAGGATCACCAACTAACAACAATTTACCTGTTTCTCCAGACTCATCCATATTTTCAATTGAATTTGATATAAGAGGTATTAAATTTTGCCATTGTAAAAATGAGGTGTCTTGAAATTCATCTAAAAAAAAATATTTATATTTTTCACCTAATTTTTCATATATGTATGGACTTGAAAAATTTAGCACTTTGTTAAAAATTCTAAAGTTAAAAGTTTCAATAAGTAGTTTATTTTCCTCTTTTTGAATTTCTTGTAGTTCATCCTCAATCATTTTAAAAAAAGCCATTGGAGAAAAATGTTTTCTAACTTCAGATATAAACAAGTACTTTGAATAAATTTTTTTTGAATCAAAAAACATTTTATAAAGTTCAGGGATAAAATTATCTATCAATTCCTTTTGATTCTCATGAGTTTTTTTGTTAAAAAGATTCTTTTTTTCAATTAAATTATTTTCTAATTTATTACTAAATATGTTATTTAAATCTAATTGAGATAACCTATAAAAAAATCTAGGAATCAAATTATACTTGAAATCAGAATTTAAAAGACCACTATTTTTAATTTTGATTATTCCTCTGAAACCAATTTCTTTAATTTCATTTTTTAATTTTTCTTGAATTTTGTATAAATTAATTTCACGGTTGTAAAAATCCTTCAATGAGTCCTTTTTTAAACTTTGAAAATTTTTAAAGTTATTTTCTTTTAACAATAATTTAGAAATAAGCAGCAAATCCAACTCAATATTTAAACTTTTAGTTTGAGTTAATTTATATGAGGAGTAATTTATCAGAATTTTTGTAACTAAGGGATCTATTCCAACCTTATTTATTATTCTTTTAACAATTTTATTTAGTATTATCTCTGAATTTAACTCAACTTGAAAATTATATGCTATATCTAAATCTTTGTAAAAATTTCTTATAATTTTTAAAGAAAACTTATCCAAAGTTTTTATTTCAAAAAAAGAATATTCATGTAATATTTTTTTTAAAATAACACCAGACTTATACTCTAATTCATTAGTCGATAAATTGGTTTTTTTTGAGATTTCAAAAAATAAACTTTGATATTTTTTTTTCTCTTTTGTTTTTGAAAAGTGATATAATATGCTAATTATTCTACTTTTCATCTCATAGACAGCTTTGTTAGTGAATGTTAAACCAATTAGCTTTTTAAATTCATCATTTGAATTTTTTGAAAGTATTTCAAGTAAATAGTTTTTAACTAATGTGTAGGTTTTACCTGTCCCTGCTGATGCATTAATTATACTTAACATATAAGATTAATCAAAAAAAGTTGTATATAAATTTAAAGAATCTTTAATTTGTAAATAATAAAAAAAAGAAATGTCATTCGAATTACCAAAATTACCGTACAGTTTCGATTCTTTAGAACCCCACATTGATGCTAAAACTATGGAAATCCATTATTCAAAACATCATAATGGATATACAAATAATTTAAACAATGCAATATCAGGGACAAATAAAGAATCTGAAACAATAGAAAATATTCTTAACTCTTTAGATTTAAATAATTCAGCCCTAAGAAATAACGCTGGTGGATATTATAACCACTGTCTTTTTTGGGAAATTTTGTCTCCTAATAGTGAAGGAAAGCCTCTTGACAAAACCTCAAAATTAATTAATGATTCTTTTGGTTCATTTGAAAATTTTGAAGATCAATTTTCAAAAGCTGCCTCAGCGAGATTTGGATCTGGTTGGGCTTGGCTATGTAAAAAAAATGATTCTTTGGAAATTTGTTCAACAGCAAATCAAGATAATCCACTCATGACTGGTATTGGATGTGAAGGTAAACCAATTCTTTGTCTGGATGTATGGGAACACGCGTACTATTTAAATTATCAAAATAGAAGACCTGAATACATAAAGGCTTTTTTTGAAATAATAAATTGGGGGAAAGTTGAGGAGATTTTAAATAGCTAAGTCAATAAGCTCTCTGCGATTTACCCTCGTAGAAGTTTATAAATGATTTGTTAGCGATTTTACTGCCTCCTGGAGTTGGATAGTTGCCAGTAAAATACCAATCCCCTTTGTGATTTGGACAAGCTCTATGTAAATCCTCGACTTTTTGAAAAATTATTTTTACCTCTGAATTTATATCTTTATCAACTAAAAGTTCAGCAATTTTGTTGGATATTTTTTGATAAGAAAAAGGTTTGTATAATTCTTTTACATAATTTACTGATTCAGCAGTATTATTTTTTAAACTTTTTATGCATTTTTGATATATACCATCAATTATTTCTTTTTCATTTCCATTCAAACGGTGTAATTCAAGAGCTGCCCTAAACGCAACAAAATCCTCTAATTTTGCCATATCAATTCCATAACAATCAGGAAACCTTATTTGTGGAGCACTAGATATTATAATTATTTTTTTTGGTCCTAACCTGTCAAGCATTTTTAAAATGCTTTTTTTCAATGTAGTTCCCCTTACAATACTGTCATCAATTACAACAAGATTATCTGTTTTTTTAACAACTCCATAGGTAATGTCATAAACATGTTCAACTAAATCATTTCTACTTTTATCTTCTGTTATGAACGTTCTTAATTTAGCGTCTTTAATAGCGATTTTCTCAATTCGTGGTCTCAATTTCAATAAATTAGATATTTTAATTCTATCAATTTTTTCTTTATTTAATTCATTGTTAATTTTTTCTCTAACAAAATCTTGAGCAGCACCAATTAAACCATAAAAAGACGTTTCAGCAGTATTTGGAATATAAGAGAAAACTGTATTTGTTAAATCTTGTGAAATCAAATCAAGTGTTTGCGGTAAAAGAAACCTTCCCAAACTTTTCCTTTCCTTGTATATTTCCAAATCACTACCCCGAGAAAAATAAATCCTTTCAAAAGAGCAAGATTGTTGTATTTTTTTTTCCAAAACTTCTTTAAAGAAAACACTTCCAGACTTTTTTATTATAATTGCAGATCCTGGATCAAGTTCTTTAATATTTTTATATGGTATGTTAAAAACTGTTTGAATAACTGGTCTTTCAGAGGCAACTACAACTATTTCATCATTCTCAGAATAAAAGGCTGGTCTTATTCCTGAGGGATCTCTGAGAACAAATGCATCTCCATGACCTAACATTCCAGCAATTGCATAACCACCATCCCAATCTCGAGCAGCTTTCTTTAATATTTTTGAAATTTTCAGTCTCTCTGCAATAAGTGGAGAGGCTTGATTTTTATTGAAACCTTCTTTTTTTAAATCTTTATAAACTTTTGCTACTGCATCATCAAGAAAGTGGCCTATTTTTTCCATGACTGTAATAGTATCAGCTTTCTCTTTTGGATGTTGTCCGAGCAATATTAAGTTTTTAAATAACTCAGAAACATTTGTCATATTAAAATTGCCCGCAACTATTAAGTTTCTGTGCATCCAATTATTTTGTCTTAAAAAAGGATGAACACTTTCAATTCCATTTTTCCCAAATGTTCCATATCTAACATGTCCCAACATTAATTCACCTAAATATGGAGCTACTTGTTTTAAATTTTCGCAATCATTTAAAATATTTTCATTTTTTTTAACATCATTAATTCTATCTATTATTTGACTAAATATATCTTGAATTGGTTGTTGGTCAACTGATCTGACCCTGCTAATATATCTCTGGCCTGGTTTCATATTAAGCTTAATACTTGCAAAACCAGCTCCATCTTGACCTCTGTTATGTTGTTTCTCCATCATTAGATACATTTTTTTTATGCCATACAATGGAGTACCATATTTATCATTATAAAATTGAAGTGGTTTTTTTAACCTAATTAAAGCAATTCCACACTCATGGTTAATATGATCACTCATAGATGTTTTTGGATTTAATGTCCATTTAATGAAGTTAGTGATTTAAAATGATTTAATCTTTCATTTATGTCAAATTTGGTGATATCTAGCAAAGATTGTATTCCAAAAGATTCAACTGTGAATGAAGCTAGAATTGTACCATACAAAATTGATTGTTTTATGGTTTCAAAGTTTACAATTTCTTGGTTTGCTAAAAAACCTGCAATTCCTCCTGCAAATGTATCACCTGCACCTGTTGGATCTTTAGTTTTTTTGGTTGGATAAGATGGAATAATAAATAGTTTATAATTACTAAAAAACGTACACCCATGTTCACCTTTTTTAATTATTAAATACTTTATTCCCATTTTTAAAATTTTTTCAGCTGCCTTCAAGAGCGAATTTTCTCCAGACAACAACCTTGCCTCCTCATCATTAAGAGAAAGTAGATCAACATTAGGAATAATTTTTTCTAAAATATTTCTAAAATTTTGGATCCATATATTCATTGTATCAAGCAAAATAAATTTTGGACGAGATTTAATTTGATTAAGAATATCTAATTGAATCTTTGGATCTAAATTTCCAATAATCAAAATTTCAGGTTTTGAATTGATTTTATTAATAGATGGTTTGAATTTTTCTAAAACATTTAGCTTAGTCTCTAACGTAATTCTTGAATTCATATCTTGACTATATCTACTACTCCAAAAAAAGGTATTTGATTTAACATCTTTTTTTATACCATCGCAATTAATTTTACTTTTTTTCAGAATCTCCAGATCTTTATCCTCAAAATCTTTACCAATAACTGAAATTATTGAACATTCATTAGAAAATTTAGAGGCTGCTAAAGCAATATATGGGCATGAGCCCCCGAGTATTCTACTAACTTTATAAAAAGGGGTTTCAATAGCATCATAAGCCATTGTTCCAACTATTAAAATTTTTTTAGACATCAAACAAATATATCGTCATTAAAATTAATTATATACTTTTTAAAGAACATTATTTTCAAAATTCTTGTCTATAATTAAATTATCTCCTTTAGCTGCATTATTTGCTAAAAAATCACACCTCTCGTTTTGAGGGTGATTGTTGTGCGCCTTTACCCACTTAAACTTGATGTTATGGATTTCAAACAACTTCAAAAATTTTTTCCATAAATCAGAATTTTTTTTCCCTTTGAATTTAGTTTTCTTCCATTTAAAAACCCATTTTTTTTCGACTGCATCTATTACATACTTAGAATCAGAAAAAATAACTACTTCTTGATTTATCTTTTTTAATTTTTCAAGTGCTTTTATCACTGCAATTAATTCCATCCTATTATTAGTAGTATGTCTGTATCCATTATAAAATTCTTTTTTATAATTTTTTCCCTTCCATTGCATAACGATTCCATAACCTCCTGGACCTGGATTACCAATTGATGAACCATCTGTGTAAATTTCAACCATATTAATTAATTTAATAAACTCTCTATAACCTTGGGGTAAAATTTATGTTCAATTATTTTTACTTTTTCTGATATAATTTTTACAGTATCCGACTTATTAATTTTAATTTTTTTTTGGAATATAATTTCCCCCTCATCATAATTTTCATTAACATAGTGAATTGTTATTCCAGATATACAATCATTGTATTTTTTAACACTTTCGTGAACTTTCATGCCATACATTCCTTTACCACCATGTAAAGGTAAAAGTGAAGGATGAATATTAACAATTTTATTACTAAAATTATTAATAATATTTATAGGTATTTTAATTAAAAATCCTGCTAAAACTATCAAATCTGGTTTAATTTCTTTAAAAAAATCAAATGTTTTATTTTCATTAAATCTGTTGTTTTTAATAACTAAGTGAGGAATGTTGTGTTTTTTAGCCCTATCAAGAACGTATGCATCTGTTTTATTTGAAATTATATAAGAAATTTTTATTTTTTTTTTAGGTTTAAAATACCTAATTATTGATTCTGCATTTGAACCATTGCCTGATGCTAGAATCACAATTTTTTTCATAAAAATGTTAATTATTCAAATTTTAAATATCTATATTTCAATTAATTCAACAAAATTACTTAAAATTAATTTGTTAAAAAATATATTTAATTTAAGTTGATGAGATTATGTCTTGAAGTTTTTATATTTTTGAAAAAAACAAAAATCATTAAAATATTTATATATGTCAGATATTACATCAAGAGTCAAAGCTATAATTGTTGATAAATTAGGCGTTGACGAAAACGAAGTTGTTAAAGAAGCTAGCTTTACAAATGATCTAGGTGCTGATTCTTTAGATACAGTAGAACTAATAATGGAATTTGAAAAGGAATTTGATTTACAAATCCCTGACGATCAAGCTGAAAATATTTCAACTGTTGGACAAGCAATACAATATATTGAGGAATCTAGCTAATCTAAACTAAATGAAACCCAGACGTGTTGTGGTTACAGGCTTGGGTGCTATCACTCCAATTGGAAATAATTTAAATGAATTTTGGAAAAATTTATTGATTGGTAAAAGTGGAGCCGCTCCTATAACTTATTTTGATACATTAAATTTCAAAACTAAATTTGCATGTGAACTTAAAAATTACAATTTCTTAGATTTTTTTGATAAAAAAGAAGCTAGAAGACTTGACAAATTCTGTCAGTATTCTCTAATTTCAAGTGACGAAGCTATTGAGGATTCCGGAATTAAAAAAAATAAATTAAATCATGAAAGAGTTGGAGTAGTTTGGGGGGCTGGTATCGGAGGGTTAGAAACTTTTCAAAATGAAATAATTGAATTCACAGAGAATAATAAATTTCCGAGATTTAACCCATTTTTCATACCAAAAATGATTTCTGATATTGCACCAGGAATGATTTCAATAAAGAATCAATTTAAAGGTCCAAATTTTGCTACTGTTTCTGCTTGTGCATCATCAACAAATGCATTGATTGATGCTCTAAATTATATTAAAATGGACTATGCAGATGTAATTGTTACTGGAGGATCTGAAGCTGCAATAACTTGTGCCGGTATAGGAGGCTTTAACGCAATGCATGCTCTATCTACAAGAAATGATGATCCTAAAACTGCTTCAAGACCCTTTGACAGTGATAGAGATGGATTTGTACTAGGAGAGGGATCAGGTGCCATTATTTTAGAAGAATACGAGCATGCAAAAAAAAGAAATGCTAAAATTTATGCTGAATTTATCGGCGGAGGTCTTTCTGCAGACGCTTACCATATGACAGCTCCTCATCCTGACGGAATTGGAGCTAAAAGCGTTATGATTAATGCTCTTAAAAATTCTAAAATATCACGTGAAGAAGTTGATGCAATTAATATGCATGGAACATCAACTCCTCTGGGCGATATTTCGGAATCCACAGCAATTAAAAATGTTTTTGGTGAATATTCATATAATATTAATCTCAATTCAACAAAATCTATGACAGGACACTTACTAGGAGCTGCTGGAGCAATTGAAGCTATATCAATTATTTTATCAATTAATAAAGGTATAATTCCTCCCACAATTAATAATTTCAATCTAGACGAAAAGATAGACCCAAAACTAAATTTTACAATTTCAAAAGCTCAAAAAAGAAATGTAAATATTGCTTTATCAAATACTTTTGGCTTTGGCGGTCATAACGCTTGTGTAGTTTTCAAGAAATTTCAATAAATGAGCGTAAAATTTCACAAACTTGATTTTGTTAATGATGAAGAATTTTTTTTAATTGCTCTTCATTCCAATGTAGAAATTTTTTTTTTAGCTTACATACTAAACAAAATTTTAAAAACTTCATTCAAAAAAATGAGATATAATATTATGAGTAAAGAAAATAATTACTTATTTGAGAGATATCAGTCTTTGGACCAAAACAAAAGGGAAAAAATGGATTTATTTTCAAACAAATCTACTTTAAAAAAAAATCAAACCAAAAACCAAGTTTTTTCACTTTTTGATTCAAGTTACTCAAAAAAATTTTTTTTTATAAATGAATTTAAAGATGTTGATTTTTTTATTAAAAAAGATTCAATTAATAATTTAGATTTATTAATAAAAAAAATTAAATTGATAGAGGAAATTGAATCATCATATCTTGTAGATAAAAAACTTTTAAAAAATAAAGAAAATCTGATTTTTGATTAAAAATATGTCTAAAAAAACTAAAGTCGTAGCAACATTAGGACCTTCTTGTTCAGAGGACAGTACTATTAAAAAAATGGTTAAAAATGGGGTGGATGTATTTAGAATAAACTTTTCTCATGCTGATCACAAAAATGTTGAAAAAAAAATAAAAATTATTAGATCAATAAGTAAAAATTTAAAAGTAAACATATCAATTTTAGCTGACCTTCAAGGACCAAAGTTAAGAATTGGACTAGTTGATGACGGTTCTTTTTTGAAAGTTAATGATGAATTTGATTTATATACTTCAAATAAATTTACTGGAAACTCAAAAAAAGTATTTATTAACTACGAAAAATTTGCTAGTGATGTTAATGTTGGTGAGAAAGTCTTACTTGACGATGGAAAAATTATATTGGAAATTAAATCAACAAATAAAAAAGACTATGTCAAGTCTAAGGTAATTCAAGGTGGAGAACTAAAATCTAAAAGAGGAGTTAATTTGCCTAACACAAAAATTTCTTTGCCTGCACTGACCGATAAAGATATTTCTGATGTAATTTTTGCTATTAATAATGGAGTAGATTGGATTGCTCTTTCATTTGTTAGAAATCAGTCTGATTTGATTAAACTTAAGCAAATTAT
>Ga0066364_10000273_pt1 | contig 11400 bp, 9 predicted proteins | sample Knorr_S7_td_Surf_FD_70970 | JGI IMG/M metagenome (GOLD analysis project Ga0066364, IMG submission 70970) | Marine microbial communities from Southern Atlantic Ocean transect - Knorr_S7_td_SurfaceA_ad_6m_LV_A | ecosystem: Environmental > Aquatic > Marine > Oceanic | place: Southern Atlantic ocean...
TCTCTTTTTGCTTTCTTTCAACTGATACATTTACCACAGAAGATGAATATTCTTCAGCAAGAATTGTAAAATCAGGTAAAGATGAATTTACTGATGTATTTAAAAAAACCAAAGCAAAAAAAGATATTATAAAATTTTTTAAAATTAATTTTATCATTTATTAAAACTATTATTCTGAGGCTAAGTCAGGGCATAGAGCATCCCTAAGTCTACTGTTATTGTTTATTAAATTTATTAATTCCTTACTTTCATTACTTAATTTATCAGCTGAATTAGTAACTATTGATGATGAATTAGGATTATTCAAAAATTTAAAAAACTCACTATCGGGAGATAAAACAATCGTAGTTTCGTCATCCAATGAATTCTCATATGACATCATTGATCTATAAAATGCAAAAAAGTCTTTATCAAGGCCATAAGCTGATGCAAATATTCTATTCCTGCATGCATCTCCGATACCTCTATTGATTTCTGCATCACGGGTTGCTTCTGATAATAAAACCGTAACTGTTTTTTCAGCTTCAGCTCTAATACCCCTAGATATTTCTTGTCCTTTACCTCTAAACTCAGCGGCTTCCTGCTGTCTTTCGGTTTGCATTCTTCTATAAATCGCTTGGCTATTTGCATCTGGCAAGTCAGCTCTTTTAATTTTAACATCAACGATATTTATACCTAAATTAATAGACTGTTCATTTGCTCTCTCAGTAATTTTTTTCATAAGATCGTCTCTGTTATCCCTTACAACAGTAACAAACTCCTCAGCACCCAGGATAGATCTTAAACTTGAGGAAACGATAGCTTGCAGCCTTGAGCGAGCAATTCTCTCATCTCTGACGCTAATATAAAACTGCAAAGGGTCTGCAATCCTCCATCTTGTAAAAGAGTCAACGACAAGTCTTTTTTGATCTGCAGCTATTACCTCTTCCGCAGGTGAGTCTAAAGCTAAAATTCTTTTATCTAAATATTGGACTTGCTGGATAAAGGGCATTTTAATTTTTAAGCCTGGCTCAGTAATTGGTGCGCCAACAGGTCTTCCAAATTGAAGAACGATTGCTTGACGGGTTTCATGAACAGAAAAAAATGTATTAAAAATTAATAATACAAAGATACCAAGAAAAACTATCGAAAAAGTTTGTTTAATACTCATTATCTTTGGCCTTTCTTGTTTATTTCATTTAACGGAAGATAGGGAACTACACCCTGACCCCCAACTGATTCATTATCAACTATAATTTTATTCATACTGCCAAAAACTTTTTCCATAGTCTCTAGGAACATTCTTTGTCTTGTAACATCCTTGGCTTGAATATATTCAGAGTAAATTGATACAAATCTTGTTGCCTGACCTTCAGCCTCAGCAACAGTTTGCGATTGATAAGCTTCTGATTCCCTGAGAATTTTTGAAGCTTCACCTTGAGCTTCTGGAACAATTTTATTTGCATATGCGTTTGCTTCATTTCTGGCCCTCTCTTGGTCAGCTCTAGCAGCCTGAACATCTCTAAAAGCATCAATAACCGCAGAAGGTGGGTCAACTTTTTGCATTTTAACTTCCCTGATTTCAATTCCTGAGCCATAAGAATCAAGAGTTGATTGCATAAGAGCTCTTACATTATTTTCAGTTTTTTGACGTGCACCAGTTAATATTGGCTGGATATCAGAATTACCAACAACCTCTCTCATTGCGCTCTCAGAAACAGCTTTAATGGTTCTTTCAGGGTATTGAATTTTAAATAAAAATGAACTTGCGTCTTTAATGACCCAAAAAACTGAAAAATCAATATCAACTATATTTTCATCACCAGTAAGCATTAAGCTTTCCTCAGGAACATCTCTTAAAGACCTTGATGGATTTGAAAAACCAGATCCAGATGGACCTCGCATACCTATATCAATTCTATTAACAGTTGTTACTTTTGGAGTAATCGCAGTCTCGATTGGAAAAGGAAGATGATAATGTAAACCAGGACCAGTTTGACTTGTGAATTTTCCAAACCTTAAAACAACACCTTGCTCATCAGCATTAACTCTATAAATCCCACTTAAAGACCATAAACCAAATAAAATTAATAATACTGCAATTAAACCTTTCCAACCTTTACCTCCTCCAGGTAAAAATTTAGAAATAATTTTTTGAAGACCATCAAATGGGTTTTCAAAATTCTGGCGGTTATTATTCTGACCCCATGGATTTTGATTATTACCATTCCAACCATTATTGTTTTCATTAATTATTTTTTGTTTCATTTTTTAACTTTCTATTTACTCAATATGTCCTTATATGACATCTTGAGCTATAGAGTAAATCAAATTCAACAACATTAACGAAATTTAATTATATAAATGACAGAGAATATAAAAAAAATAATAGAAGAAAAGTTAACAATAATTACACTTCCAAATAAAAAAAAGCTTATTGAAGAAGAAATTATTGAAGGTATTAGCTATAAAGATGGTCATATTCAAATTTCTCTCTTTGCAAATAAAGACAATATTGAAGAAATAGAGTTTGTTGGAAAATTAATAAAAAAAGAGCTTCAAAATATTGAAGGCGTTATAAGCGTTACAACTGTTTTAACAAATGAACCTAATAAGAGAGAGACCAATAATAAAACAGAAGATAAAAAACAAAAAATTCAACAAATTAACAACGTTAAAAAAATTATAGCTATCGCAAGTGGTAAAGGTGGAGTTGGAAAGTCAACAATTTCAATTAATTTAGCATCTGCATTCTCTTTGATAGGTAAAAATGTCGGTATTCTTGATGCAGATATTCATGGACCATCGATTCCTCATATGCTTGGTTTAAAGGGTAAACCTGAAGTTAATAGCGATAAAAAAATTATTCCTTTTGAATTTAATTCGATGAAAGTAATGTCGATAGGATTTTTACTAAATGATGAACAACCGGTTGTCTGGAGGGGACCAATGGTTCATTCGGCTATAAAACAAATGGCAACAGAAACAGATTGGGGTGAGTTAGATATATTAATAATTGATATGCCACCTGGTACAGGTGATGCCCAAATAACAGTATCTCAACATTTGCCTCTGGATGGAACAATTATAGTCTCAACACCACAGCCGGTAGCATTGAATGATGCAGTTAAAGCCATAGGAATGTTCAGAAAGGTAGATATTCCAATTATTGGTATAATAGAAAATATGTCTTATCTCCTATTAGAGGATGGAAAAAAAGAAGATATTTTTGGAAAGGATGGCGCCAAAAATATGTCAGAAAAAGAAAAAATATTCTTTATTGAAGAAATACCTTTAGATAAAGAAATTCGGGAAAGTTCAGATAGAGGAGTTCCATATATTTTTGAAAAAAGAGATGGGCTTACAAAAGATATATTTTTAAAGGCTGCAAAAAAAATAAATAAAATAATTTAAAAATTTATTTTTTTTCATAAATTACCAAACGATGAGAACAACTATCACCTTCTTGTTTTGTTATTTCACCTGTAAAAATCTCGTTATAAGAATTTCTGTTGAACGATGGAAAGAAAACATCTCCCTCTGGGGATGAGTAAACTTCAGTATAGTAAATTTTTGAAGCAATTTTTAAAAAATACTTAAAAAGGTACTCTCCTCCGATAATCATTATTTCATTTGTTTCTCTATTTTTTGCGAATTCCTTTGCTTTTAAAATTGAGTCTTCAATACTTGTGCAAAAAATAACGCCTTCTTTTTTTAATGATGTTTGTGTTGTAACAACAATATTATCTCTTCCGGGTAATGGACGACCAATAGAGTCCCATGTTTTTCTTCCCATTATCATTGGTTTATTCATTGTCAATTTTTTAAAATTAGATAAATCAGATGGTAAATCCCATGGCATAGATCCATTATTACCAATAACGCCATTTTCGGCTACTGCAACAATTAAACTAAAATTAAACATTGTTATACCGCTACTGGAGCAGGAATATGAGGATGAAAATCATAGTCCTCTAGAACAAAATCTTCAAAATTAAAATCAAAGATACTTTTAGGATTAGAGGTAATTTTCATTTTGGGTAACTCTTTAAAATCTCTTCCCAATTGTTCTTTAGCTTGGTCAAAATGATTAGAGTACAAATGAGCATCACCAAATGTATGAACAAATTCTCCAATATCTAGCTTTAAAATTTTTCCAATCATCATGGTTAAAAGAGCATATGATGCAATATTGAAAGGAACGCCAAGAAAAATATCAGCTGATCTTTGATAAAGTTGGCAGGAAATTTTACCATTTGAAACATAAAATTGAAATAAACAGTGACACGGAGGAAGAGCCATTTTTTCAACATCAGATGGATTCCAAGCTGTAACAATAAGCCTTCTCGAATCAGGGTTAGTTTTAATTTGGTTAATTAGGCCAGATATTTGATCAATTGTCTCTCCATTTCGACCAGGCCATGATCTCCATTGATGACCATAAACAGGCCCCAATTCACCATTCTCATCAGCCCATTCATCCCAAATACTGACACCATTTTCTTTCAAATAAGATATATTAGTTTCACCTTTTAAAAACCATAAAAGCTCATAAATAATTGATTTTAAATGAATTTTTTTTGTTGTTAATAATGGAAATCCTTTTGATAAATCAAATCGCATTTGATAACCAAATACTGATCGAGTACCAGTACCTGTTCTATCATTTTTGTCGGTACCATTTTCTAAAACGTGTTTTAATAATTTATGATATTGTCTCAAAGAAAACTCCTAAAACTAATATTAATTCTAAACTACTTTTTTGTCTCTTCAAATTTTATTTAATCGATTGTATAAAAGAAATGCTGGTTTACCAGATATAGTGATAAACGGTTGATATAATAAACTGTTCGGACCCGGGGGCGGTACCCGGCACCTCCACCATAATTATGGGGGTGAAATAGGATCGACGAGAGCGTAAAAATCTTCTTTTCACTCGGCATTGTTCCGCCGTTATCGGGCTATTTTATAGAAGCAAAAAGCGACTATGCAGAGTATTCTCTCGCAGCTTAATGTGTGAGTTACTCAACTTAACTCCTAATTATTTGCATAATTAGGCGGGGTTTGAGGGGCACCTGGCAACAGAAGCTCCTTGTTTAATTCTAAACAAATTAACTTGGAGATTTACTGTGAAGAAAGAAAGACAAGAATCAGATGCTTTTGGTAAAATTAAAGTAGAAAGCGATAAATATTGGGGTGCTCAAACACAAAGGTCTCTTAAGAATTTTAAAATCGGAGGAGAGAAAATGCCTATTCCTCTTATCAGGGCTTTAGGTATAGTAAAATTATCTGCCGCCACAGTGAATAAAAATATGGGGGCTCTTAAACCAAAAATTGCTAATGCGATAATAAAAGCATCAAAGGAAGTTATTAATGGTAAATTTGATAATCACTTTCCTTTGGTTGTCTGGCAAACTGGTTCAGGAACTCAATCTAATATGAATGCAAATGAAGTTATATCAAACAGAGCCATTGAAATTCTTGGAGGTAAACTTGGATCAAAAGAACCAGTTCATCCGAATGATCATTGTAATATGTCTCAATCTTCAAATGATACATTTCCCACTGCAATGCATATAGCAGCAGCAATTGAGATTAATAAAGAACTTATTCCTTCTCTTAAAAAATTGTCTTCTTCAATAGGAAAAAAAGAAAATGAATTTAAAAAAATTATCAAAATAGGGCGAACTCACCTTCAAGATGCTACTCCAGTAACGCTAGGACAAGAATTTTCAGGATATAAAGCACAAATTGATAATGGGATTAAAAGAATACAAAAGTCATCTGAGGAGCTTTATATTCTAGCTCAAGGAGGAACTGCTGTTGGAACTGGTTTAAATTCAAAAAAAGGCTTCGATAAAAAGTTCGCTTCAGAATGTAAAAAAATTACTAAATTGCCCTTTAAAACCTCTGAAAATAAATTTGAAGCCCTAGCAACACATGATGCACTTGTTGAGGTTTCTGGAAGTTTAAATACTATAGCCGCTTCATTATTTAAAATTGCCAATGATATAAGATTGCTTGGTTCTGGTCCTAGATCTGGATTAGGTGAATTACAATTACCTGAAAATGAACCAGGATCATCTATTATGCCTGGAAAAGTTAATCCAACTCAATGTGAAGCAATGACAATGCTTTGTCTGCAAATTATTGGAAATCATACAACAATAAGTACCGCTGGTAGTCAAGGCCATTTCGAGCTTAATGTTTTTAAGCCTTTAATTGCATATAATATTTTACAATCAATAAAATTACTTTCAGATGGATCAGAAAGTTTTATGAAGAATTGTATAGCGGGAATCAAGCCAAATAAAACCAGGATAAAAGAATTATTAAATAACTCTCTAATGCTTGTTACATCTCTTGCACCAGTTATTGGATATGATAATGCATCAATTATAGCTAAATCAGCTCATAAGAATGGCACAACATTAAAAGAGGAAGCAATTAAGCAGGGTTTCGTAACTGAAGAGGAATATATTAAAATTGTTAAACCAGAAAAAATGATTTCCCCCACATAATATTATGAATCAAATTAAAAAGTCACTAATACTATCTGGACATAAAACTAGTATCGCTCTAGAGAAAGAATTTTGGAAAGCTCTTGAGATTATCTCTAAAAGTAAAAATATTGGTATTGATAAATTAATTGAAAAAATTGATAAAAAAGAAAGAAATGGAAGCCTGGCTTCTGCAATAAGAGTTTTTATTCTAAAAAAATTTATGAAGCTTAATTAAAAATGAATCATTGTATGCTTATAATGTTTTATAAATAATCATTTTAAATTATGTACCACATGTTGCCTCAAGATAGTATTAAATGACAAACTTCAAGACCCTTGAAAACTTTAAGAGATTAAATGAAGTTCAAAAAGAGGCTGTTCTTCATGATAAAGGACCATTATTGGTTTTAGCTGGTGCTGGTACAGGTAAAACTGGTGTTTTGACCACAAGACTCTCAAGATTATTAATTGAAAATATTGCGTTACCTGGAGAAATCCTTGCAGTAACTTTTACCAATAAAGCTGCAAATGAAATGAGATCAAGAGTTAGTGATCAAATAGGTGATAAAGCATCAGGTCTAAAATGGTTAGGAACTTTTCATTCTATTGGCGCTCAAATATTAAGAACATATCCAGAAAAAATTGGATTAAAAAATGATTTTATAATTCTTGATACTGATGACCAGATAAGACTCCTTAAACAATTAATTAGAGATGAGAATATCGATGATAAAAAGTGGTCTCCAAAGGCGCTTTTAAACCTAATTGATAAATGGAAAAATAAGGGAATTCTTCCCGGGAATATTTCTCGAGATGATGGAGATTATTTTGCAAATGGCAAAGGTGCAATTTTATATAAAAAGTATCAAGATCAATTAAAGTTTTTTAATGCTGCAGATTTTGGAGATCTAATTCTTGAATGTATAAGACTTTTTAATGAAAATCAGGATATTTTACAACAATATCAAAATCGTTTTAAATTTATGTTAGTTGATGAATATCAAGATACGAATTCATCTCAATATTCTCTTTTAAAATTGCTATCAAATAAATGGATGAATATTTGTTGTGTCGGTGATGATGATCAATCCATTTATTCTTGGAGAGGAGCAGAAGTAAGTAATATCTTAAGGTTTGAAAAAGACTTTCCAAATGCAAAAATTATTAGATTAGAGCAAAATTATAGATCGACAGGAAATATTTTAGCAGCTGCCTCAAGATTAATTGAATCAAATGAATCAAGATTTGGAAAAACTTTATGGACCTCTTCCTCTGGGGGAGAAAAAGTATCTATAACCTCCACTTGGGACGGTGAGGAAGAAGCAAGAATAATTACTGATGAAATAGAAAGCTATTCTCTAAATAATAAAAACCTTGACGAAATCGCAATATTAGTAAGAGCAAGTTTCCAAATGAGAGAATTTGAAGATAGATTCATATCAGTTGGTTTACCTTACAAAGTAATTGGTGGTCCAAGATTTTATGAGAGAAAAGAAATAAGGGATGCAAATGCCTATTTTAGAATTGCGATTCAACCAAATGATAGCTTAGCACTTGAGAGAGTTCTTAATACACCTAAAAGAGGAATTGGTGAAACAACGATAAAAAAAATTAAGGATTATTCTAAAAATAATAATATTTCGACCATTGAGGCCATTAGAGACCTTATAAAAACATCAGAAATAAAACCAAAAACAAAAATTTCTCTTAAAAACTTTGTTGAATTAACAGATCGATGGCACAGCCTATTAAATGAAAGAAATCATTATGAGCTAGCTGAAATAATTCTTGAAGATTCTGGGTATTTAGAAATGTTAAGAAACGATGATACAATTACTGCAGCAGGAAGGTTAGAAAATATAAAAGAATTATTTAGATCTATTGAGCCCTTTGAGAGCTTACATGCTTACCTAGAGCATATAGCGCTTGTTATGGAAATAGATAAAAATCCTGATGGCAATAAAGTAAGCCTTATGACGTTACATGCCGCTAAAGGACTTGAGTTTGATTTTGTTTATCTCCCTGGGTGGGAAGAAGGTGTATTTCCTAATCAGAGATCTCTTGATGAAGGAGGTATAGAGTCTCTTGAGGAGGAAAGAAGGCTTGCCTATGTTGGAATAACTAGGGCAAAAATTAAATCATCAATCTTTTATGCCGCAAATAGAAAAATGCACAACCAATGGCTTTCTTGCCTACCCTCAAGATTTATCAATGAAATGCCGGAGGATAATTTAGAAATTAATTTATCACACTTTTCAGGTAATCAAAAAAGTTTTACCGACATAGAAGAAGATACTTTTGATCAATCAGATTATAGTACACCTGGCTGGGAAAGAGCAAAAATAGAATCAAGCATTAAAAATTTTGAAACTAATGAACCAAAAATAATTACAAACTCGAATGCGAAGTTTTCAAAAGGATCAATCGTAATACATAAAAAATTTGGTCAAGGAAAAGTTGAAAGTGTAGACGGAAAAAAATTAACAATTAATTTCGGTGAGAGTGGTACTAGGAAAGTGATGGAAAATTTTGTAGAGTCTTTGAATTAAAAGTCTATACATTAATTCATTTAACCAATTATAATAATTAAATTATGCCGGCAAATATCGAACAAAATATTAAAAAAATTCGTGAACTTTTTGAAGAGGAACTGATAGATGCATACATAATCCCGCATGAAGATGAATTTTTAACTGAATATGTGCCAGACCATTCAGAAAGATTAGCGTTTATTACAGGATTTTCTGGGTCTGCTGGTCTAGCAATTATTACAAAAAATAAAGCAGCTATTTTTGTAGATGGGAGATACACAACTCAAGTTAAAATACAAACCTCTGGAAAAATATTTGATCATGAAAATTTAAATTATTCCGACATAGAGAAATGGATTAAATTAAATCTTAAAGAAACAAGTGAAATTGGTTTTTGTCCAATGACAATATCACTTGAAAAATTTAATTCATTTAAAAACTCTATCTCTGACACAAAAATTAAATTTAAAAAAATTGATAATTTAGTTGATAAGTTGTGGTTAAAGAAACCTAAACAAAATAATAGTTTAATTTATAAACATAATAAAAAATTTACAGGAGTATCCCATAAAGAAAAAAAAGAGCTAATAATAAAAGAAATAATCAAAAATAATTGTGATTCTCTCTTTATAAGTGAACCAGAAAATACTTGCTGGTTTCTAAATATAAGGGGAAACGATTTAGATTTTACTCCATTGGTTCGATGTTATTCGTTGATTGAAAGAAATGGAGAAATTTATATTTTTTCAAACCATAAAATTTCAAGTAATATAAAAAAATATTTCCAACTAAATAATATCACACATCTTCCAATAGGAAAAATTGAAGATTTTTTTAAAAATAAAAATTTTAAAAGAACTATATTTGATTTTAAAACTACTCCATATGGACTGGCAGATGTTATTTTTAAATACTCAACTGATTATAGAAATATCCAAAATCCCTGTAGTCTTTTTAAGGCATGCAAGAACAGTACTGAAATTAAAGGTGCTATAAATGCACATGTTAGAGATGGGGTAGCTTTAACTAAGTTTTTATTTTGGTTGGACAATAAATCTGAAAAAGACGAATTAAATGAAATTGATATTGAAAAAAAATTATTACGTTTAAGAGAAAAAGAAGAAAATTTTATTTCTCCTTCTTTTAGTACAATTGCAGGAACAGGTAGTAATGGAGCAATTATTCATTATAAAGCTGATAAGAACAATTGTAAAAAGCTTAAGGCTGGCGATCTTTTGCTTGTTGACTCAGGAGGGCAATATCTTGATGGTACTACCGATGTAACCAGAACTATTGCATTATTTCCAAATGAGAAAAAAGTAAATCAAGAAAAGAGAGATAGATTTACTAGAGTATTGAAAGGTCATATAGCTATAGCATGTTCTACCTTCAAGAAAGGTACTATTGGAAAAGATTTGGACCCTTTGGCAAGAAAATTTCTAATAGAAGAAGGTTTAAATTATAATCATGGAACAGGTCATGGCGTCGGTTCATTTCTAGGTGTTCACGAAGGTCCACAGAGTATATCCCCTCTTGGCATTCAAGAAATTAAAAAAGGTATGATAATTTCAAATGAACCTGGATATTATAAAGAAAATGAATACGGAATTAGAATTGAAAATCTAATAGTTGCTCAAGAAATGGATAAAAACGATAATCATTTGTGCTTTAAAACACTTACTTTAGCACCAATCGATAAAAATTTAATATGTATAAATATGCTTAATAAAGAAGAAATAACTTGGGTAAACTCTTATCATGAAAAAGTTTTTGAAACTTTATCAAAATTTATGCGAGATAAAGAATTAATTTGGTTAAAGGAAAGTTGTAAACCTATTCTTCAATGAAATCATTCCATTCCTCTTCTGAAAAGACTCTTATTCCAAAATTGTTTGCTTTATCAACTTTCGATACAGTTGGTTTATCTCCAGCAATTAAGTAGTTAGTCTTTTTTGAAAGTGATGATGAAAGTTTGGCACCTAAAAGTTCAATTTTTACCTTTGCCTCAGCACGACTCATAGTTTTAAGTGTGCCAGTAATTAGGATCGTTTTATTAGATATTTTAGTCACCTTAATCTCTTTGTTATAATTTTTTACAGTTATTCCTGACTCAATTAATTCTAAAATTAATTGTCTAGTATCACTATTTTGAAAGAAATCTATAATTGAAATGGCTACTTTTTCGCCAACACCATCCAAGGATAAAAGCTCCTGCATTGATTGATTTATGCTATTACTTGAAATATTTTCTATCATAACATCAATAGATTTATAATAATTTGCAATCAAGTCTGCTGAGGACAAACCTAAATGCCTTATCCCAAGAGAAAATAAAAAGCGATCTAAATCAATTTCTCTTTTTTTATTAATAGCTTCAAATAACTTTA
>Ga0066364_10000274_pt1 | contig 11387 bp, 7 predicted proteins | sample Knorr_S7_td_Surf_FD_70970 | JGI IMG/M metagenome (GOLD analysis project Ga0066364, IMG submission 70970) | Marine microbial communities from Southern Atlantic Ocean transect - Knorr_S7_td_SurfaceA_ad_6m_LV_A | ecosystem: Environmental > Aquatic > Marine > Oceanic | place: Southern Atlantic ocean...
AATTGCTCCACAATTAACTGCAATATATTTTGCATGTTTTCTATGGGAATATTGATGTATAATTTTAGGAATATTCTCTTTTCCAACACCACTTTCACCTGTAACAAGAACAGATATATCTGAGTTTGCAACTTGAATAGATTTTTCAAGGGCTCTGTTTAATTTTGGGTTATCTCCAATTATACCAAATCTTTGTTTTACAGATAAAACTGAATCCATTATACTTTAGTTTTTAATTGATTTATATTTCCAATTAGAGTTGCAGTTGTACAATCGCTAATATAGACATCTACAGTATCACCCAATTTAAAGTTGTATTTAGGAAAAACAACAACATTATTTTCGGTTGTTCTTCCGCTCCAAAAATCATTTGATTTTTTAGATTCTTTATCAATGAGCACTTCACAATTTTTATTAATGAAACTTTTATTTCTTTCTAGGCTATGTTTTTGTTGAAGAGTAATTATTTCCTCTAATCTTCTTTGTTTAATTTCTGGAGAGACATCATCTTTAAAGTGCCTAGCTGCATATGTTCCTGGTCTTTCAGAATATGCAAACATATATCCAAAGTCATACTTTACTTTTTCCATAAGAGATAAAGTATCTTGATGATCTCTTTCAGTTTCGGATGGAAATCCGGTAATCATATCATGGGAGATACCACAATTGGGTATTATCTCTCTAATTTTCTTTGTAAGATCAATATACTCCTTTCTAGTATGAAGTCGATTCATTTTTTTTAAAATTCTATCACTTCCAGACTGAATTGGAAGGTGAATATAGTTACAGATATTTTCATAGCTAGACATTGTTTCAATTACCTCAATTGTCATGTCCTGAGGGTTTGAAGTTGAAAATCTTATTCTGATTTCAGGAAAACTTGAAGCAACTAAATCAAGTAAGCTTGAAAAATTTACAGAATTTTTCTTTTCCTCTTCTGTCGCCTTTTTAAAGTCTTTTTTTGGACCTCCACCATACCATAAATAACTATCAACATTTTGTCCAAGTAATGTTATTTCCTTGTATCCTTTTTGATTTAATTCATCTATCTCCCTCAATATGCTGTCAGGATTTCTACTTCTCTCTCTTCCTCTTGTAAATGGTACTACACAAAATGTACACATATTATCACACCCTCTTGTTATTGATACAAAAGCATTAATACCGTTATTATGAATTCTAACGGGTGAAATATCTCCATAGGTTTCAGACTTTGATAGTATAACATTAACTGCCTTTTGGTTATGATCAACCTCATCCAATAGGTTTGGGAGGTCTTTGTAAGAATCTGGTCCCACAACTAGGTCAACCATCTTTTCTTCTTCAAGAAGCTTATCCTTTAATCTTTCTGCCATACAGCCTAAAAGTCCTATTTTTAAATTACGATTCTCCTTTTTGTAAGAATTGTATGTTTTAAGTTTATTTCGAACTGTTTGCTCAGCCTTATCTCTAATTGAGCAGGTATTTAATAGTACAAGATTTGCTTTCTTAGAATCATCAGTTAATTCATAACCATCTTCTTTTAATATAGATGCAACAACCTCACTGTCAGCAAAATTCATCTGACACCCATATGTTTCAATAAATAACGACTTCTTTTTGATGAAAATTAATTTTTGGTAAAAATACTCAATTAATTTAAATTATGCCAATTTGTCAGTATTTATGAATTATAATCTTTGATTTTATCGTAACCTCCAGGTATATTTGAAAAGTTTGATATTCCTTTGGCAAGAAGAATTGATGATGCTATCATACTTCTGTATCCTCCCTTACAGTGTACATAGAATTTTTCTTCAAAAGAAATCTTTTCAACAGACTTACTTAGGTTGATTAAAGGAATATTAAGAGAATTTTGCAATGATTCACTTTTATGTTCATTTTCTGATCTTACATCAAGGATATCTTTATTATTATCACAAGTTGAGAATTTTGATGCAGACTCATTAAATACTTTACTAATAATACCACCATTTTTAATCCAGCTATTAACTCCACCTTTTAAATATCCAATGACATTGTCAAACCCAACTCTTGAAAGTCTAATTATTGCTTCTTTCTCTCTACCTTTAGGTGCAACTAAAATTAACTTTTTAGAAATATCTTCTAATATTTCTCCAACCCAAGGGGCAAATCTTCCATCTAGTCCAATAAAAATTGACCCTGGTATGTGAGAAGATGAAAAATCTTCAACACTTCTTACATCAAGTATTGTTATCTTTTCTTTACGTCTACTTTCAACTTGGCGAGGAGTTAAAGCATTAAAACTCCTTTCGATTATTTCATCAGATTCATCATATCCTTTTTTGTTTAACATTACATTATCAGGAAAATATTTTGGAGGATCTAATAATCCATCTAAAACTTCTCTAATAAATTCATCTTTTGTCATATTCTCTCTAAGGGCATAGTTAGTCTTTTTTTGATCACCCAGTGTTCCAATAGTTTCAGAGCTGAGATCTTTCCCGCATGAACTACCCTCTCCATGTCCTGGATAAATAATTACGCCATCATTTAGAGTCATTATTTTATTTCTAAGGCTATCAAATAACATTGAGGCTAAATCTCTATTGCTCATAACAGAGTTTTGAGATAAGTCTGGTCTACCAACATCACCTAAAAAAAGAGTATCTCCAGTAAAAATAGCATGATCTTTTCCAGATGAATCTTTTAATAAATAAGTGGTACTTTCAACGGTATGTCCTGGTGTATGGATTGCAACTATAGTTATATCCCCGATTTTAAATTCTTGATAATCTTTTGCAATTATATTTTCAAAATTGGTTTCTGTATTGGGTCCATATACTATTTCTGCTCCTGATTTTTTTGCTAGATTTAAATGACCACTAATAAAATCTGCATGAATATGCGTTTCAAAAATGTATTTGATTTTTGAATTACTTGCTTTGGCTTTAGAAATATATATATCAGCCTCTCTTAAAGGGTCAATAATAGCTACCTCATTGTTACTCTCAATATAGTAAGAACCCTGCGATAAACACTTAGTATATATTTGTTCAACTTTCATCTAAATACAAAATTACTTTCTTTAAAACTAACTAACAATTATGTTAAACAAATTTTAAAATTTTTATTTTTTTTTGATTCATAAGAATAAATCTAGTTACATTTAGGCCCAAAAAATAAAATATGCCAAAAAATTTAGTCATCGTTGAGTCCGCTACAAAAGCAAAGACAATTGAAAAGATTTTAGGACAAGACTTTAAAGTTGTTTCTTGTGTTGGGCATATTTCAGACCTTCCAGTTAAAGAATTAGGAGTTGATGTTGATAATGATTTTAAACCAAAATATATAATTCCTACAGAAAAGAAACCTGTTATAAAAGACCTTAAAAAGTTTGTCAGTGAATCAGACAAAGTTTGGTTAGCTAGTGATGAAGATAGAGAAGGAGAAGCAATTGCTTGGCATCTATATGAAAATTTAAATTTGACGAATAAAGATTACGATCGAATAGTATTTCATGAGATAACTAAAAACGCTATTTTGACTGCATTAGATAGTCCTCGAGAAATAAACTATAATCTTGTAAATGCTCAACAAGCGAGAAGAGTCTTAGACAGATTAGTAGGTTATGAATTGTCTCCAGTACTATGGAGAAAAGTTAAGACAGGCCTTTCTGCTGGTAGAGTTCAGTCAGTTTCTGTAAGACTTATTGTTGAAAAGGAAAGAGAAATTAAAAACTTTTTAACGAATAGTACTTTCAAGTCAATTGGAATTTTTAAAAATTCAAGTGGAGTCAACCTGAAGGCTGAGTTAAACAATAAATTTGATTCTAGTCATGAAGTTAAATTGTTCCTTCAAAAAAATATTAATGCTATATATACTGTATCTAACGTAGAAAAAAAACCTGCTAAGAAATCTCCAACTCCTCCTTTTACCACATCAACACTTCAGCAAGAGGCTTCAAGGAAACTAGGTTTTGGAGTTACAAGGACCATGTCAACTGCTCAAAAACTTTATGAAGCAGGATTAATAACTTATATGAGAACAGATAGTGTTACAATATCTGAGGAAGCAAAAACATCAATTTTATCAAAAATTGAGAGTAAATATGGAGATAGTTATGTAAATCTGAGGAATTATAAAAATAAAAATAAATCAGCCCAAGAGGCTCATGAAGCTGTTAGACCAACAGATATTTCGGTTGAAGATATATCTTCAGATTATGATCAGCAAAGATTGTATCAACTTATATGGAGAAGGACAATTTCCTCACAAATGTCAGATGCACAAATAGAGAGAACAGTTGTAAATATTGACTCAAACTCTTTTGATCAAATATTTATTGCTAGAGGTGAAGTAATTAAATTCGATGGTTTTCTAAGAGTATATAATGAAGGAACTGATGATGAGGTACAGGAAGAAAAAGGGATTCTACCACAATTAAATGTTAATGAGAATCTTGACTTAGTCAATATTATATCAAGAGAATCATTCTCTAGACCACCATCTAGATATACCGAAGCATCTTTGGTGAAAAAATTGGAAGAACTAGGTATTGGTAGACCTGCAACTTATGCTACCACAATATCAACAATTCAGAACAGAGGTTATGTATCTAAAGGTGAGAATGAAGGTCAAGAAAGAACATACAAATCCATAGAATTAAAAAATGGAGATATTATTGAGAGGACTTCAACTGAAAAGACTGGTTCTAACAAAGGTAAGCTTGTACCTACTGATATTGGGATAATTGTAAATGACTTTCTAGTTGATAATTTCAATAATATTCTTGACTATGGATTTACAGCAGAAGTTGAAAAGAGTTTTGACAAAATAGCTGAAGGAAATCAAAATTGGACTGATATTATAAAACAATTTTATACTGATTTTCATTCAAATGTAAATATTGTAAAGGATACAGCTGAAAGGCAATCTGGTGAAAAAATTTTAGGAGAAGATCCAGTTTCAGGAAGAGTTGTTAAAGTGAGACTTGGAAAGTTTGGTCCAATTGCTCAGATAGGAACAATTGATGATGAGGATAAACCAATTTTTGCTAGCTTGACAAAAGATCAACAGTTAGATACTATAACTCTAAACGAAGCACTAGAACTGTTTAAGTTTCCCAAGGAAATTGGGACTTATAAAGGTGAGACTGTAACTGTCAATAATGGTAGATATGGTCCATATTTAAAATATTCCTCAAAATCTATCTCAATTCCAAAGGAAATTGATCCACATTCAGTAAACATAGATTCTGCAATTCCTCTGATTGATGAAAAGTTAAAATCAGATGAACCTATCCATATTTATAATGATTTACCTGTAATAAAAGGAAAGGGTAGGTTTGGACCATTTATAAAGTGGAATGAAATGTTTATAAATGTAAACAAGACGTATGACTTCGATAATCTTACCGTTGAAAATATCGAGGAATTAATTGAGTTAAAATTAAAAAAGGAAAAAGAAAAATTAATTACTGAGTGGGTTGATGAAGGCATTAAGCTTGAAAAAGGTAGATGGGGTAGATCAATTCTCTCAACGGGTAAAAAGAAAATAGAGATTCCAAAAGAAATTGACCCCAAAACTATTACATTAGATATTGCTAAAGAATATCTAAATCCAAAAAAGAAAAAATGAGCCTTGAGCTATTAAAACCTGTTTCAGAAAATTTAATCGATGAATTAGATGAAAATTACTCACAAGGATCACTTTTTAATAAAATAAAATTTCATAGAGAACAGTCAGGTATTCCCGATATAAATTCATCAAATCTTTGCATAATTGGAATTAGCGAAACCAGAAACTCTTATTTTGAATCCGAAATACATGATTTAAGTATATTTAGAAAGCAGCTATATAAACTAAAACAGGGTAGATGGAAAATATCTATTTCTGACTTAGGTGATCTTCCTAATGGGAATACTGTTGAGGATACCTATCACGCACTTTATGATATATGTAAGGAATTATTTTCAAAAAAAATTACTTTGGTAATAATTGGAGGAAGTAATGATATTATTTATCCGATTTTCAAATCTTTTGATTCTTATTCTGAAAAAATAAATATTGTATCTATTGATAATCAATTTGATCTATATCAAGATTCAGATATAATCTCAGGTAGAACGTACATGAATAAAATTATACTGGATGATTCTAACAAATTAAATGATTTTACAAATATAGGGTATCAACGACACCTATGCTCATATGAAGAGATTGAGCTAATGGAAAAATTATTTTTTGAAAAAATTTCATTAGGTGAAATTTCAGAAAATAATATGAGAGCTGAACCAATTATTCGAGATGCTGATATAGTCGGTTTTGACATGAAATCATTATCAATATTTGGAGACTGCAATCCTAATGGAATAGACTCAAGGCTTGCCTGTATATTAAGTAAATATGTAGGTCAAAGTAATAAGACATCCTTTTTTGGATTGTTTGATTTAAATAATAATGAGGTTTCTAACAAATTATATTCTGAAATAATTTGGTATTTTATAGACAGTCTAAATAATAGAATTAATGAATCAAATTTTGATGATTCTCAATTATTTTTTAAATATATAGTTCAAACCTCGGGTAGGGATATTATATTTTATAAAAGTAAAATTTCAGAGAGATGGTGGATGACTGTGACCTCAGCTAGTAATGATAAAATTAAATTTTTACCTTGTCTTGAAAGTGATTATAAAGATGCACTAAATGATAATCTCCCTGGGAGGTGGTTAAAAGCATCAAAAAGAATTTAAATTTCTTGTAAATATCTTTCTGCATCAAGTGCTGCCATGCAGCCAGTACCAGCAGCAGTAATAGCTTGCCTGTAATCTTTATCTTGAACATCACCTGCTGCAAAAACCCCAGGAATATTTGTTTTAGTTGAGGTTTTATCCGTTAATATATACCCGCTTTCGTCCATATTAATAATACCTTTAAAAATATCAGTGTTTGGAGTATGGCCAATTGCAAGAAACAAACCAGCAACTTTAATTTCAGAAATCTCGTTTGTGATATTATTTTTAACTTTTATTCCTTCAACAACATTATCTCCCAATACTTCATCTATTTCGGAGTTAAAAAGAACATTAACATTTTTAAAATTTTTTAAACGATGTTGCATTGCCTTAGAAGCTCTAAAGTGGTCCTTTCTTACCAGCATTGTAACATTTTTACAAATTTTTGCTAAGTATGTTGCTTCTTCAATTGCACTATCTCCCCCTCCAACAACCGCAACATCTTGTCCTTTGTAGAAGAAACCATCACAAACTGCACATGCTGAGACTCCACCACCAATAAGTTTTTGTTCACTAGGAATTCCAAGATATTTCGCAGAAGCTCCAGTACATATTATGATAGCCTTTGACTTGATTTCATCTCCGTTTTGAGTGTAAATCTTATGTGTTCCACCTTTCTCTTTTGAAAATTCAACTCTTGAAATAAAATCAACTTGAACTTTTGTTCCAAATCTTTCAGCTTGTTCTCTTAATTCATTCATCATAGTAGGTCCGTCAACTCCTGACGGGTATCCTGGAAAATTATCTACTTCAGTTGTAGTAGTTAGTTGACCACCTGGTTCTAGGCCAGTGTAAATTATTGGTTTAAGATCGGCTCTAGCAGCATAAATTGCTGCTGTATATCCTGCTGGTCCACTTCCTATGATAATTGTATTCATATAAAAACAATTGAGATTTTAAATTGATTTTGTAAAATTAAAAAAACATGAGAATAAATTCATGAAAACATTATTAACTTTATACTTTCAAATTAGAAAAATGACTTCAAAAAATCTTAAGTATCAATCTCCAGGAATTACTGAGGAGACAAGATTTGAAAAATTGCATACTGTTAATTTTGAAAGTTCAAAAGAAGCCTCTGTACATATTGCTAGAGAAATTTGTGATTTAGTTAAAACCAAACAAGAAAAAAATAAAAGTTGTGTAATAGGGTTTGCTACTGGTTCATCACCTTTACTTGTTTATCAAGAAATTATTAAGATTCACAAGACTGAATCCTTGAGCTTTAAAAATGTAGTTGCATTTAACCTGGATGAATATTATGGAATAAAAAAAGATGATATTAATAGTTATCATCATTTTATGAATGAAAATTTATTTGATCACATTGATATACCCAATGAAAACATTTACATACCATCTGGAGAAATTAGTGAGAGAGAAATAAAGAAGTTCTGTTCTTCATATGAGAAACAAATTGAACAATACGGAGGTATTGACATACAGCTTCTTGGGATTGGTAGAACTGGTCATATCGGCTTTAATGAACCAGGTTCTCATTTTAATTCAAAAACACGACTTATAACTCTTGATCATACAACCAGATTTGATACTAGTAAAAGTTTTAATGGTATTGAGAATGTCCCTACTAAAGCAATTACTATGGGGGTCAGAACAATTTTTAATGCAAAGAGAATTATTATAATGGCATGGGGGTTACACAAAAGTTTAATTGCAAAAAAATCAGCAGAACATGACGTTACCTCACTAATACCATCTACTTATCTTCAAAATCATAAAAATACAACTCTCGTTCTTGATAACCAGTCTGCAAGTGAATTAACAAGATTTAAAACACCCTGGTTAGTAGGTACATGTGATTGGATTGATTCCATGAAAAGAAGAGCTATAGTTTGGCTATGTGAAACAACAGGAAAATCTATTTTAAAACTAACCGATGAAGATTATAATAAGAATGGTTTGTCTGATCTACTGGCTCTTGAAGGATCTTCATATGATCTAAACATTAAGATGTTTAACCATTTTCAAAATACAATTACAGGATGGCCTGGGGGAAAACCTGGTGCTGATGATTCAACTAGACCTGAGAGAAAATCTCCCAAATCTAAAAGAGTAATTATTTTTAGCCCTCATCCTGATGATGATGTTGTATCAATGGGAGGAACATTTGATAGGCTTGTATCTCAAGGCCATGAAGTACATATTGCTTATCAAGTAAAAGGTAATATTGCCGTATCAGATCATGATGCTCTGAAATTTATAGAAGTTTCCAAAGATTTATTTAAAAATGAATCAAAAGTACCGGTAAGTGAACTAATAAAGGAGCTAAAGAATAATAAACCCGATAAAATTGACTCCCAGGCAGTTAGAAATTTAAAAGGATTTATAAGAAAAAGTGAAGCCATTGCTGCTACAAGATATATTGGAATACCAGACTCAAATACTCATTTTTTAAATCTTCCATTTTATGATACTGGAAGAATAAAAAAGAATCCTCCAACAAAAAAAGATGTATTAATTACAGCTTCATTAATTAATAAAATTAAACCTCATCAGATATTTGCAGCAGGTGACTTAGAAGACCCACATGGAACCCATAAAGTTTGTTTAGATATAATTTTAGAAGCTTTGGAAACATTAAAAGGTGAAAAATTTATGAAGGATTGTTGGCTTTGGCTTTATAGAGGAGCATGGTTAGATTGGGATATTCATGATATTGACATGGCTGTTCCAATGAGTCCAGCGCAAGTTCTCAGAAAAAGAAAAGCAATTTTTTTCCATCAGACTCAAAAAGATGGAGTAATGTTTCAAGGTCAAGATCTTAGAGAGTTTTGGGTAAGAGCTGAGGAGAGAAATAGTGAAACTGCTGAAAAATATAAAAAAATGGGATTAGCAGATTATGCTGCAATTGAATCATTCAAAAGACATTACTATTAAATTTTTATTATGAAAAAAAATATTTTATTATTCATTTTGGTTACTTGTACAGTTTCAAACTTACATTCACAGAAAAAATTTTCTAATAGGAAAATTGATAATCTCAAAAATCAAGTAAAACAATTAGTTGAAGAAGACAAAAAAATGACGCAAGTGATGATAGATAAGGTGTTTAGTTTTGGTGAGCTTGGATTTCAAGAATTTGAAACATCAAAATATATGGGAGCTATACTAGAAGAAAATGGATTTGACGTTGAATATCAAGTCTCTAATATTCCTACTTCATGGCTTGCAACGTGGTCTAATGGAGAAGGAGGCCCAGTAATTGCTCTAGGAAGTGACTTTGATGGAGTTCCATCTACATCCCAATATCCCGGTGTTGCATATGAAAAACCAGTAGTTGAAGGTGCTCCAGGTCATGGTGAGGGACATAATATTGGCCTTCCAATTGTTGTAACCTCTGCTCTATCTCTTAAAAAAATTATGATTGAAAACAACATTCCTGGAACTTTACTTATTTGGCCAGGTGTTGCAGAAGAAATTTTAGGCTCAAAAGCTTGGTATGTAAGGGATGGTTATTTTGATGATGTCGATATATGTATTTTTACTCATGTAAGTACCAATATGTCTACATCTTGGGGAAGACCTACTGGTACTGGACTTATTTCAGTTAAATATACCTTTTATGGAGAAACAGCACATTCAGCTGGTTCACCTTGGAGAGCAAGAAGTGCTCTTGATGCCGCTGAATTAATGAATATTGGTTGGAACTATAAAAGAGAACATCTTCATCCAGATCAAAGATCCCATTCAATTTTTCTTGATTCCGGTGATCAACCAAATGTAGTTCCATCGAAAGCCTCAATTTGGTTTTTTTTGAGAGAGATCACATATGCTGGAATTATGAATATGTATGCAACAGCAAATAAAATGGCCGAAGGAGCAGCATTAATGACAAATACTACCTTTGATTCAGAGGTATTAGGAGCTGCCTGGCCAAGGCATTTCAATAAAACAATTGCCGAGGAAATGTATAAAAACATCAAAAAAGTTGGTTTGCCAGACTGGTCGGAGGATGATCAAACTCTAGCAAAAGCTGTTCAAAAAGTTTTAGGTAACGAAAATCCTGAAGGTCTAGCAACTGAGCTACCTCCTCTTCTTGAACCCCTCCCTTATAATGTTAGTGGGGGTTCTGATGATATTGGTGATGTTTCTTGGAAAGTTCCAACTGTTGTACTTAGGTTTCCTTCTAATATCCCTGATGTTACTTTTCACCATTGGTCAGCAAGTATTGCTGCTGCCACACCTATAGCTCATAAAGGGGCTACTGCAGGTGCTAAAGTAGTTGCAATGACTGCACTAGATTTTTTAACAAAACCCGACAAACTCATTGAGGCTAAAAACTATTTTAATAATATTCAAAGTAAAGAGGATACATATAGACCAATGATATCTGAGACAGATCCACCACCAGTTTATTTAAATACGGAGATAATGGAAAAGTATAGGGATGAAATGAAAAAGTTTTACTTTGATGAAACTAAATATGATACTTATTTAGAGCAACTAGGAGTAGAATACCCAACAATTAAGGAAGATTAATTTCATATTAATTAAATCTCACAGGACATGTCCATTCCGCAGCACATTGGTGATTTGATCATGCCATCACATTCAGGACAATATGAGACTTGAACATCGTCTCCACTATCTATTGTAATGCTTTTA
>Ga0066364_10000276_pt1 | contig 11369 bp, 10 predicted proteins | sample Knorr_S7_td_Surf_FD_70970 | JGI IMG/M metagenome (GOLD analysis project Ga0066364, IMG submission 70970) | Marine microbial communities from Southern Atlantic Ocean transect - Knorr_S7_td_SurfaceA_ad_6m_LV_A | ecosystem: Environmental > Aquatic > Marine > Oceanic | place: Southern Atlantic...
TTATATCGTTGGAGGAACCTCACATGCTCCCATTCCAAACCCACCTGCGATCGTAGCTGCCTAATTGCGGAACCGCCGCGCCCTCGTGCGCAGTAGAGCGGTTCTGTGCAGAAGAAAGGCAAAGCAGGTGAAGAAAACATGAGTAACTGGAACAAGAAAAAGGGGAACATTGGACGAAACAAGCAGCGACGCTACAACCGCCGCACGGGACGAGTTGAGAACTTCAATGCACGGCATCATGCGCAAGCAACCTCGCCGGCAAAGGTTCAGACCGACAACGGTGGCCACCGCACTCCTGAGGAAGCACGGCACGAAGCCCGCAAACATCACTCCGCCAGAGGATTCGTTCCCGAGGCAAGGGCTCGCACCTTCCGTCATTGCACGTGCGAGGGCACAGAAATGGCTCTCAAGAACCAACGACTGTTGGAGCTCCTTGAGAAGGAACCACGGGGTTTTGACCCGGTGTCAGGCGTCGCAAATGTGTTGGTCATCACGCGACGATTCCGTGGCATCCACGCACGCCACATGAAGCATTTTGTTGCGTTCCTTCGGGAGCAAAACATTCGATATCGCTGATCGTTGAGAACCTGGACAAACGTGGTCGAGCACACTCTCGGACACGAGGAGGGCAGAGGTGCCTCCTCATCCCCGGCCGACAGGCTCAACAAAAGATGGGGCAGTAAACCTCAGCGATGCTTCCACTCGGGGGTTTCTCGGTTCATGAAGGCTTGAACGCCGATTTCTTTGTCCTCGCTGTCGAAGAGTTCGGCAAAGGCGACGGCTTCGATTTCCACGCCGTCGGTCAGACCCTCGTCAAGGGCGGCTCGGACGGTCGTTTTGCCAACTCGAAGGGCATGAGAAGACTTTGACCCAATGCGGCGAGCCATCTCCATGACCGTTGGTTCCAACGCCTCGGGTGCGACGACGTGATTCACAAGGCCGATTCGGTGGGCTTCTTCGGCGGGAACCATGTCCCCGGTCATGATCATCTCGTGCGCCTTTCCGTATCCAACAAGTCGCTCAAGTCGCTGCGTCGCACCGTATCCCGGGATGAGGCCCAGATTGATCTCAGGCGTGCCGAAGGTGGAGCGGTCGCTGGCGATTCGAACATCGCACGAACAGGCCACTTCGCAACCTCCTCCAAGGGCGAAACCATCGACCATGGCGATGGTCGGTTTGCTCAGGTTCCACAAGGCCTCAACCGCGTTGTTTCGGAAACGTTCTCGAATCACGGTGCTGCCGGCGCCTGCGAATTCAGTGATGTCGGCTCCAGCCACAAAGGCGTGCGGCTTGGCCCGTTTTCCTTCGGGCGGAGGGTTGGGCGGCGCACCCGTTACCACCAAAACACGCACGTCGTCGGTGTCCTCCATCCAAGCGCAGACGGCTTTGAGCGACGCCATCACGTCGGCGTTCAGGGCGTTGAGTTTGTCGGGCCGGTCGATGGTGAGGCGTGCGATGTATCCGAGATCCTGTTCATCGCTGATCGCATGAAGGTCGACCTTCACAACGTCGCTTTGCGGTGGCTTCATGGAGCAACTGAGGGTTCACCTCTTCTTGATGTCATCGCCGTTGTACAATGAGGGACAACCAAGGGATGATAATTGAAAGCGGTATCCAAGAGGTATGGCTGAGCGTAACGAACCGATGGTCAGTGCCGTTGACATGGCCAAGAAATACGGCGACTTCATCGCACTCCATCCGTTGAACGTGGAAGTCCATGCGGGGGAATTTTTCGGAGTCTTTGGGCCCAACGGGGCGGGGAAATCCACGTTCATCAAGCTCCTCACAGGGCAGCTCCGGCCGAGCAAAGGGCGGATTGAGGTGCTCGGTGTGGACGCCGTCAACGACCCTCAAAAGGTCAAAGCCAACATCGGTATCGTTCCAGAGTCCGAATCGCCTCCCTCGTTCTTGACCCCGACCGAGTTTCTCGAGTTCGTCGCTCGACTCCGAGGCGTGGACGACATGAAAGCCAAGGTGGAGCACTGGCTGGACTGGTTTGGCCTCGAGGAGAAACGCGACACGATGTGCAAGGATTTGTCAAAAGGTCAGCGGCAAAAAGTGATGCTCGCCAGCGCTTTCATCCACAAACCAAAATTGCTTTTTCTTGACGAACCCTTCGCCAACCTCGACCCCATTTATCAACGCAAATGCAGGGAGTGGCTTCTCAACCATGTGGCGGAAGGAGGGACGATTTTCCTCTGCTCTCACGTCCTGGAAATGGCCGAGCGGATGTGCAACAGGATGGCCATCATCAACGACGGACGCGTGCTTGCCGCGGGCACCGTGAAAGGCTTGAAGCAATCCGCTGACGAAACACTCGAGGACGTTTTCATCCGTCTTGTTGGCCGCTCCATCGAAGACGTAGAACGTCGAAGCGAAGAAGGTGTCAAGGACGATTCGGAGGAGTGAACATGGCTGGGACGTTCATCGAGTCGCGCTCGTGGAACGACGAGGATTTCAGCGATTCCGGCTCGCTGGGAACCTCGTCTCACGGAGCCGTGCTCAACGAACCGCTTCGCGGGTGGTCGTCGTTTTCTGCGACCTTCCGAGTGATGTTTCTCGAGGAAGCCAGGAAAAGCGTGGAGTTTGCTCAGAAGCGACAGATGGTGCTTTTCCCGTTGCTCCTGACCCTGGTGACGGCCATATCGACCATCGGACTCCAGTTTTTGGTGGGTGATTCAACCGCTCAAACGTCTGACATCGACGCCAAGACCTTCACGTGGCAGGAACTGCGCTTCGCTCTTCATTTGCCGATGTTCATGTTCTCCTTGGGGATGGGCACCTTCGCCTTCATGGGTCGCGACGCCATCGTGCGCCGCACCGGAACCAAGAATTTCCTCCTTGCAGCACCGGCGCTCCAGCCTTTACCCAATTCGATGGCACATTTCGTCTACTTCGTGAAGGATCTGTTGTTCTACGTGCTTTTGATTCTGACACCGATCATCGCCGGGATGGCGCTCGGGATTCTTCTCGACGGATTTGCCGGCATTCGGACGCCGCTGCTTTGGAGTTCACTCCCATGGACGTGGTTGGCCATGGCGACCACGCTCGGTCAAGGGCTTGCCCTCTCGTTTCTCGCCTCCTCGTTGTGGCTAAGAGGCCGCCCTTACACCCTGTTCGGTCCGGTCTTCGTCGTCGCCGTGGGCGTCGGTGTTGGCGTTGGCGCCCTTCCCGCCGACCTTCTCTTGTGGGGTTTGGCGGCGCAGTCTACGCAAAGCGGCCTTGCCATCCTCCTCGGTTTGTCGCTGTCGATCGGCGTGGGTCTCTTGGCCTCCCTTCTGATCCTGGACGATTTTGACGTCAGCGTCGTGGAGCGGGGGGACCTGTTGGCGCCGATTCACGCTCGGCTCGGTTTCCTCGGACGAGGACACATTCGTCTGATCGTGGCAAAAGAATTCGTGGATTTGATACGGTCGGGGGCGATCAAGAAGATGACCGTCTCCTACGCAATTCCGCTTCTTGTTTTGCTGGGCATGGCGTGGTTGGTCGATTTCGCTGAGGCACCCATTCCCATAAACCTGCTCTCCTATGCTCCGTTTTTGGGGTTCTTCGGGTTCAACTTTTACTCCTGGCTGACGATTCTTGACTCGCCGGATTTCATGAACGGCTTGCCGCTCAAGGTGCCCGACCTGATTCGTGCAAAGGTGGTCGTGTACTTCTTGGCCACGTCCTGGATATCGCTCATCTTCATCGTGTTGATGGCTTGGCGACTGGATGAATGGGCGTCGCTGCCGACCAGCATCATCGTGATGTTCGCCAACTCCGTATACATCGTCGCTCTTACGGCGTTTTTGATGGGGCTGCGACCCAACAAAGCCATCTTTGACGCGTCGATCATGGTGTGGTTCTGGATTGGAACCGTGCTTCCCCTGCTCGGCCTGTTCCTTCTTTCCTTCACGCAGGGTGATGTTGGACTGTACGGGAACTGGTGGGAACGGGCCAGTCAAGACGGGTTGGCCGCCACCGCACAGATGTACGACGAGAGCATGGTCCAACAGGGCTACATGGGCATGATCGCCATCTCCATCGGTCTGATCTTTGCGTCCGCCCTGCTCTGGAAATTGATGGACAAGCGATGGGGCCGGTCGGAGTTCTCAAACTGAGTCTCTCGCCCGCAAGCGGGGGTATGTTCTTGAGCGTCGGACATGAGGGATTGGTCATGGCTTGGGTGGTGGCGGTTTGCGGCATGCCCGGTTCCGGCAAAGGTGAATTTGCGGGGGTGCTGGCTGAGGCCGGCGTCCCCATTGTTTCCATGGGCGACATGATTCGGGCGGAAGTTCGCACCCGAGGTCTCGTGGAGGAACCGCATGTCTTCGGTGAAGTGGCCGCTGCTTTGCGAGCCGAGCACGGCGAGGACGTGCTCGCCGTCCGCCTGTGCGAGCGCGTTGACGAGCTTCTGAAAAACCACGACATGGTGCTCATCGAAGGCCTTCGGGGCACGGCGGAGGATGCGGTGTTCTCGGCCCGATGGGGTAAAGCCTACAGAACGGTGGCCATCGAAGCGGACCCCGAAGTGCGGTTCACTCGAATCCTTCGTAGGGGGCGCTCCGAAGACGGAGACCGGGCGGCGTTTGAAGCACGAAACGAACGAGAACGCGGCTGGGGGCTTGACCGTTTGATTGCGGACGCCAGCGATGCCATTCACAACGACGTGGAACTTGACGAGTTTCAAGCCCGTTGCCGGCTGTGGCTCAACGCGCTTCGAGTCGGAGACGGTGCGTGATTCGTAGGCGGCGATTCCGGCACAGCAGGCCGATTTGATGCTGATTTTCACCCAAGTGTTATAGTCGGGGAGATGTTGTAGCAAACTGCAATCCCGGGGGCTGTTGACCATGGCACGAAAAAAAGGTGGTGGCGGTGGACGACAACGAGCCCGACAGCGAGCCCAATACGACGAGTTGGACAAGTACCCCGTGATGCCTCCCCACGCTTTCGCCCGCATCGTGCGCGACAAGCAAACGCTGAACATCATCTACCAGATCATCGAGCCTCCCCTCACCAAGAAGGAACAGGAACAGCGCGACGAAATCATGGACATTTTCATTCGCTCATTGACAGCGAACATCGAGGAGATAGATTCCAACCCCGAAGCCTACGTGCGCACCGCGATGGACAAGGTCATCAAGTCCTACAGCATGAAGATCAACAAGAAATCCAAATCCAAACTCTTCTACTACCTCCGAAGGGACCTCATCGGCTACGGCAAAATGGACGTGTTGATGAACGACGTCAACGTTGAAGACATCTCGCTGGACGGCACCAACGTCCCCATTTTTGCCTACCACCGAAAATTCGAGTCGGTGGAAACAACCTGTGTTTGGCCCACCGATGAGGAGCTTGAATCCTACGTGATTAAACTCGCCCAGCGTTGTGGGAAGCACATCTCGGTTGCTGAGCCACTGCTCGACGCCACCCTGATGGACGGTTCCCGAATCGTCATGAAACTGGGCCACGAGATCTCCACACGCGGTTCAGCCTTCTGCATTCGACGATTCAAGGACGACCCGTTCTCCCCCGCCGACATCGTGGCCTTCCGGACCATGTCCTCGCTGATGGTGGCCTACCTGTGGATCGCCTTCCAAAACGAAGTGCCCATGCTGTTCGTCGGCGGTACCGCTTCAGGAAAAACAACCACGCTCAACGCCATGTGCATTTTCATTCCGTGGCAGATGAAGATCGTCTCCATCGAATCCACCCGCGAAGTCAACATTCCGCAACCCAACTGGGTTCCAGGTCTCACCCGTCAAGGGTTCGGTGGTGAAAGCGACGAGGGTGTGATTGGGGAGTTCGAGCTGCTCAAAGCGGCGTTGCGTGAACGCCCCGAATACATCATTGTGGGTGAAATTCGTGGTGCAGAGGCGTACGTGCTGTTCCAGGCCATGGCCACCGGTCACTGCGCATATTCCACGGTGCACGCCGACTCGGTTCCCTCCCTCGTCCACCGACTGGAGAACAAGCCCATCGATATCCCGCGTGTGCTGCTGCCGGCGCTTGAAGCCTGTTCCATCCAGATTCAAACCCGTATCAACGGCCGCCGTGTTCGACGCACAAAGCAAGTGGTGGAAATCGTTGGCATCGACCCCAACTCCATGGAAGTCATCACCAACGAAGTCTTTCGCTGGGACGTGACCAACGATGATTTCATCTTCAGCGGCAAGTCGTACGTCCTGGAAAAAATCATGGTGAAAATCAACTACAGTCAGGAAGAGATGCGTCGTGAACTGCGCACTCGAAAGCGAATTTTGGAATGGATGGTTCTCAACGATATCCGCAAGGCCGACCAAGTTTCTCAGATCGTCACAGAATACTACGTGCGCCCGAACGAAATCATGGCTCGAGTGGACGGGTTGAAGTGAGGCGGCGATTCAACCGACGGTGATACGATGGACCTGACGGCATGGCAACGCATCTGCAACCGGCTTCTCGGGCCGTTTGTGAAGAAACGTGCTCGCGCCGACAAAGACCTTTCATCCAACCTGGTCAAAGGTTCAATGGGCATGATGCCAGAGGTCTACCTCTCAACGGTCATCGTTACTTCCATCGCCATCACGCTCATGTGTTGGGCTTTTGTTGGAGTGTTTTTCATTCCCGACATCGGCGTCATTGCGTTCTACGAAGGCATCCAAGACTCGTCCACCGTGAACCCGTGCTTTGAGTGGGAGTACTGGAACCCCGATCTCATCAACCCTGCCCTGCCGGGCAACGGTTGCCCCGAGTATGCACTGCAGGTGTTCCCACCGGTGCTGAAGGTCATCATTGTCGCCATCGGCGGCTTTGTTGTCCCGTTTGCGGCCTACCGCTACAACAAAGGCGGTGCCGCCCGGGAAGCGACCCGCCGCGGCGACATGATCGAGAAGTACCTGCCCTACGCCGCTTCCTACACCGCAGCCATGTCCGCTGCCAACGCCACCCCCGCCAAGATTTTCCGCTCGCTTGCGATGAACAAAGACATCTACGGGGACGTCGCCGACGACGCTGCGATGATCTATCGAGACATCACGCTCCTCGGCTACGACCTCATCACCGCAATGAAACTGAGCGTCGACCGGGCGGCGTCGGTTTGGCTCACCGAGTTTTTCCAAGGCATGGTCGGCACCCTGACGGCGGGCGGTCAACTCAAACTCTACTTCTTGAACCGAGCCGAGCACTACATGCGTGAAAACCGAACGCGACTCGGCCAGTTCCTCGAATCCATTGCGCTGCTCGCAGAATCCTACATCGTGGTTGCTGTCGCCATGCCGCTGTTCCTCATCGTGATGCTCGTCATCATGTTCTGGGTGTCGGGTTCGGGCGCACAGATGAGCGAAGGCATGCTGTACGGCATCGTCCTCGGTTTCATTCCGATGATTCACATCGCTTACGCTGTTCTTGTGTGGACCAGCAGCAAGGAACAAGAAATGTAGAGGGGGTGAGGACCGTTGGCACGAAAGAAAGACAAAATCGTTGTCAATCTTGACCTCCCGAAGGACGACAGTACACTGACGCGGCTCTACATCATCCTGTTTTTCTCCATCATCTTGGGCCTCGGCAGCGGACTTTTCTGGCTCGCAAATTCAGGGTTTATCCCCACCGCCAACGGCGAGCCGATGTTCACCAACCTCTACTGCGGTGCAACCGCTGAGGATGAGTTCGGCAACCCAACGGGGGAATACTTCCAGACCAATCAACAACCGACCTACACCGCCAACCAAACCTGCACCATTCTTCAGGACCGTCCCGACCGCATCACGTGGGAAAACGAGGAGTGGACCATGGTCACAAAGCGCGGCAAGAACTTCGACGTTCCTGGGGTTCCCGAATCCGCCACGGGAGGCGATCCTGTGTTACAGCCGCTCTGGCTGAACTATTCGGTGGAAGCGTCGGGAGACTACGACTACACCGTTGCCATCCGAACCTCTTCGGGTGAAATCCTCCGCAACGGCTACGAGAACGGCACCGCCAACTCGGGTTCCGAGCAATTGTTTCTCGTCACCATCCCACCCGACGAACGGTACGAACTCATCTTCATGACCAAGCAGGAAGGACAGTTTTTGCAAACCGTCAACTTCGACATGACGGTCCACTACCAGGACGGCGTTCCAACCAACATGAACAACAAATCCCTGTGGCTCGGACCTGCGGTTGAGGCGGGTCCGGTCAAGGTCCATCCCACAATCTTCCTCAATTTCTTCGGCCTCACGTTCTTCTTTTTCATCTTCCCCGCCTCCTACTACTGGGAAAAGGTGGAAGAGGCAAAAAACGAGGTGGAAGAAAAGTTCCCCGATTTCCTTCGGGACCTTGCAGAGTACTGGAAGGGAGGTCTTTCGATGACCGTCGCCGTTCAAACACTGGCGACGTCCGAATACGGCGCGCTCAACGACGAGGTCAAGAAAATGTCCGACCAACTCAGCTGGGGGGTCAAATTCTCCGACGTCATTGGACAGTTTGCTGAACGAGTTGGAACGCCTTTGGTTCGAAGGGCCATCACGCTCATCGCTGAAGCCGACCGGGCTGGAGGAAAAATCTCCGACATTTTGGTGACCGCCGCAAACGATTCTCGCGAACTCAAGTTCCTGGAGGGTGAGCGGCGGCGAGCCATTGGTTCCTACATCGCCGTCATTTGGACGTCGTACTTCGTTTTCCTCGGGGTGATCGTCGTTCTTGCCAAGGTGTTTATCCCCGCCATCGCAGGCTCCAATTCAGGCGGTGAAGACGGTGGCGACAGCGGCGGCCAAACCATTGGAAACATGACGATTCGAAACATCGATCCGCTGTTCTTCCTGACCATCTTTTACTACGGCGTGACCATGCAAGCGCTGGGCAACGGTTCCATGGCGGGCCTGATGGCCACCGGACGCTTTTCCACCGGATTCAAGCACTCAGGAATGATGATCGTCGTTGCGCTTCTGATTTTCAACCTCGTTGCGTTCTCGCCCGATTTGATCGGGATCACCGAAGTGCCGGGGCTGAACCCGTCGTCGGGGACCTTCGTTCCCTCGCCGCTGTACTTTGGGGGCTAAGGGCGTGCGTCACGACGAAGAAGCGCAAATCCACATTTTGGAGATGCTCACGCTCTTCTGGCTGTTTTTCATGTCGGCGACGTTTCTGATTCGCGTGGACGTGCCGGATTCAACGTCGGTGGCGCTGGATTCGTCCTTGGAGATGGCTGCCGACGATGCAATCCGGTACGGTCTGGGACTCGAGGCCGAAATCGAGGGCGACAGTCGCCTCGAGGAACTGCTGGCCAACGACGCACGTGAAGAGGCGTGCGAGCTACTCCAAACGGCCGTTGCGCCAGGGAAAGAAGCCAACTGCTGGCTCGCGAAGGACAGCTCGGTATCCACGCCGCACGGGACCGTTGGCACCCCCTCTGGAGGCACGGTCGCCGTTCATCACCTCGTGGTTATCGGGCCGTACGTATGGACGGTCTCGCTGGATGTTTGGGCTCGTGGAGGCGGTGCCTGATGCGCTCCACGCCACTCAGCGATTCTCAGGCGGGCCAGATGCTGCTCGCGACCGGTGTTGTCCTCCTCATGTCGCTGCTTTCAATGGCCATCTTCGGTGTGAAGGTGGCGGGGCTGACGCTGCCTCACGAACCCGCCTCCGACGACGTCATTGACACGACCGAGCAGGTGCTCGAGTCAATTCAACCGCTCACGCAGGCTCGGATGAACCTCTGGATGGACGGTGGGCTGGAACCGCTTGAAGCAGCCGAATTGGGCTTTGACACCGTGCACGATGACCTTCTTCACCACGGCGAACTTCGCGGCGTGGAAATCAAACTGACCAACCTGGTGCTGAACCAAACCGATGCCGAAACCATCCTGGTCAACGCAGAACTCGGCGTGTCCGACGGCGAGGCCATGCTGAGTTATGACGTCAGCTTCACCCTTGAAGTTCAGTCCTCGTGATGCGCATCAACGGCACGATTCAGAAGGGTGTTGATGCGTTCAACATCGTCCTCAACCCGCGTGGGGTCCACCGTTGGCCAGTTGGCGATTTTTGCACGCTCAATCAGTCCTTCTTGGATGGCACGGATTCTTGCAAAGCTTGCCAGATATCGGTCCGAGCGCCGATAGGAATGCGCATCCCGTGATTTGAGCATGGCTTGATGAGCGCGTTCCTCATCCACCACCATCACCACCCCAAGTGCGACGCCGCCGGCGTCCTCCCACGCTTTCAGCATGCGGGCGTTGGGCACGATGTGGACGCCCTCCAGAAGAAGGTCGATGCCTTCTCTGCGGGCCCGTTCAACGGTTGCGGAAACCCCGGCTTCCAACGCCAGACAGGTCTCGTTCCAATCCAGAACCGGCTCTCCGCTGCTGCCACGGGAAAAGGACGACCGGTGAAGCGCATCGTTCGTTTGATCTGCGTCCGTTGCGCGCATGATCTCGCGAATCGCATCGGTGGACATCACCCGCGTGAACCCCGCACGTTGGGCGACACCGACCGCCGCCGTTGATTTGCCGACCCCGGTTGCGCCGGCGATGACGAGCAGACGAGGTGGTCGGGATGCGAGGGTCTGCGCGGTTTGCGAGGCCATCCCCACCGTACGGGTCATGTTGTGAAGGAGGGTGCACGAGCACATGAGGGTTCTGCACCCCTCGGCGTGAAGGTTGCGGAATTCGGGCCGTCGGCACCCACCGATGGCCCTTTGAATCGGCTGGGCTTGGAACTTTCATGGCCGATGAGCAGATGTGGATTGCAGGTGAGTGGTGCGCCGCAGAGAACGGAGCGACCAGTGAGGCGTTGAACCCCGCCACGGGCGAGGTTATGGCGACCGTCCCCAAGGCCACCGTGGGCGATGTCCACCGATGCGTTGCGTCGTCTCGCACTGCCCTCGAAAGCCCCGAGTGGAAAGGAATGGACCCTGCGCAGCGAGGACGCGTTCTCAACAAAATGGCTGCCGTCACCTACGCCAAGGCGAAAGAACTCGCCGTGATCGAATCCTCGAACAACGGCAAAACCTTCCGCGAAGCGCTCTCTGAAATTCGATACGGGGCCTGGACCCTCGAGTACTTCGCCGGTCTCACGGATAAAATCGAAGGCAGCACCATCCCTGTCCCCGGTTCACGATTGAACTACACGCTCCGTCAACCGCTGGGCGTGACCGCCCACATCGTCCCGTGGAACTTCCCTCTGCAACTCGCTCTTCGGTCCATCGCTCCTGCACTGGCTGCGGGCTGCACCGTCGTCGCAAAACCCGCCTCGTGGACCCCGCTTTCCCTCTTGGCTTGGGGGAAAGCCATCGATGAGGGCGAGACCGGGTTGCCTCCCGGTGTCCTTCAAATCTTGACCGGGTCGGGCGCTTTGGCCGGTGATGCGCTTGCTGGGCACGCTGGGGTTGACGGTGTGGTGCTGACCGGTGGCGTGCCCACCGGAAAAACGGT
>Ga0066364_10000278_pt1 | contig 11354 bp, 10 predicted proteins | sample Knorr_S7_td_Surf_FD_70970 | JGI IMG/M metagenome (GOLD analysis project Ga0066364, IMG submission 70970) | Marine microbial communities from Southern Atlantic Ocean transect - Knorr_S7_td_SurfaceA_ad_6m_LV_A | ecosystem: Environmental > Aquatic > Marine > Oceanic | place: Southern Atlantic...
TCAATATCAATAATTACCAGTTTTGGATCATAAAAAGTACCAATCTTATTTTTTATTCCATTTAGGTTAATACCAGTCTTCCCTCCAACTGAAGCATCAACAATTGAAAGTAAAGTTGTAGGAATATTAACAAAATCAATCCCTCTGTTAAAAGTATTAGCTGAAAATCCCCCAATATCAGTGATGACACCTCCTCCGAGGTTTATCAATAAACTTTTCCTGTCGGCATTCAAATTAATGAGTGAGTTCCAAATTTTTATGCATGTATGAATATTTTTATTTTCTTCGCCTGACTTTATTTTAATTAAGTTGGGGTCCAAATTCGTCTTATCTTTGAAAATGTTCAAACAAAACTTTTCAGTGTTTTCGTCGACCAATAAAAAAATTTTTGAATATTTTTTTTCATCTATAATTTTAATTAGCGACTCATAACCTGATTCAAATTCAATTGCATAATTTTCTGTTAAGATTTTTTCCATTTTTGATTATGCAAATAAACAACATTTTAAAAAAAGAACAATTAAGTTTAAATTTGAGTTAATGCAAAATTTGTTTCAGAACACAGAAGTCGCTTATAATTTAAAAAAGACCTCGCAGATTAGAAAATCTATTTTTCTATTTAGCTTATTAACAAAAGGTTTTTTAGTTAAGATACTTTCAAGTGCTACTTTATTTTTTCTTAAACTGGGTTTACCAATAAAATGGCTTCTAAAAGCAACAATATATGAACAGTTTTGTGGTGGAGTTAATATCAGTGAATGTTCAGGAATTATAAAAAGAATGAAGAAAAAAAATGTTTTCTCTATTTTGGATTATTCAATAGAATCACTTGAAACTGAAAAGGATTTCGATAATGCATTTGAAAAAAAGTTAACTATCATCAAGCTTTCCAAAGAAAATGATATTCCATTCTCAGTTTTTAAACCTACCTCACTTGGCAGTTATAATCTCTTTAAGAAAAAGTCATCCAAAGAAATTTTAAATGATAATGAAAAATCTAATTGGTTTAATATTGAAAAAAGGTTTGATAGAATATTTGAATATGCAAAAAAAATGAAAGTCAAAATCCTAGTTGATGCAGAGGAGTATGAGGTTCAAAATGCAATAGATGAATTAGTATTGAAAATGATGAAGAAATACAATACTGGGAATGAAGCTTACATTTATAACACAGTTCAATTATACAGATGGGATAGAATAGATTATTTAAAGAAACTAATTAAGGATAGGTGTGATTTTAGGTTAGGTTTTAAGTTAGTCAGAGGTGCTTATATGGAAAAAGAGAGGCAACAGGCAAAAGACAATGACTACCAATCACCAATTTGCAAAACTAAAAAGGCAACAGATAATAATTTTAATAAAGCTTTGAGGTTGTTATTCACTAATATTGAGTGTATTGATATTTTTGTAGCAAGTCATAATGAACAGTCTAATTACCTTGTTCTAGAAATGATGAATAAACATTCTATAAATAACAAATCCAATAATGTATGGTTTTGTCAGCTCTATGGAATGGGTGATAACATTACATTTAATCTTTCAAAAAAAGGTTATAATGTGGCCAAAATATTGCCTTTTGGACCAATTAAAAATCTTATACCCTACTTAATTAGGAGAGCTCAAGAAAACTCCTCAGTTGGTGGGCAAACAAATCGGGAACTCATATACCTACAAAAAGAGTTACTCCGAAGAAATAACTAAATCTTTAAATCTAACTTCTTTTGTACAACTTATTGCAATAAAATTGTGTTGTACTTTGTTGATTGCAGTCTCAAGAAAATAATTATTACAATCATTTTTATTAATAATACTTTTTGAAAAAATAACTTTAGAACTTTTTAATAATTTCATTGTGTCTAGTCCATAAAAACTATTATCAAAATAAATATTTTTCTTTTTAAAATCACCAATCACTCTGTCATTAGGAAGATAGTTAAATTCAGAGTCTTTTCTGTTGTAAATAAACATAACAAACAAGCATCCAAAAATAAATCCAAACATGTAAAGTCTAAGTCTTTTGTTAAAGTTCATTATATGTTAAAGTTACAATCCTTTTAATATCATCAACGTTTTTGATTTTTATTTTTGTGTACGGAAAATCGATTAGATCATACAGTAATTCCGGCCATTCAACAAAAAACCAATTATCACTCTCCATCATTTCATAAAAACCCAATTCATTTATTTCATCAATATTTTTCAATCTATATAAATCAGCATGGTAAATATTTACTTCGTTGTTCTTGTAAATGTTTAGTAAGGGAAATGTGGGACTTGTAACTTCATTTTTGAATCCCAAATTTCTACAAATTTGTTTTATTAACGTTGTTTTGCCGCAACCAAGTTCACCCTCAAGAAAAACCAATTTATGCCTGAGAAGTGGCGTAATTTTTTTTGCAAAATCATGAATATCACGATAACTGTAGATAAATTCCATGTGAACAAAATTAATTACTAATTCTTCATTATCCTTTTTTCATAATTAATTTTTTTATTTTTGACCAGATGAAATTAAGCGCATCAGATGTGGCAAGTATTGTAGGTGGTATTGTAGATGGTGATAAGAAATCGACAATAACAAAGCTTTCAAAGATAGAAAACGGTGATAAAAATTCACTTTCCTTCTTGGGTAACCCAAAATACAATGAATACCTATACTCATCCAATGCTTCAATAATTATAGTAGATAGAAACCTAGAGACAAAAAAGGAAATTAATCCTACCCTGATAAGAGTTCAGGACCCCAACTTGGCTTTTTCTCAACTTCTAGAATATTTTGAAAGTAAAAAGGAGGATCAAATGGGAATCTCAAAAAATGCAGAAATAAATAAATCATCTACACTTGGCAGTGATATTTACATTGGTTCATACACAGTTGTTGAGGCCAATGTTGAAATTGGTGATTATACAAAACTCGCCTCTAACGTATCAATAGGCAAAAACGTTAAAATCGGAAAAAATTGTAAGATTTTTTCTAATGTTACTATCTATGACAATAGTGTAATTGGGAATAATTGCATAATACACTCGGGTACTGTCATCGGATCTGACGGATTTGGATTTAATAAAGATAAAAATGGAAAAAATTTGAAGGTAATTCACTCTGGTAATGTTATAATTGAAGATAATGTCGAAATAGGATCAAATTGTTCAATTGATCGTGCAACTTTAGGCTCTACTAAAATTATGAGTGGTGTTAAAATTGATAACCTAGTTCAAATAGCACACAATGTAATAATTGGTAAGAATACTTGTATAGCAGCACAAGTTGGTGTTGCTGGCTCAACTGTGGTTGGTAGTGATTGTCTAATTGGAGGACAGGCTGGTATTGCAGGACATTTAAAAATTGGAGATAGGGTCCAAATTCAAGCAAAAACAGGTGTTTTGAAAAATCTTGATTCCGACAGTAAAGTGATGGGTTTCCCTGCTATAAATTATATGGATTATAACAAGTCTTATGTACATTTTAAAAACTTTCCAAATATTATGAAGATGATAGACAAATATTTAAAAAATAAAGATGTCTAACCTGCAAACAACAATAAAAGATTCCATAAAGTTAAATGGTGTTGGCATTCACACTGGAAAAGATGTATCTCTTACTTTTAAGCCAGCGATGGAGGACACTGGTTATGTTTTTTCAAGAGTTGATCTTCCTGGCAAACCACAAATCAGAGCTCTTTCTGATTATGTATGCGAGACAAAAAGAGGGACCACATTGGAAAAAGATGGCATTAAATTAAAGACAACGGAACACGTTTTGGCTGCATTGGTTGGATTGGAGATTGATAATGTAATAATCGAAATTGACGCTGAAGAACCACCTATTATGGATGGTTCATCAAAATATTTCGTACAAGCACTAGAGAAGGTGGGTATTTTGAAGCAATCAAAGTTAAGGAATGAATTTGTCATTAAAGATATAATACATTACTCCGATGATGAAAGCGGCAGTGAAATAACATTAATCCCATCTGACAGTTATCAGGTCATAACAATGGTGGATTATGAAACTAAAGTGCTTGGAACTCAGAACGCTACACTTAATGATCTTAAGGATTTTAAAACAGATTTTGCCGATGCAAGGACTTTTAGTTTTCTACATGAAATTGAAATGTTATTGGAAAACAATCTTATAAAAGGTGGTGATTTAAACAATGCCATTGTATATGTTGACAAGAAAATTTCTGACAAAACAATGGACAAATTAAAAAAGGCTTTTAATAGAAAGTCAGTTTCAGTAAAATCAAATGGTATTCTTGATAATTTAAATTTACATTATCAAAATGAAGCGGCTAGACACAAATTATTAGACGTTTTGGGTGATCTTGCACTGATTGGTAAAAGAATAAGAGGAAAGGTTATCGCTAAAAAACCAGGTCACTATATCAATACACAATTTGCCAAAAAAGTATCAGGTCTTATAAAAAAACAAGAAGAGTTGGAAAATAAGGCAGAAATTTTAGGGCAAAATGCTATAATGAATCAAGAACAAATAATGAATATTCTCCCTCACAGACCCCCCTTCATATTTATTGATAGTATTCTTGACTTGACAGAAAACACAATTACTGGTGTGAAATATGTGTCTCCAGATGAACCATATTTTAAAGGTCATTTTCCTGGAAGACCTGTCATGCCAGGTGTACTAATAATTGAGGCAATGGCCCAAGTAGGAGGTGTTTTAGTTTTGAGTACATTTGAAAATCCTGAGAATTATCTAACTTTCTTTGGTAGAATTGAAAATGCAAAATTTAAACGTCCTGTTTTGCCTGGTGATGTTCTTGTTTTTAAATTAGAATTAATTTCACCTATTAGAAGAGGAATTAGTCACATGATGGCAAAAGCGTATGTTAATGATGAACTTGTAACTGAGGCTGAAATGAAAGCAAAAATTTTAAAAAAATAATATGAATCAACCATTGTCATACGTACATCCTGGTGCTAAAATTGCAAAAACCGTAGTTATCGAACCTTATTCAACTATTGGTAATAATGTTATTATTGGGGAAGGCACATGGATTGGATCAAATGTTACAATAATGGAAGGCGCAAGAATCGGAAAGAATTGTTCAATATATCCAGGAGCAGTTATCTCAGCAGTTCCTCAAGATTTGAAATTTAAAGGAGAGGAAACGACTGCAATAATTGGAGATAATACTATAATCAGAGAGTGCGTTACTATTAATAGAGGCACATCATATCGAAATAGCACTAAAATTGGCAAAAACTGCTTAATCATGGCTTATTCGCACATTGCCCATGATTGTATTTTAGGGGATTATTGTATTTTTTCAAACAATTCAACATTAGCGGGTCACGTAACAGTAGGTAATTATGTAACCCTTGCTGGCATGGTTGCTGTTCATCAATTCTGCTCAATTGGTAGACACTCATTTGTAGCTGGTGGGTCTCTTGTCAGAAAGGATATTCCGCCATATGTTAAAGCTGCACGAGAACCACTTTCTTATGTTGGTATAAATTCAGTAGGACTCAGAAGAAGAGGTTTTGATAACGATACCATAAAAAGTATACAAAATATTTACAGAATTCTTTATCAAAAAAGATATAATAACACTCAGGCAATAAATATAATAGAGGCTGAAGTTGAGGCTACCAAAGAAAGAGATGAAATATTATTATTTATTAAAAACTCTCAAAGAGGTATAATGAAAGGATACATTCAAAATTAAATGGCATCAACATCTGACATAAAAAAAGGGCTCTGCATCAAATTAAATTCTGATATATATAAGGTTATAGAATTTCTCCATGTCAAACCAGGAAAGGGTCCCGCTTTTGTAAGAACAAAAATTAAGAGTGTAACATCTGGAAAAGTAATTGACAAAACTTTTCCATCTGGTCATAAAATTGAAGATGTCAGAGTAGAGAATAGAAAATATCAGTTTTTATATTCCGATGGAGATACTTATCATTTTATGAACAATGAAGATTACAATCAAATTGAGGTAGATAGAAATCAGATTGATAATGTTAGATTTTTGAAAGAAGGACTACTGGTTACTATTATTATAAATTCTGAAAATTCAAATGTTCTTTCAGTTGAAATGCCTCAAAACGTTATTTTACAGGTGTCAAGTTCAGAACCCGGTGTTAAAGGAAATACAGCAACAAATGCAACCAAACCTGCAAAGCTGGAGACAGGTGCTGAAATTAATGTTCCACTGTTTATTAATGAAGGTGATAAAATAAAAGTTGATACTGAAAAAGGTGTTTATATTGAAAGAATAAAAGAATAGATGAGTGTACTGGTTAATAAAAATTCAAAAATTATTGTACAGGGTTTCACTGGCTCAGAGGGTTCTTTTCACTCTGAACAGATGATCAGTTATGGAACTAATGTTGTTGGTGGTGTAACACCTGGGAAAGGAGGTAAAACACACCTAGGAAAACCAGTCTTCAACACAGTTGAACAAGCGGCACATCAAACCGATGCTGACACCTCAATCATTTTTGTTCCTGCAGGATTTGCTGCAGATGCCATTATGGAGGCATGTGATGCAGGCATAAAGGTTATAGTTGCTATTACAGAGGGGATACCTATTAGCGATATGTCAAAAGTTTTTAGATACATAAAAAATAAGAATTGTACATTGATAGGTCCCAATTGTCCTGGTATCATAACACCAGGTGAAGCAAAAGTTGGTATTATGCCAGGATTTGTTTTTAAAAGCGGTCGAGTTGGCTTAGTCTCTAAATCAGGAACACTGACATATGAGGCAGCCGATCAAATTACAAAGGCAGGTTATGGTATTTCAACAGCAATCGGGATTGGAGGAGATCCAATAATTGGAACAACTGTTCGTGACGCTGTTGAGTTATTTTTTGAGGATGATTCCACCGATTGTGTTGTTTTAATTGGTGAAATAGGTGGTCAGTTGGAGGCTAATGCTGCTCATTGGATTAAAAATTCGCAAATAAAGAAACCTGTCATTGGCTTTATTGCTGGTCAAACTGCACCAAAGGGAAGAACAATGGGTCACGCGGGTGCCATAGTTGGAGGTAAAGATGATACTGCTGAGGCAAAAAAAGAAATTTTAAAAAGTTGTGGAATTCATGTCGTAGATTCCCCTGCAAACATCGGAGAAATGGTTAAAAAAGTTTTAAAATAATGAAATTATTATCTAAAAAAAATATATTAATTACAGGTGGTAGTAGAGGAATCGGAAAAGGAATTGTTAGTTCACTTATGGAACAAGGTGCGAATGTTGCATTTACCTATTCATCTTCTGCGTCTTTGGCTAACGAAATAGTTAAAGAATTAAATTCATCGAAAAACAAGTGTAAAGCTTATCAGAGTGATGCTTCTGTATTAGTTGATTGTGAAAAATTAGTTGACGATGTTTTAAATGATTTCGGCTCTATAGATGTTTTAATTAATAATGCCGGAATTACTAAAGATAATCTCCTTATGAGGATGTCAGAAGATGATTTTGAAAAAGTAATAAAAGTCAATTTAAATTCAGTTTTTAATATGACCAAAGCTTGTCTAAGACATTTTTTAAAAAATAGAAATGGAAGTATAATCAATATGAGCTCTGTTGTAGGTGTTAAAGGAAATGCAGGACAATCAAACTATGCAGCTTCAAAATCTGGAATAATAGGTTTTTCAAAATCTATTGCACTAGAGCTTGGTTCAAGGAATATTAGATGTAATGTCATTGCACCTGGCTTTATTGTAACCGAAATGACTGACAAGTTGTCCGAGTCAGTCACAGAGGACTGGATAAATAATATTCCCCTCAAGAGATCAGGTAGTCCTACTGATGTTGCCAATGTATGCATATTTTTGGCATCAGATTTGTCATCATACATAACAGGTCAAGTCATCAATGTTGATGGTGGACTTTTAACTTAAAAAAAAAAATATGGAACGTTATTCAAAATTAGGTTTACCCGTTTTGGTGGGTGGATTGTTATTATTCATTTTTGCAATGAAATCATTTGTAAATATAGGCTACGGTGAAGCTGGAGTTTTATTTAAAACATTTGGTGGTGGTGTTGTAACCGACGAACCCCCTAAGGGAGAAGGTTTTCATATCATTGCTCCTTGGAATGATCTATATGTCTATAATGTAAAACAACAAGAAGTTTTTGAAAGTAAAATGCAGGTTTTATCTTCGAACGGTTTGGATATTTCTTTAGATATTTCAGTTTTATATCAACCCAAAATTTCAGAATTAGGAAAATTACATCAAACAAAAGGATTAAACTATTTGCAGGTTGTAATCATACCATCTCTCAGAGCAGTTGCAAGAAGTGTTGTTGGTCAATATACACCAGAGCAATTGTATTCAACTAAAAGAGATGCAATCCAAAATGAAATTTTTGATAGATTGAGAGGTGATGTAGAAGAACAATTTGTACAAATTAATTCTGTTTTAGTTCGTGATGTTACATTACCATCCAATATAAAAGCAGCAATTGAGAGAAAATTAACTCAGGAACAAGAAGCGCTTGAGTATGTGTTTCGTTTAGAAAAGGCAAGACAAGAAGCAGAAAAACTTAGAATTGATGCTGAGGGTAAAGCAAATGCAAACAGAATCTTAAACAGTTCACTTACAACAAACATTCTAAGGGACAAAGGAATTGAAGCGACATTGAAACTAGCAGAGTCACCAAACTCTAAAGTTGTTGTTGTTGGTTCGGGTGATGACGGGCTTCCACTCATTTTAGGAAACCAATAAGTTCACATTAATTCAAACAAAAGCCTGTTTCTACAGGCTTTTTTTTTATTTTTATTTGGTGCGTCAGATACTTTCAATACTGTTATGCCTTACATCTATTTTTTCTATTTATTCCCAACAAAACTATTATGTCTCGAGTTCATTAGGTGATAATAATAATGCAGGAACATCAGAAAATTCACCATTTCAGACAATAAATAGAGCTTTTGATAATGCAGAACCAGGAGACACCATCTATGTTATGGATGGTACTTATACTAATCCAGATTATGGAACTGCAAGCCCACATTCATCTGATGGTTCACAAAGCACTAACATGAATAATCCTCCAGCTGTAATCGTTAATAAATCAGGAACGGCTGGTAATTACATAACACTGAGAAATCTTCCCGGTCATAATCCTAAAATTAAATTTGATGGCAGAGGCGGAATATTAATTAGTGGTCCTCAAAGTTATTTAATTATTGAGGGATTTGAAATTGAGGGTCCAGGAGCATCCATCACTTATGACCAAGCTATTGCAGACAGGAAATGGAAAGTAAAAGCCGATCAGGAGGATTTAAATTATAATCATAGTTATTTTGCAAGTTTTGGTATATGGAGCGGTTTTAGTCAAGATTTCCTCCATCATCATGTAATCATTAGAAACAATATAGTACACCACACAACAGGTTCGGGTATTAGATTCAACGACAGTGATCATATTACAATAGAAAATAATACAGTATACAATACCACATGGTGGACTTCAAATGCTTCTAGTGCTATAGTTTTTGCTGAGTGTAAAGCTTTAAGTAATAATGATAACGGTGATGATATAAAAATGATTATGCGTGGAAATACAGTTTATAACAACTGGAATAGAATTCCATTTTATATGACCTCTGGAAAAATACCCCCCAACGGAAACCCCCCAAGTGGAAGTTATGGAAATGCTGATTATTCAACAATTCTGGATGGACAGGGTCTTTATGTTACTCGAAGCGATGATGACTATTATGGCACCTTTTTATTCGAAAATAATTTGTGTGTTAATAACGGAAAAAATGGAATAAATTTTGATCGCTCAGAGGGAAGTTCAGCTCTAATTAGAAATAATACAATTTATTTTAATGGAGTTCATGAGATTATTCAGGACATTTCTGTTAGTGAGGGTAATCCAGCTCATAGAGGTCAAAAGGTTGCTGGAATTAAAGCGAATTACTTTAGAAATGTTACCATCGTTAATAATATAGTTGTTACCAGAGAGTATGATTTTTATGCAATGCAAATTCAAAATCAACAAAGTGATGGAACTGTAAAAGAGGCTAACAATAATATTTTTGTTAATGGCAAACTACCGGGATATACAAGTCAACAGACTGGAGAATATGTTACTCACAGTTGGGTAACTGATGATAATCAAATCATTAGCGGTATAGATTTTAGTAATAGTAATTACAAGGACCCTGTTTCTTTTGTTAATGCACCTCCAATTGTTAACGGACTCATTGATATGACGATTACAAATTTCCAATTAAAAAGTGATTCACCTGCGATAAATGCTGGAGAACAGGCTAATACCCCAGAAAGAGATATACTTGGAAACTTAAGACCATTACCACCATCTAATGCTTTAGCATATTCAAGATTTGAGAGTTCATTAGGTGGGTGGTCAGCATGGTCAACTGCAAATGATAACAATGAAGTTTCTTTAAGTAGTGAAACCTCAAGAACTGGAAATCAAAGTTTAAAGGTTTTTGGTAGAACCAAAGATTTTCATAGTGCAAAGTATAATATTAGTCAACTGGATGTTGGAAGCTCATATTCTTTGTTTATTTATGCTAAACTCCCCGAGGGAAAATCTGGAACAGCACAACTTATGTTGAGAAAAATTGTTGATGGACAAGGAACTTCCAATGCTCTTATGAGCCCAGTAGAAATTAATTCCAATGATTGGACCAGATTATCTGCTGATTACACACACTCTGAAATGGATAATAATAGTTTCTTTTTTGTAAAAGGACCCCCAGTAACAGGTTCTGACGGAATAGATTATTATTTGGATGATTTTTCGCTTGTTAATCAAGGTACTGGTGAAGTTGATTTTACCACAGTTGGTGATATTGTTGATATTGGAGCTTATGAATTTATTCAGATTGATGATGATGATGGTGATGGAGTTGCGAATAGTGAGGATAATTGTCCAGAAACACCCAACTCAGATCAAAACGATGCGGATGGTGATGGAGTAGGAGATGTTTGTGATGATGATGACGATAATGATGGTGTTCTCGATGATTTTGACCAGGATCCACTAGATCCATACATATGTGCAGATGTGGATAATGATGGTTGTGATGATTGTTCTCAAACAGGTCCTAACAGTTCTGGTGGTGATCCTTCAAATGATGGAAAGGATACTGATGCTGATGGTATTTGTGATCAATCTGACCCTGATGACGATAATGATGGTATACTAGATGAAGATGACAATTGTCCAGAAACTCCTAATTCAGATCAAAAAGATACAGATGATGATGGATTAGGAGATGTTTGTGATGATGACGATGATGGAGACGGCGTTTCAGATTCGAATGACAATTGTCCGAATACTCCTCAGGGCACTAGGGTTGATGTGAACGGATGTCCAGTGTTTGAACTTCC
>Ga0066364_10000280_pt1 | contig 11330 bp, 14 predicted proteins | sample Knorr_S7_td_Surf_FD_70970 | JGI IMG/M metagenome (GOLD analysis project Ga0066364, IMG submission 70970) | Marine microbial communities from Southern Atlantic Ocean transect - Knorr_S7_td_SurfaceA_ad_6m_LV_A | ecosystem: Environmental > Aquatic > Marine > Oceanic | place: Southern Atlantic...
TATATAAAAAAATAAAATATACATAAAATGATTATGAAAAATATTTCTATCAACATATACAAATACATTTTTCTTTATTAAATCTTTTTAAACTTAATTTACATTACAATATTTTTTAATTCTTCGTCATCGCTATTATCAAATTCACTATAATCATTCATATTATCATCATCATCGTCAGTAAATTTTGGAGCAACATAGTAACTTATAAGAAACATTGGTTCATCAATCATAAGTTGAAATGGATAATTTTCTTGTATTTTAAGTTTAATTGTTTTAAACACTCCATTTGATTTGGTTAAGAAATGCAAATATTTTAACGTAACACTTGTTTTTAATTTGAGATCTTCTTCTACAATCATTTCATTTATTGTTGAATATGGTATTTTTAATGAATAATTACCTTCTTCGCCAGATGATTTCATATATAAATTATCTTTATAACAAATAAATTCCATGCTATCTCCAAACATTAACATTTCGGAAATATATTTATCAAATACTTTTGTATCAATTTCAAATTCTAAACTTCCTTCGATATTTTGCGATTCTAATAATTCATTATCTATATTTATAAGGGGTATTTGAAAATTTTTTTCAGTTTTATCTTCATATTGAAATGAAATTTCAAATTTTTCATCAGTAGACTCAAAAATCATCACACAATTATTTATATAAAGGTTTAAAATTTTAACAATTATATTTGAATGAAAAGACAATACTTCTTCTATACCTGAAGACAATTCATACGATGCAAACCAATCTTTTTTTATATCAATATTCATTAAGCATATATGACTATCATCCATGATTTGTATAAATAAACTATCTTCTTTTCCATAAATTGTTGTGTATGTATTCAAGTTTTTGATAATTTTGAATATTTCTATCCATTTTTGAGCAGTTTCTTGATTTGTGATTGAAAATTTCATTTTATTTGATAATGAATATACTTATAATAGTAATTCAATTTTTATATCAAAATTGTTTTATAAAAATTGAAATGTAATTTTTATTATTTTCTATTGAAAAAAATGGATATTGAAAATATTTTATCATTATTTTATGGTAATAACAATAAAATGAAATACTTTTATTGGTATTTTGATATAAGTTCATTGATGAATTTACTCAAAACAAACACATATTTTTTCACACAAAGAAAACTTATTTACAATCATATAATTGTGTATTTAGTTTCATTGTGTTACATAAAAAAAATAGAAAGTGATACGTATAGATATTATAGTTTTAAGAATTATAATATAGAAAAAATGAAAAAATATTTATCTATGATCAAAACAAATAAGTACTTGAAGAAAAATAATTATATTTTGTCTCGTTATTATTCTATCTTAAAAAATTACAAATAAGATTTTCTAATGTCCAATATCATCACCTATTTCTACTTCGTTGTTTGATAATAGAGTTGAAATTTCTTCGGATTTGTTCAATTGACTTGTATTTGCATCATATATTTCATTTTGTTCTTGTGTTGTAATTTCTTCTTCTTGTGTTGTATTTTCTTCTTCTTGTATTTTATTTTCATCTTGTGATACAACCGTCTTCTTTTGCATTTGCATACATTGTAAATTCGTTTCCATTGCAAATGTCTGTACCTTTAAAATGTGTTTTTTAATTTCGCGCATATCATTTTCAATAACATTTATTTTATTTTTAAAATATTCTATATTTGATTCATCTAAACAAAGAGATTCCATTTTTTCATCCATTGTTCTCGTATTATTTTCCATTGTTTCATTCAAAGATTCAACTACTTTTTGTAAATTATCAAGAACACTATTATGACTTAATAACATTTCAGCTGGTGTCATTTTTTTATTTCCTTGTTTTTCATTGTTTCGTGTGGGTGATGGAGGTGGAGGCGGATTTACATTATTATTTTGCTGGATTTGTCGACGATCATCCGGAGAAGCTCGACGGCGTCGCGCAGAAGCAAGAGCTCGTGCACCACTCATAATATATTTATAATTAAATGCTTGTTTTTTAAATTATTTTTAATAATTATTATTATATTTTTTATTGACTCATTATCATTTTTATAGATTCATGGTGTTTGTAGTTTTCAATAACAAAGTCATCTAAAGTATAGTCATTAATATTTTCTTTTTTTGTTTTAATCGTCATGGTAGGAAATTCAAATGGCGTTCGTTTAATTTGTGTTTCAAGAGCATTTTTATGATTTTCATAAATATGTGTATTTCCTAAAAAATATATAAACTCATACGGTTCTAAATTACAATGTTTAGCAATAAGAATGGTAAAAGAAGCATAAGACATTATATTGAATGGTACTCCAAGACCTACATCACCACTCCTTTGGTATAAGGTACAACTTAATTTGTTATTTTTTGTAACATGAAACTGAAATAAAACATGACAAGGTGGAAGTGCCATTTTATCTATTTGACAAGGATTCCAAGCACTTACAATGTGTCTACGTGAATAACGTGTTTCTGGATTTTTTAAATCATCAATTACTTTTTGCAATTGATCAATACCTTTATTTTCATAATCAGCAGAACAATTTGTGTAAGGAGAATTAAAAAATCTCCATTGATGACCATATATAGGTCCTAAATCATCTTCTTCATAAGGAAGATTTCTAGACTCTAAAAATTCTTTTGTTCCATTTAGATCCCAAATATGCACATTTTGATTTTTCAATAATTTATTATCTGTTTTTCCTTGAATAAACCATAACAATTCTTTCAAACAAGTTTTTACAGCCACTTTTTTTGTGGTAAGAATTGGAATTTTATTGTTTTCTAATGAAAAATACATAGCACTACCTATACTACAAATTGTATTGCCATTTCTACCTTTTTCTAATGAACCATTTTCAAGTAAATCTTGTATAAGATTTAAATATTGTGTTTCTTCATGGATATTATTTTGTTTAATAATTGTTTTTAACATTAATAAGAAGATTATAAATATTTGTTTAATTCATATTTTATTTCTTTTGTTATACTAATATATAATATGGATGAAGATACGGAAGAACTTATGACAAATAAACCTTCGTTTTTTGATTATATAACATCAATAAGTAGTCATGAAAAATCACAAATATTGAATTTATTTCAATATGGTGGTCTTTCAATCTTACCAATTTTAGTAATATTAAAGTTAATGAAACTTTATGTTCCTTTAGAAGATCCTTTTAAATCTACGACAGATATATTAATTGAAGTAGTTATACAATTAGTTGTTATTGTTTTATCTTTCTTTCTTATTCATAAATTAGTAGTATATCTACCAACTTATTCAAAAGTACCGTATGATAAAATAAGTTTATTGTCGACTATATTACCTTTATTTTTCATAATGATGTCATTAGATACAAAAATAGCTGAAAAATTAAATATATTATTTGATCGTCTTTTAGTTTCAATTGGCTTGAAAAAAGAAGGAATGGATGATGTTCCATCTTGTGGTTCAAATACAAATCGTCCTAGTCCAACACAAAATACAATAGAACAAACCGGTACAACAACTATTTTACCACAACCACCACAAATGTTAGGAGAACAAAATTCCCCATTAGAAAATAGATTGATTGATGGATACCCTACATCAAGAGATACGAATGCAAGTTCAATGCAACAAATGATGCCTCAAGGAGGGGATTCAATGATGAGTATAAATGATGGACCCGAGGCTGCAAACTCATTATTGGGAAGTGCTTTTAATTGAAATTATGAATATTTAAAAATATAATCATTGTTTAATTATATTTTTATGGAAAATATTTCGTTAGATTTGACTTTAGAAGAATTGATCAATGAACTAGATGATAAAAATTTACTTTATATGACTAGTGGAAAAATAAAAGAACTGAAAAATAATGTATTACAACAACTTTATTTATCACGAAAAGAACTACTAGATTATCATAAAAAACTAAAAGACTATCGTTTTGTAGATGAAATGGATGAAATGAAAATAGGATCTTACATTAGATGGTTCAATTTAAAAAATACAGAAAATATGAAATTAACAAATGGTGGTTTCATCATTGATGTAAAGTCTAGTGATGAAAATATTCAAATTATATGTAAAAATTATTTGAATCGTAAATTTAGTTTGATTTTAAATGAATGTATTATTTTTCAAAAAATGAGTACACAAGAGAAAATTTTAGTAAAAATCATAGATTATGCATCTAAATAACATATTGGTGATCTAACACGTGTTTGTTTATAAATCATAATATATTTTTTTTGTGTTTTTTCATGTTTTCTTTTTTTTTGTGGGGTAATTATCCTTTTTTTATTTATTATAGATAATAGTTTTTTATATTTATAACCAGAATCACAATTTGTTTGACATAAATTTTGAACAATAACTTGATTTGCTTTTATTTTCACTCTATGTAATGTTTTAGGAATATTTTTATTATAAAATTTTAATATTGCTTTTAATTCACTAATTGCTAAATTTTTCATCATATTTGGATGATATAAAACTATATATATATATTAGATATAGAATAAATTAATGAGTAAAAAATCATTTATTATAGATTTTGACAATACAATTGGATTTTTTGATCAAATTATTTTCTTAATTAATATTGTTGAAAGTACTTATAATTATTCATTAAATGAAATACAAATTGGTCAATTGATCGACTATTATCCAAACATTTTTCGTCCAAAATTATATGATATTATAAAACTTATTTTATACTTTCAAAATAACGAAACAGTACGATTTTTTATTTTATATACTTGTAATAAAAAACCATTGTTTGTTGAAGCAATTGTTAAATATATTGAAAAACAAATTCATTATACTCCTCTATTTAATTATATATTATATGAAAAAACAAAATACAAAAATCTTAATACAATATTATGCAATATTCAAGAAGAAAATATAAACACACATATATTATGCTTTATTGATAATCGCTTTTTTCATTATAAAAATAACACATATGATTATAAATATATAAAATGTGAAAATTATATTTATCATTATGAAACAGATGAAATTTTAAATTTATTTCCTTATCATTTATTTGAACGTATAAATAAAAATATCATAACAAATTATTTTAAAAAACAAAAAAAGAAAAGAAAAAAATATACATTACCTATCAGTTTATATGAAATGAATTCAAGTTTTATTTTACAATCTATTAGAAATTTTATATCATGATTTTTTATTATAAATATCTAATGTTCTTGCACTAGCATCATAAGAGTTTGATACATATTTAGGCATCCAAAAATAAGGTATTAATTCATCACATTTATCTGGAAAATAATGACGAAATAATTCACGATAATATTTTTGTTCTTTTGTTTTAGGAATATTGCATGTATAAGTGTTATTGAAACATTGTGTGTTTTGACATTCTTCAATATAATCTTGAATAATTTCAAACCATGATTTGTTTTGACTACTCACACCATCACTAAATGCTTCTTTTTTTCTCCATAATATTTCTTTTGGTAATAAATTTGAATCATAAAGTTCTATTGATTTTCTTATAAAATATTTTTCACATTGATTATTCTTTGTATGATTACGATATTCTATTGGTATACTTAAATAAAATCGTGTCATTTCTTTATCCAAAAAAGGAGTTCTAGGTTCTAAACCATGACTTGATATACACTTATCGGATCGTCTCACATCAAAAATATGAATGTCTTTCAACAAACGCTTACATTCTTTATCAAATTCTTCATTATTTGGACATAAATGAAAATATAAATATCCACCAGCTAGTTCATCGGCTCCGTCTCCATTAAAAATTACCTTTGCATCACTATTTTCTTTTATATATTTACCTATATTCCAATTACCTACACTGGCTCTTACAGTTGTTGTATCATAACTTTCTATATCTTTTATTACATTTGGTATAGAGTTGATAAAATCATCATTTGTCATAATTATTTCATTATGATTACTATTTATAAAAGATGAAACTTGTTTAGAAAAAGTCAAGTCTTCCGCATCTTTCAGTCCAATACTATATGTTTCTAAGGTTTGTCCTGTTTTTTCTTTATAAAATTTAGAAACATAAGCACTTACAATACTACTATCTAAACCTCCTGAAAGTAAAGAAGCGATAGTTCTTTCACAGTTTTCTACTCTTTTTTTAATTGAACTTTTTAATTTTTCAACAAATGTATACATATAAAATTCTATAGTTTTTTTTTCACTAGGTATATATGGTTGCAAATAAGAATTGTTGAAAAAATATTGTTCATGATGTATCATATTCCATTTGTTTGTTTGTGGATTTACATTATATATAGAATAAGAACCTGGTAAAAATGAACGTATATATTTTATTTTTTGAAAACATAATGGTTCTAAATCAGATGAAAATCCAATATGATTATTTTCATAATAACACTCATACAAAGGACGAACACCATATGGATCACGTGCAACACATACTTGATTTGTTTCTTCATCATATATAATAAATGAAAATACACCATCAAGCATTGAAACACAATTCATTTTACATAAATCATATAAGCAAGTTATAATTTCACAGTCACTATTTGTTTTTGGAACAATTTTAAATGATTCGAAAAGTTGTTTAAAATTATATATTTCTCCATTACAAATTAGTTTTAGTTTATTATGAGATATAGGTTGATTACTTACTTCATTTAATCCATTAATGGCTAAACGATGAAAACCAAATGTTATACTTGAACTATTTTTTTTGTATGTTTCAATTACAGAATTTTCAGGACCTCGTTTTTGCCCTTTCATAATTGTTTTGCTTATATTTTCATCATTTATATTACGATCATCCTCGTCATACAACAAAGCAAAAATACCACACATAAATTATTATTAATTAAAAATATATATATTTATCTTTTTAATATATATTCTTATATATAGTAATTATGAATTATAAAGTTTGTAATATTGAGTATGATAATCAATTAAATACACGTATGAATAAGCGTTATTTTCCTTCAAAAGAACTTCAACCTAATTTTGATCCAAGACCTATTTCAACAAAATACACACATTTTATGTTAGAAGATAAAAAAATATCAACCGATGTTAATTTGAGAAAATACGATGATTATGAAACATCTAAAACTTTTTTTTCTGGAAATAGAAAAGCACCTATACAAGGATTCTTTCAAAATGTGGATGTAGAATCAATGTTAAATAATCGATTTATGGCTCTTCAAAAAAATGATCAAGCCTATTATATTCCTTCTACAAATTCGGAACTATATAATCACAAATCAAAACTATCAAATAAACCGGAAAAATATGATTATTATGATATGGAAAATAAAATTATAAATAATGTAGATAAATGTAATTTAGCACCAGAATTATTTAACAATTCTACAAGATATAATTTATCAAATTTAAAATAAATGATTACGAAAATACTCTTTATATATATTAATAGTAATGAATATATTTAAAGAATTTATAACTAAACGTAATACAAAAAAAAAATTTAATAAATTAACTTGTCATCCTAAAAATATTACATATAAAAATAGTAAATCTTGTATAGATACAAGTACATTAAAAAAATTAAAAAATATATGGAATAAAAGATATCCAGACAATAAAATTAAAACAAACAATGATAAACATATATGGCAGTTTTTAAAAACGAAATTTAAACATTCTTGTGCCAATGAATTATGTTGGATTAATTCTTTGATAAAAGATAACAAATATAAACGAAAACTAAAAAAATCATTATTTGCACCAAGCATGCCATATATATGGAAAAAAAACATAAACGAATGGTTGAATAGTAATGATATTTTGAATGTAATGAAACAATATGAAGAAGCCGATCCACAATTTGAATTTTTTGGACCTTCTCCTATCGATTATGACACGATTGTTTATAATAATTCATGTGTATGGCCCGAAATATGTAACATAAATATGAAAAATCTTTTCAATAAACAAAAAACCAAAATAGGTTTTATATTTAATACTGATAAACATTATGAAGAAGGTTCACATTGGATTGCACTATATATAGACTTAAATAAAAAAATTATATTTTTCTTTGATTCTAATGGTAGCGAAATCCCTTTAGAACTGAATAAACTAATAAATAATATAATATATCAATGTGAAAATAAATTATGTATGAAAATAAAATTTGACTCAAATGTTGGTTTTATTCATCAAAGGTCAAATACCGAATGTGGAATGTATTGTTTGTATTTTTTAATTTCGTTATTGAAAAAGAAACATAATGAGAAATATTTTAAAAGTAAACGAATCAAAGATAAAAAGGTAGAATCTCTAAGAAAAGTTTATTTTAATAATATTTAAATACTTCATTATATATTTTATGTATAATTTCAAATGAATGTTTATGATAACGCAATTACTCGATTTAAAAAAGACCTATGGAATTTGTGCTTATCCATGAAAGTATTCGATAATATAGATGAAAGTAAAGTTGAAGAATCAAAAAAAATATTTGAAAATGTAGTTTCAAATTATCAAAGTCAAATATTACAACAAGAAGAAGGTAATGAAAATTTCCTAAAACAAACATTACTTTCACAAATTAATAATGATTTACAAATATTAAAACAGGTTTCACGTGATTCTATAAATCAAAATAATAAAAACAATTTTGATTTAAAATTAGAAGAAAAACAAAATGAATTTAATGATTTGATGAAAAAAGATGTTCCACCAACTCCAAAGTTTAGCGATGATAATAAAGAAGAACCAATCAATGAAGAAAATTTGGATTTAATGATAAAACAACAAATGAAAGAACGTGAACAAGTAATGAATTTAAATGATAAAGAATCAAATATAATTGTTTCTTCAAATGAATTTACAAACTTACCATCCAATGAAAAAACAATGATGATTCAACCAGAACCATTGAATAACGACAAATCATACGATGAATTACAACATAAAATAGATAAGATAGAACAACAATTGAAAATTCAAACAAATATATTACAACAAATTGTACAATCACAAATAAGTATTTTACAAAAGATTAGATAGACAGGGACTCTAGGAGTCTTTTGGGTGTGGTGGACCACTGGGCGGCACGTCCCTGAGATCGGCGGCTCGCCTGTCGACTCTCGGTGCGCCCTTTAAGTGTATTGGTGGGACTGTCGATGCCCTGCCAAATTCTGACGCTCTCTGTATATCACCAATCTTGGTAGCGGCATCATATTGACTAAGGTAATTGGGTTTTAACGTTTTACCTGTACTACTACACATAAATTGTAATATTTTTAAAGTATATTTGCCTGCGAATGCAGACATTCTTACAAAACCTTTTATTTCATTATTTGTATGAAATAATTCATTTAATAATCTATACATATTAAGGGCAAAACCTGTTACCTGATTACTTATAAGTTTAAGACATAAAGTGATAAATGATGGTAAAGATACGGTGGGGTCTTGTGGTGTATTAGTTTCATCTAATATGTGATGTCCTATATTTGATAATGAAATTATAAAATATCCCCTTAAAGGATCGGTTAGTAAATATTGAACACCTATACCACAAAGAACCCATGCATAAGTTTTTTCGAGACTCCATCCTTTAATCAACCTATGAATAGCATGAGTATCATCCTCATATTTACTTTTTATGTAATTTTTTAGTATTCGAATAGTCTCTTCTTTTTCTTTTAGTTGATCTTCTATATCATTCCAGGTGTTTTTCTTATTCGCCGCTCTTTCAGCTATATCAAAACACGCATCTGCAACATCCACCGCAATTCCCGAAATATGACTTGCCCTCACTTTTTCTATAACTGTGTTCAAATGACTATGTAACAATGTTTTACTTTCTTCGTCAATTTGTCCTTTGATAATACTTTTTAAATACATTTTATTATATGATTCTGTTACATCAGCACTGAAAGAACTTATAATTTGTTTTGAAATTTCAATCTGTTGCTTTATAGTGTAATTGGGATTGTAAATCTGATTTAAAAACAGATTTTGAATAATCTTAACTTTATTTTGTGGGTCAGATAAACCTTTAATGCTGTCTGTGAACTCAAGATAAATACCTGTTTCTTTACCAAGGTCTTCCTGCAACTGTTTCCCGCGAGCGGGAAAAGGATCACTACGGGATCGCAGTGCCTCGAAAGCAGACGAATCTCTCTTCCGGAGAGATTTTCTCTCAAGATTATCGAAAAAATATTTGGTTTGTTCGTCAAAGTCTAGTTCTATGCTTCGATCACAAAATTCACCAAATGCTGCTGCCCGACTAGAACTAGAAATAGAACCTGATAAGTAGTGGTTGTTGCTGGTGTTGTTGCTTGCTGCCCGTCTAGAGTTGACATCATCTTCTGTCATTCCACCTACTTTTCGAGACACTTTTTTTTTTCTATTGCGTATTTTTTTATATTTTTTTGTGTTTTGTTTATTCCTTTTTGAAGATATACGCATTTTTCTAATATTTTTTTTTTTTGGTTTCAGTGTTTTATTGCCACGCATATATAATATATATATATTTTAATTTAAAATAAATTCCAAAGTCAAAAATATATTTATTCATCATATAGAGATAGAATATTTATCAGTTTTTCATTATCAAAACCTTTTTCTAAGAAAATTTGTTTTATTTTTTCATATCTTTCACAAGCAAATATCGATGCAATTCCAGGATCTATATCATCTAAAATATGGGTTTTGTAACCATTTACTTCATATAAATAATACATATTTGCGCCTTTATCTAAAATATATTCTATAACATTTAATGGAATGTTTACATTATGACAAGCTATGTCTAAAGGAGATAATTTATATCTACATCTTAGTTGGCCATATTGAGATTGTAAACTTTGTGGTACAATCCTAATAATTTCTTTAATATCATTAAATATATCATCTGTAAATATGGAATGACTGCTTAAAGCAAATGGTAGAGAACATTCAGTACATAACATATCTATAAGAATAGTACGAATTGGTTCTCTTTCTTTACACCAATATTCATAATAATCGTATTTTTTTATGAGAAAATATAATTTACGTAAATCATTTTTGTAATTATCTATAAACGTATGTTCGTCATTAAAAAAAATAATTTTAAGATTATTGATATCGCAGAATGTATTTTTTATCATATTATTAGTTATGCTTATGGAAAATGGTAATTTCAAATATTCATGTATTATTCTATGTATTTCTTCTGGTAGTTTCATTATAATTAAATTATGATGAAATATTATTAAATCATAATTTATGAATGGTATTTAACAAATGAATAAATATACTTTTATTATATATACATTTATTATATAATGAAAACTTTTAAAATCAAT
>Ga0066364_10000282_pt1 | contig 11293 bp, 11 predicted proteins | sample Knorr_S7_td_Surf_FD_70970 | JGI IMG/M metagenome (GOLD analysis project Ga0066364, IMG submission 70970) | Marine microbial communities from Southern Atlantic Ocean transect - Knorr_S7_td_SurfaceA_ad_6m_LV_A | ecosystem: Environmental > Aquatic > Marine > Oceanic | place: Southern Atlantic...
AGTAAAGATATTTTTGAGATTGAGAAAACTTTTAAGGGTATTAAAAGACTTGATGCATGGAAGGAAGTTGAGAGACTAATAATTAAAATTTGTGCTAGCTAAAATACTTTTTTACAAATGCATCTTTACAAATCTCAAGTAACTCACATTCAGGATTAATTTTAGTTTCAAGATTAATTATTTCCTCAACACCAACAATTCCCTTTGTGGTACTAGTAAACCAAATTGAAGAAGCCTCCTTCAAATCATCGATGCCATAAGATCCTTCTTCAAAATCTAATTTCTTATCTTTAATTATTTTAATAACCTGATGTCGTGTTATGCCTGGCAAAATTTTAGAAGATAGTTCAGGTGTAAAAATAGTTTTATTTTTAACAAAAAATATGTTGCTTGCTCCACCTTCAGTTAGCTCGCAATTTTTATGCATTAATATTTCATTACAACCATTCCTTTTAGCATCATTCATTTGAAGCACATTACCTAGCAAAGAGGTTGATTTAATATCACATCTCTGCCAACGGATATCATCAGCTAACATGACTCTAAGAGGTGATTGATTAAAAAAAGAGAATTCTTCAATAAAGCCAAACCTTTCGCAATCACTCTCCTCAAAAAAGTGAGATCTTATGGAATCTACCCCCCTTGAGACTTGGTAATAAATATATCCATCTTCAGATTTGGATTCATTAAGAAGTTCTTCTATTTCAGCCCTGCAATCCTCAATCAAACAGGATATTTTAGTTTCATTAAGGCTATGATTTAAGCGATCAAGATGTGTTTCAAAATCAATAAACTCATTCTTATAGAAAGAAATAACTTCATAAACGCTATCTGAAAAAAGAAACGCTCTCGACATCGGAGAGACTTTAATATTCTCTATTAAATCAACCTTACCATTATAAGACGCTAATTTAGGCATCATCTAGGCCAAATAAACCTCTTAACCATAATACAAAGCTTGCCCATAGCCTACCAAAGAATCCTTTTGCTTCAACTTCACTTAAAGCAACCAAATTTTCGGTATGAAGGGTTTTTTCTCCTTCTTTGATTACTAAAGTTCCAAGAGTTTGTCCTTCTTTGATAGGAGCCCTTAAATTGTTTTGAAAGTCATAGCTAATTGTAATATTCCTAAAAGTAGTTCTTGGAAGAGTTAACTTAATATTATTTTCTACACCTAGTGAAACTTGATTCTCTTTGCCACCCCAAATATCAACATCTTTAAGTGCATTATCTTTTTTTATTACTTCCTGGGTTGAATAAAATCTAAAGCCATATTCAAGCAATCTTTGAGTATCATTGAAGCGCTCTTTATCTGACTTAGCGCCTGCCACTACAGCTATTAGCCTCATATCATTTCTCTTTGCAGAGCTAATAAGGCAATATCCAGCAGATTCTGTATGTCCTGTCTTTACACCATCAGAAGAATTATCTTTCCAGAGAAGTCGGTTTCTATTTGGCTGTCTTATATTATTGAAGGTGAAGTACTTTTCTTTGTATAAACTATACGTTTCTGGAAAATTATTTATCAATAAACTTGTCATTATTGCTAAATCCTTGGCACTTGAGAAATGATTTCCGTCTGGGAGTCCTGTGGAATTCTGGAATAATGTATTTGATAGTCCCATTGATGCAGCATAAGAATTCATCAGATCAACAAATCCATCCTCTGTTCCTCCAACATATTCAGCTAATGCCACTGTTGCATCATTACCCGACTGAATAATAATCCCTTTGAGTAAATCAAGAACACTTACTCTTTTTCCTTGCTCAATAAACATTTTCGAACCTTCCATTCTCCATGCTTTTTCACTAATGAGCACACTATCATCAAGGCTTAAAAAATCATTTGCAATTTGATCAGCTACGACATAACTGGACATTACTTTAGTCATGCTTGCAGGCTCTACTGGAGCATCTTCATTAAAGCTCGCGATAACTGTATTTGTGTTAGGCTCTATTAAAATATAGCTTTTTAGATCAAGAGTTGGAGTATTTGGGATAAAAGACTGAGTGAAAGATTCGATGGAAATCAAACTAAATAATAAAAACAATAATTTTTTCATAATCCTAACTCCCTTGCTAGATTGTAAACTACCATCGCATAAAAGTGACTGTAATTATATTTTGTAATTGCGATAAAATTTTCTGTACCAATAAAATATGTACTTCTTTTTTTATTAATTCTAATCTTATTTCCTGCCATTAATACATTTTTATCTTTTATGCCATTCAATTTCATTAACTCTGGAAGTCCTACATCATTGTCTAGAGCTATTTGAGATAACGTATCTCCATTTTGAATCTCATAAAAAACATCCTCTCCTTGGTCTAATTTTACTGGAATAAACTTACCATCAAGGTTATATGGCTTTCTAACATTGTTATGATCTATTTTTAAAACTATGTCAGCTTCTGCATTCCATCCATGAATGCTTAAATAATTTGCAATACTTCCGATAGCGTCTTCTTTAGAACCAAAAAGGTCTGCATAACTGTCTCCATCATAATCAATAGCATATGCTAAGTATGAGGAAGAAATAAATTGCCCATACCCCATAGCTCCAGCATAAGAGCCTTTAACACTATAAATATCAAGATTATTTTCTCTAGTAAGTATGAAAAATTTAATGAGCTCATTTCTAAAAAATTCTGCTCTTCTTGGATAGTCAAAACCTAGTGTCGTAAGAGAGTCTAATACTCTATCCTTACCTTGAATATTTCCATATCTTGTTTCAACTCCTAAGATTGCGGTAATAATTTCTTTTGGAACGCCAAACTCCTCTTCAGCTTTTTTAAGAGTTAGCAGGTTATTCTCAATAAATTTTTTGCCATTCTTTATTCTTTCATCCTCAATAAATATATTCCTATATGCATCCCATGTAATAGTAAACTCAGCCGGAGCTGAAATCCTATCAATAATGGTTTGTTGTTTCTTAGCATTTTTTAATACATCCAAAACTTGCTCCTCTTCAAAACCATGAGAGTTTACTAATTCATTAACAACGAAATCAGCTCTTGGATGAAGTGAATAATCGGATTGAATAAAATTAAATTGAATTAAAAATATAATAAAAAAAAGTTTTCTCACCTTGGTACCAATTTTGTATGAGATGCCATAGATATTATTATGCCAAATGCTATGTAAAAAGAAATTAAAGAGGATCCTCCTTGGCTAATTAATGGCAATGGCATTCCTACAACAGGTAGAAGCCCAATGACCATACCAATATTTATGAATAAAGTTGAAATAAAAACTAAAGATAGTCCTCCAATGACGAGTCTGCAAAATCTATCTCTAGCATTAATTGATAAATAGAAGCACCTAATAAAAATAAAAAAATATAAACCCATTAATATTGTTAAGCCTACTAGTCCAAATTCTTCTGCAATAACTGCAAATATAAAATCTGTTTCAGTTTCAGGAAGAAAATTCAGATGAGATTGTGTACCTTCTCCAAAGCCTTTCCCGAGAATGCCTCCTGATCCAATAGCAATTTTTGATTGTGTGATATTCCATGCAGATCCAAAAGGATCAAGATCTGGATTAAATAATGTCGCAATTCTTTGTCTCTGAAAGGGTTCTAAAAAGTTATTCCATAAAAAAGGAAGTGAAATTATAAAAATTGCAAGTGCAGTACCAATGAATGTCCAGCTTAAACCAGCTAAAAATAATACATATAATCCAGACAGCAGTATTACTATTCCGGTACCTAAATCAGGCTGGGATGAAACGATGAAAAAAACTATAAAAATTAAAAAAATTGTTAAAAATGTATTTTTTAAATTAATGGGTAACTTAGCTCCGTAAAGGTAGGATGCAATAAATACTGGAAGAAAAATCTTACATAATTCTGATGGTTGAAGCGACACAAAACCAAAGCTTATCCATCTCTTTGCACCATTAATCTCTGGTCCAAAAAAAATCGCAATGAATACTAATATAATGCTGATAAGTAAAAGAATTCCTGAATATGAGTAATAAATTTGAGGATCTGGCTGGCTAAGCACGATCATTAATATCAAGCCAAAAAAAACAAAGATTGATTGCTTAATCAAAACAGATGAATTTCCATCTGATGCACTATAAAGAAAGAATAGTCCTATTATAGATAGCAAAGTTATAAATATTATTAGATAAGGATCGTAATAAATAGAAAATCTTTTAAAGTCCAAATATCTCATTCTTGAATTAAAGAATTTAATACTGAAATTGCAACTGGTCCAGCAACAGATCCACCACTTTCACCGTTTTCAACCACAACACTAACGGCATACCTAGGGTTTGGCATTGGTCCAAAAGCAATTATAAGGGCATGATCTCTGAGACTATCATCTAGTCTAGTCTCAGAATATTGCTCTCTATTATCTCCAGATACTAGTTCTGCAGTTCCTGTTTTAGCTGCGACAATATAGTCCTTTTTTTCTCTTAGACTTCTTGCCGTTCCAGTATTTCCCTCTATGACATTAACCATAGACTCATGAAGTTTAAACCAATCATCATTTGAGAATTTATTAAATTCAATTTTTTTTTCATTTTTAACTAAATCTTTTTTAAGAGACAAGTCATAAAAATTACCCTTGTTCGCTATTATGTAAGCGTATTTAGCTAATTGAATAGGGGTTGAAACTAAATAACCCTGCCCTACTCCCATATTAACAGTATCGCCTTTAAACCAACCAAAGTTATGTTTATTCATCTTCCATGATGGCTCAGGGACAAAGACCTTGTCTTCTTCAAAACAATCAATACACGTCTTATCACCAAAACCTATAGATAGTAGATGTTTATTGAGTTGATTAATATCTGATCTATATGCCAAATCAAAAAAATATGTATTTGAGCTTTGAGTAATAGCTTTGAATAAATTTGTATCGCCATGCCCTCCTTCTTTCCAATCTCTATAAATTCTTCCATCCTCTGGTAATGTAAAGAATCCTTCATCAAAGATTGAGAAATTCCAATCAATTAATCCCTGGTCTATTCCAAACATTGCAATTGCTGGTTTTATTGATGAAGCAGGTGGATATCTCCCTTTTAGTGCTCTATTAAAAAATGGTTTTTCCTGACTGAATAAAAGCTTATCAAGATCTTTTTGTAAAATACCATTTACTAATTGATTTGTTGAAAAGGTTGGCGAACTAAAGAGAGTTACTATCGAACCATCTTTAATATCTATTGCTACTACTGCTCCTTTTCTATTATTGAGAGCTTTATGTGCTGCTTGGTGAGATTGTAAATCAAGACTAGTATATAAATTATTTCCTGCTTTTGACTCTATAGATATCTCCTCACCTAAGGTTCTTCCCCTAGCATCAACTTCTCTAAGATTTTTTCCAAATTCTCCTGTTAAAATATCCTCATAAGTGAATTCAAGGCCTGTTTTACCAACAATCAATTGATTTGTATAAGTGAAATTAATCTTTTGATTTAAGCCTTTTAATTCATACATATTATCCAGCTCATCTTCATTTGGCCTTCCTATATAACCAATTGAATGCGAAAAGATTTCAGGATATAAATAATTACGTAAATACCTTTTTCCAACATAGGCATTTTCAAACATATGGCTCCTAACAAGAAATTTTGCTCTGTCTTCATCTGAAATTGATTGCATTAAAGTTAATTCTTTATTTAAAGCTTTTGCTTTTTCAAATTGTGATAGAAATACTTTCTTTTCGTCTTCGTCAATTTCTAAAAATGAAGATAGTTTTAAAAGAAAATCATTTGAATCATCAATAAATATAGGTTTAGTAATTAAATCAAAGCTCGGTATGTTATTTACTAATATTTCTCCATTTCTGTCATAAATAATTCCTCTTAAAGGTTGGACTGATATCTCCTCATTTTTATTATTTTTGGCAGCAATTTCATATTCTGAATAATTTGAGATTTGTAAATTAAATATCTGATAATAAAAAACTATTCCAAGAATGCCAAAAACAACATAGAGAAAAATAAGTCTTTTGTTAAAACTTGTTTTTTCCTTGTAGGTTTCATTTATTTCTATCATTTGTGGTATGGCTTATTTTTAATAATTGTTATGGACCTATAGAGCTGTTCAATAAGTAAAATCTTAAATAATTTATGAGGAAAAGTTAATGCAGAAAATGAAATTACATAATCTGATTTTTCTAGAAACGATTCACTCAATCCATAAGATCCTCCAATAATAAGGCTACAACTCTTTCCTGAGCTCCAAAATTCTTGAGTAAGATTTGCAAATTGTAAGCTATTGAGCTGTTTGCCTTTTCTATCAAAGGAAATTATTAATGAGTTTGGCTTAATTCTTTTTAAGATATTTTTTTCTTCACTAGCTTGAACTTCTTTTATATCTAAATTTCTTCCTTGAGCAGGTTTAATATTTTGTATATTAATGTTGGCAAATGATGAGATCTGTTTCAGATAAAAGTTTAAGGTCTCATCTTCCCATTTGGTTAGCTTATTCGATATTGAGATAACTTCTAATCTCATAAATTAGAATTTAAAGTGGCGTCCTCATACCCCCATAGTGTTTCTAAGTCATAGTAAACGCGTGTTTCATTGTTCATTATATTAATTACTAGATCTTCGCAATCAATTAAAATCCAGTCTGAGGTATCCTGTCCCTCAACTCCTAGAACTAAAATATTGTTTGTTTTGAGATCTTCAACAACCCTATCTGATAGTGCTTTTGCATGCCTTGATGAAGTTGCAGACGCAATAATCATTTCATCTGCAAATGAAGAAATGTTCTTTAAGTCAATGCATACAATGTCTTTAGCTTTTAATTCCTCAAGGGAGTTTATGCAGAGTTTTTTTAATGAAGTTTGTGCCAAGTTGTTTTTGCTTTTAATACATTAAGTATATGATAAAAAAGAAATTATTATTAATTAATTATGCAGAAATATTTGCCAGAAAATCTTACTGATATATTCTTCATTCTTGGGATAACTTCCTTTGCAGTTTTAATAATAAGCGCTCTTTCAATCGGCTACTTTATAAAACAAATACCACATGACTATTTTTTAAATGATAAAAGAGGTGTATCTGACTATAAAAATAAGAATCCTATCTTTTGGATAATAGCACTAGTCTTAAAGAATATTGTTGGTTATTGCTTGATTATAGGTGGTATCTTAATGCTTGTTCTTCCTGGTCAGGGGTTGCTGACGATTTTTGTTGGACTTATGTTAAGTGACTATCCAGGAAAATTTAAGCTGGAAAGAAGGATTATTAAAACTCGTCTGGTTTTAAAAACAATAAATTGGTATAGAATCAAATCAAATATACCACCAATAATCTTCAAATAATTCTTTTATTAAAGCTATTTCAAGGTGTATTATTCGATTCATTAACTTATAAAGCTTTATCGGTGGAGGAATAAAGATGTCAGTGACAAATACAAAATGGGTTTTAAAAGAGAGGCCTCAAGGTCTTGTTAAAAATGAAAATTTTGAGCTTTTAACAGAAGAGCTAAGAGATATTCAGGACGGAGAAGTTCTAATAGAAAATCAATATTTATCTTTTGATCCAACTCAGAGAATGTGGTTAACAGATTTACCTGGATATTTGCCTCCAGTTCAAATTGATGAAGTTGTTAGGTCAGGCGGAATTGGAAAGATAATTGAGTCAAAAAATGAGAATTTCTCTGAAGGTGATTTAGTAAGTGGCATGATTGGATGGCAGACTCATCATATACCCACAGAAAATGACTTAAAGACAATGCGCAAAGTCCCTGATATTCTGCCCATACCTACTATGTTAAACATATTTGGATCAACCGGAATTACTGCTTATTTTGGCTTATTGGATGTTGGAAATCCTCAACCTGGTGAAACTGTTGTTGTTTCTGGAGCTGCTGGAGCAACAGGAGCTATGGTTTGTCAAATTGCAAAAATCAAAGGATGTCATGTAATCGGCATTGCTGGAGGAGATGAGAAATGTTCATGGTTAAAGGAATGTGGAGTGGATGATGTAATTGACTATAAAAATTCTAATGTTGCAGAAGAATTAACTAAGCTAGCTAAGAATGGAATAGATATTTACTTCGACAATGTGGGTGGGCCTATTTTAGAGTCAGTACTTTTCTTAATTAATATAAATGCAAGGGTTATCTGCTGTGGAAGTATCTCAAATTATACGGGAGAGCAAATGCCAGTAGGACCAAGGAATCTGACTATGCTTATAGTAAGAAGAGCCAAAATGCAGGGATTTTTGGTTCTGGATTACTACAGCCGAGCAAGTGAAGCAATTGATGATATCTCTAAGTGGTCATTGGAAGGAAAAATCAAACATCGAGAGGATATCCAAGAGGGGATTGAGAACTGTCCTGAAACATTAAACAGGTTATTTACAGGGCAAAATCAAGGAAAACAAATGCTAAAGATCTAATTAGGTCTTTCTAATCGATTCAAGAATCTTTGATAGTATTTTAAATCTTTGATCAGCATCAAATGCTGTAAGCAGTGTCTGCTTTTCATCTGCTGTTAGTGGAATTAAATTACCTAAGTGATAAGAGACAGAGTCTGCAGAGTCTAAATCAATATCAAGTTGCAATGTTTTAATTTCAGGATGCTCTTTAAGCTTTACTAAAACCTCAATGAGATCTGGATACTTCGCCAAGAGAGATTGATCGTCAACTTCTGGTTCAGTTAATGGAAGAACCTCACCAAGATAGGATTCATCTTCAAGTTTAATTATGTTATTGAGAGAAACTTTGGATTCAGCTTTAACTGTTATTCCTAATAATCCATTCGGTAAATTATTAAAGTCCACAATCTGTACTGATGTACCAACCTTCTCAATACCAAAATCAAAATCATCAAATCTGTCTGATTTATAGGAAATAACAAAATTTGAGGCATTAGACATACACTGCTTCACCATATTTAGATATCGAGGTTCAAAGATCTGCAAACCTTGGAGTGTTCCTGGTAGAACAACTAATTTTAAGGGAAAAATTGGTAAGTTAATTGGCTTCAATTATGTCCCTTAAAGGTTCGAATATATTTTTACTATTTTTATTTGTCATTATTAAAATGATATCAAAATATGAATAATTTTTTGAGGCTGCTTTAATCAAATCATCATAGGAATTGTGAATATTCCCCTTATTATTTTCAAGAATAGATTTATGATCTAACCATAAAATCTCAATGTCTAAATTATCAATTAAAAAAAGCTCTTTTCCATGAAAGCCCCCTGACATTGTATTTGATCCAAGTTCTATAATATTAAGTATTTTTTTTCCGCTATATTCTTCTTCAACTGCTTGAATAGTAGATTTGATAGCTGTTGGATGATGCGCAAAGTCATCAAGTATTGTGATTCCTTTAAAAGTGCCCTTATTCTCAAGTCTACGGAGCACCCCGCTAAAATCTTTCAGTCCTCGATAGGCAGCATTAAGATTTACTCCATAAGATGCAGCAGTAATGATTGCTGCTGCTGCATTTAAATTGTTATGAGAACCATAAAAAGGTAAATCATTTATGCATTCTGATTTTCCATCAAATTCAATCATTGAAGAAGATGAATCAAAGCTTACTGAGTTGTCATCACCGTTAATTTTAATAATATCTGCCCAACACCCCTCATTGATAACATCTAATGCATTTCTATCATGGTTAAATAAAATGACCTTACCAGTGCTCGGTATAATTTTTAATAAATGATGAAATTGTTTTTTTATTTCATCTAAATCATTAAATATGTCGGCATGGTCAAACTCAATATTATTTATCAAAAGAATATCTGGGGAGTAATGTATAAATTTTGATCTCTTGTCAAAAAATGCAGAATCATATTCATCTGCCTCAATTACAAATATTTCATCGCTTCCTATTTTTGCAGAGAATAAGAAATCAGGTGATATGCCACCAATTAGATAGCCTATATCCTTACCCGTAGACTGAAATATTTTTGCAATCATAAAGGATGTTGTCGTTTTTCCGTGAGTCCCAGAGACAGCTATCACAAATCTATCCTCGATGATTTCACCAAGTATCTCAGGTCCAGATTTATAGGGAAGGTTTCTATTTAAAATTTCTTCAACACATTTATTTTCACGCGAAAGCACATTCCCAATTACATATAAATCAGCCTCAGGCATTGATGACGGTTCATATCCTTTTGTTAATTCAATATCTAATTCTCTGAGTTGATCTGACATTGGAGGGTAAAATTTGTTATCTGACCCACTAACCTTGTGACCGGACTCAATTAGGATTCGGGCTAATCCTCCCATAAATGTTCCGCAGATTCCTAGAATGTGGATTTTCATAAATACTTTTAACAATTAGAACATTTTTGTTAGCATAGTTAAATCTTTACTTAAGCTATGAAAAAAAATGCTTTTTATGCTCAATCCGGTGGTGTAACTTCCGTTATTAATGCAACTGCTGCTGCAGTAATTCAGGAAGCAAAGAAATACCCAAATCATATAAATAAAGTTTATGCTGGGCAAAATGGAATACTTGGAGCACTGCGTGAGAATCTAATTGATACCTCCAAAGAGTCAAAAAAACTAATTGAATCTTTATATTTCAGGCCAGGTGGCATATTTGGATCATGCAGATATAAACTTAAAAGCTTAGATGAAAACGCAGAAGAATATACAAGGCTTATAGAGGTTTTTAAGGCGCATGATATTGGTTACTTTTTTTACAATGGTGGTAACGACTCTGCAGATACTGCATACAAAGTATCTCAAATAAGTAAAAGTCTTGGCTATGATTTAACCTGTATTGCAATCCCTAAAACAGTTGATAATGACCTAGCAATTACAGATACGTGTCCAGGATTTGGATCAGTTGCAAAATATGTTGCAATATCGACTCAAGAAGCGAGTCTCGATGTTCAATCAATGATGGAAAGTTCTACAAAAGTTTTTATCCTTGAAGTAATGGGAAGACATGCAGGTTGGATTGCTGGATCATCAGCTCTGGCAAAACGAGATAAGTCTGATGCTCCTCACATAATTCTTCTACCTGAGGTTACTTTTAATCAAACTAATTTCTTGAAAAAAGTAAAAGATACTGTTGAGAAATTAGGCTATTGCGTTGTTGTAGCTTCAGAAGGAGTAAAAAATAATAGAAATAAGTTTTTGGCTGAGGCTAATACAAAAGATGCTTTTGGACATGCGCAACTTGGCGGAGTTGCACCTTTTTTAGCAAATCTTATTTCACAAAAAATAAAACTTAAAAATCATTGGGCAGTGGCTGACTATCTCCAAAGAAGTGCTAGACATATTTCTTCAAAAGTTGATTTAGAACATGCTGAGGCAGTTGGAAGATATGCCATTAAATACGCAGTTAA
>Ga0066364_10000283_pt1 | contig 11268 bp, 8 predicted proteins | sample Knorr_S7_td_Surf_FD_70970 | JGI IMG/M metagenome (GOLD analysis project Ga0066364, IMG submission 70970) | Marine microbial communities from Southern Atlantic Ocean transect - Knorr_S7_td_SurfaceA_ad_6m_LV_A | ecosystem: Environmental > Aquatic > Marine > Oceanic | place: Southern Atlantic ocean...
TCATAATGAAAATTGTTACATAGGTGGTTACTGTTACAGTAAAAATGAAAAAATAAAAAATTTAAGATTTAATTATGGTTTTAAAAGAGAATATGTTCCATCAAATATTAGAAATAAAAATCCATACCGCTACATATTTTCGGGAAATATTCTAATTAAAAAATCGATTTTCATGGGAGCTAGTGAAAAAATTAATGAAAATAGATATGGAATGGATTTGATGCTAGCTATTAATATTAAAAAAATGGGGGTTGAAGTATTACACATTGAAAATAACTTATTACATAAATCTGATGAGTCAAATGAATCTTTTTTACATAAAATTGAGCAATCATCAAAGACACTTTTTAACATTAAAAATGAAAAAAAAACTAGTTTAAAATATATCAAGATTTTAAACCTTTATTTTCTGTTGAGAAAAACTAACTGTTCAAATTTATTTTTTAAGCTATTCAAAATTGCATATAAACCATTAAAAAAAATACTGATAAGGCATAGTTCTCCAATCATTTTTTTAGATTTAATTAGACTGTATTACATTGTAAAACAAGATTATAATGAAAAATAGTTTTAGCGTAGTGATACCTGTATTTAATAAGGAAAAATATATCAAGGAAACTATTTTAAGCGTACTCAATCAAACATATGATAACTATGAAATAATAATTATAAATGATGCTTCAACAGACAATTCATTGAAAATTATTGAAGAAGTAATTTCTGATAAAGCTGTAATTATTAATAACAAAAATAATTTAGGGCTGTCTGCTTCAAGAAATATTGGTTTTGAAGCCTCAAGCGATGAATTTGTGGCCTTTTTAGATGGTGACGATGTTTGGGACAAAAATTTTCTTAAAGAGATAAATGAGCTTATAATAAACTTTCCCAAAGAATCTATTTTTGGCACCTACTATAAAGAAAATTATGATGGTAAAATATTATATCCAAAAATAAATATTAATAAAAAATTATTAGGGACGAAATTTGTTGTAAAAAATTTTTTCGAGGCAAATCTAAGAAGGTTGATAATTACTCAAAGTTGTTTAGTATTTAAAAAAAATATTTTTGATACTGTTGGGCTTTATAATCCAAAAATAACATTTGCTGAGGATATTGACTTTTACATCAGATGCTTTCAAAATTTTAACTTGGCCTATTCATATCAAATTTACCATATGCAAAGAAAAATGGTTCACAAAAGTATTAGTAATTCAAAAACAGATAATCTCAATTATCCATTATTGGATAAGTATTTAGGTGTATCAGATGAATTGAACAGATTTATAAATTTTTACAATTATTGCTTTTGCAGAAGAAAAAAGAATGAGGGATCAAAAAAATCAATGATTTATTACAGGAATAAAATAAGATTTCGTTGGATTGGATTTTTGAAAACAATCGTTCTTTTTCTACCCGAATTTTTATATACTACGTTATTAAAATTTAAAAGATATTTACTAAAAAAAGGAATTGATATTTCCACGTACTAAATGAAAATTCTTCTAATAGGTGAATATAGTAATCTTCATAACAGCCTGAAACATGGATTAATTTGTAGAGGACACACTGTTAAATTAATTTCTTCAGGAGATGGATTTAAAAATTTCAAATCAGACTTAAAAATCAAAAAACCTAACTTAAAAAAGGGGGTTTTTATTAAAAAAATTTTTAAGGCATTATTTAAATACCCATTTAAATATTATTACAACAGCATTCAATTTCAATTTATTTTAAAAAGATTAAAAAATTATGATGTAGTTCAACTTATAAATGAACATTCAATTGGTGGAATACCTTGCATAGAAAAATATCAAATGAAGATTCTAAAAAAACAAAACAAATCTATGTTTCTTCTTTGTTGTGGAGAGGATTTCAATACTGTAAATTATTATTTAAATTTTAAAAGTGAGTTTAAATATTCTATTTTGACTCCTTATGTAAAAGACAAAAGATTAAAAAGTAATTATGAATATTCCTTGAAGTATTTAACAAAACCTTTCAAAAATCTTAGTAAAACATTGCATGATATTTGTGATGGTATAATTTCAACTGATTTAGACTATCACTTTGTGTTTAGAAACAAAAATAAATATTTAGGAATGATCCCAAATCCAATTATTTTATTAGGTGACAACCCCCGTTATGCAAAAGAATTTAAAAAAATTAATCATAAAAAAATTAATGTATTGCTTGGAATTAATTCATCAAACTATGTTAAGAAGGGAATAATGTATTTTGAAAAATTAATTGGAAAATTAAAATCTAAATTTCCCGAAGTTGTTTTTAAAGTAACCTATGACTTACCATTTGAAAAATACATGGTAGAAGTAGCAAAAACAGATATTTTACTAGATCAGATTTATTCATATGACCAAGGTTACAATGCATTGGAAGCGATGGCTCTTGGGAAAGTTGTCTTCACTGGAGGTGAGAAGATTTTTTTAAAGCATTACAAAATTAGCGAAGATGAGGTTGTTATAAATACCCTTCCTGATATAAACTACCTAGTCAAAAAAATGAGTTATTTATTAAATAACCCAAATGAAATTAAAAGAATTGGAAGAAATGCAAAAAAATTTGTTATAAAATATCATGATTCAGAAAAAATTTCTGGAAAGTACTTGCAAAAATGGGGAGCTATTTAAGAAAGAAAATTTTTAAATTCGTCCCATTTTCGAATATAATCTTCTTCATCGAATTCCTCAGAAGCTAAAACAAGGCATACAGCTGATGAAGAAAAGTTTTTTAACTCACGCCAAACCATGGTCGGAACCAATAGCCCTTTTGATGGGTTGTTAAGATTTATAACCTTTATATTTTTTCCATCTTTTAATACAACATCAAAACTGCCACTAATTGGAACTATGAGTTGTAGAAGTTTTTTATGAGCATGACCCCCGCGAGTACCACCACTCGGCACATCGAATAAATAGTAAACTCTTTTAATTTTAAATGGTACAGATATATTTTCAACAACTGCAATATTTCCCCTTGGATCTTTTACTACTGGTATGTCAACAAACTCTATTTTCATCTAATAAAAAGATTTTTTCTGAGCAAAAATATAATCAAAAATAAACACATTAAATATCTAATTAAATTTGCGACAACCACACCCTCAATTCCATAATTATCGACCAACAACAAACTAAGATTAATAATAATTAAAAATGAAAAAAATTCAATGATAAAATATTTTTTTAACATTTTCTTAGAGACTAAATAATATCCAAAAACTAAAAAAATTACTCTAAACCAATCAGCCAATATTTGCCATTTAAAAAAAGAAGTAATTTCAATAAAATCATTTGAAAACAAAATTTCTGTGATTTGAGACCTAAAAAAATAAACCAGAGCAAAGCCAACTGTAACAAATGGCAATAAATTCTTTAAAATAAAAAAAACTTCATTTAAAAAATTAAATCTTTTACTATGATTAGAAAATTTTGGTAAAACATAAAGGGTGAATACGCTTGATATTACAATGAAATAATTTGATGATAATGCATTTAGTGCAGTCCAAAGGCCTGCAGCATTTAAATCAATTTTTCTTGTAATTAGTCCTCTTATTCCAATTTCAATAAAATGAACAAATAGTGTTGAAATTAAAGTCATATAAATAAAAGGAAGTAATTCTTTAATCTTACTTTTACTGATTGTAAAAGAATAAATAAAATATTCTTTATGCTTACTAAAATATATGTAGGATACATAAATAAAAAAAACTAGCACCAGTCTAATAATTAATGCTGCCAATGCACCATTAAGTCCATAAAAATAGATTAGCGTAATCATAATTAAAGCATGAGTAATTGAAGTTGCTAACTGGATGTTTAATACTGGTTTGAAATCTTTTTTACCACTTAAAAAAGATTCTAAAATCACTGTTAAGCCGACAAATGGAACTGTAAATGATAAGGCTTTAATTATTGAATTTTGACTTGCTGATAAATAAAATTCCAGTGCCAAAAAATCATTAAAAATCAATAATAATACTATGATTATTACGCTCGTAACTATGATTAGTGATAATATAGAATTTAGAAATAATTTTAACTCATTTTTATTGTCATATGAAGCTGTTTGTGCTATTATTCCGTTTTTTGAGCCAACAGACGATACCGAACTAATGATTTCAATTATGTTCCTGAAATTTGATAAAACTGCCATACCAGTTGTCCCCAGAAACACTGCTACTACTTTCTGTGTCAGCAATCCAACAACAAGTCTAATAGATGTAGTAATTCCGCTGTAACTTATAATGTGTAGTAGAAGATTATTATTGAAAATTCCTTTCATTACTTAATAGCAATTTAATACATCCACAATTTTTTTTAATTGTAAATCATTTAAGGAAGGATATAAAGGGATACTAACAACTTTGTTATGATTATCTTCTGTTAAGGGTAAATTTAAATGATTATATTTTAAAAAAGATTTTTGCTTATGTGGAGGAATTGGATAATGAATGTGTGAACCAACACCACTTTTTTCTAAATAATCTATAAAATGATTTCTATTTTCAACTTTGACTACAAAAAGATGAAAAACATGGCTCATATTATTAGGGTGTTCAGGCAATTTTATTTTTTCATTTTTTACATTATTGCAATAAAAAGAAGCTATCCTTTGACGACTTAAAATATTTTTTGGATAATCTTTGAGTTTTTTTGAGAGGAAAAGTGCTTGTAAAGAATCCAAACGCATGTTAAAACCCAAATAACTGTAATTATATTTAGATTGAGAACCATAATTTCTAAGTGATTCAATACAATTAATAAGCTCAGCATTATTAGAAGTTATTGCCCCTGCATCTCCAAGCGCGCCTATATTTTTAGTTGGATAAAAACTAAATGCAGATGCGTCTCCAAAACTTCCAGCCTTTTTTTTATTTTTTGATGCTCCATGTGCTTGAGCTGAATCTTCAATTAATATTAAATCATTTTCTTCTGACAATGATTTAAATAAATCTGTATCAGCCAATTGTCCATACATATGTACGATTAAACAAGCCTTAGTTTTTAAATTACATTTATCTTTTGCGTCATCATAACTCATATTAAATGAATTTATTTTTGGTTCTACAAACACTGGAACTAAACCAGATTGAACAACAGCTAAAATTGAAGCTATGAAAGTATTAGCCGGTACTAAAACTTCATCACCAATCTTAAGTAAACCAATTTTTTTGTAGGCCTCGAAAATTAAACGTAAAGAATCTAAACCATTACTTGTACCTAAGCAATATGAAGTTCCACAAAATTCAGCAAATTCACTTTCAAATTTTTCAACATGATTACCTAAGATATAATCTCCCTCAGCTATGAATTTTTTTAATTCTGACGAAAAAAAGTCCAAGTATTTAGAGTTCTCAGAAGAAATATCAAAAAATGGTATCATTTAATTTTTTTTGAAATATTTTTATAGTTAATTGTCTTTATATTATAAAAGTTTTGAGAGGACCTGAGAGATTTAAAACTATCTTTCCAATATAAAAGTCCTTTATTAACTTTTGTTCCATTTTTTTCAGACGATGACCCAAAACTAAACTTTTTAGTTTTATTAAATTTTAGTATAGTTTGATGCATTAGAAAGTCTAAAGAGCCGTCTTTTCTATTTTCATCTCCAGAAATATATTGAGTGTGAGCAATATCATCATTTAAAAAAATGACATTCCCAGCCCGAAGGTTATCGTTTTGATAACACCCAGTAAAAATTATATTTTCTGGAAAATTTTTTGATAGCAAGATTATTTCTTCAATGCTATGTACAGGACTTACATTGTGTCTATTTTTAAGGTTGGGAATTAATAACTTATCCCAAAAAATATCGAAATGATTGGATTGAACGATTTTAAAATTTTTCCTTGATGCTTTTCTTATATATTTGAATCTATCATTATTTGGCTTGCAGTATGAAAGCTTGGGTATGTATGAATGAATATCTGATCTTATTAATTTGGCATCAACAATTTCAAGTATTTTTGTATTATAGATTTGGTCCAAAAAAAATAATGGAATTTGTTTTAAATTAATTTCATTAATTTTTCTTTCGTATAAATATTTTAACACAACAAAAAAAACTTGTTTTCTTTTTTCCAAAGTTGTTTTTGGTTCAAATAAAATTCCACCATAACTTAACCCCTGGTGTGAATTTATAGATTTGTTTTCATCTAAATTGGCTGGAAAAATTGCAATTATTTTTTCATCAAGGTAAATTATTAATGAATTATCAATGAATCGATTTTTGTGATATTCGATAAAATCGCGCTTAAATAAAAATGAATTAATCTCACCTATTTCAACAAATTTATCCCAGTCATTCTTGTAACTGCTTGAGTATTCAACAATCGAATAATTTTCCATTAAAGTTTAAACGTAAACTTATAAAATTAATTACCTCGATTTTAGGCAAATTTTTCATTTTTAAATTAGTATTTAGATTAAGCATTATTGTTACTTTTGTTAGTGTGAAAAATTTTGAGAAGAAATTGTCAACAAACAATCAATTCTTTCTGGTGGCTGGTCCTTGTGCTATTGAAAGTGAGAGTTCTTCGATGAATATAGCTGAACAAGTATTAAAGATTACAAAAAATCTGAACATTCCATTTGTATTTAAAGGGAGTTATAAAAAAGCCAACAGAAGTAGAATCAATAGTTTTACAGGAATTGGAGATGACAAGGCTTTAAAAGTTTTGAAAAAAATTGGAGAATCTTTTAAAATTCCAGTTTTAACAGATATTCATGAAGTTAAGGACGCTAATATTGCCAGTGATTATGTTGACATTTTACAAATTCCGGCGTTCTTATGCAGGCAAACCGATTTACTGGTTGCAGCAGCTCAAACTGGTAAAAAGGTAAATATTAAAAAAGGTCAATTCTTAAGTGCTGACGCCATGAGATATGCCGTAGAAAAAATTAAAAGTTCAGGAAATAATAATGTTTGGATAACTGAGCGCGGCTCAATGTTTGGATATCAAGATATTATTGTTGATTTTAGAGGAATTCCAGCAATGAAAAAGATTGCACCAACAATTTTAGACGTAACACACTCAATTCAAAAACCAAATCAAAAAAATGGAATTACAGGCGGTAATCCTGAATTAATAGAGACAATAGCAAAGGCAGGAATTGCTGTTGGTGTAGACGGAATATTTATTGAAACACATCCTAATCCTAAAAATGCCAAAAGTGATGGGGCAAATATGTTGCCTTTATACAAACTTGAAGATTTGTTAAGAAAATTAACATCAATTCGAGAAACTATCACAAAATTTTAAAAATTTTTTAAATTTGCACCCCATTATAATTGATGGTCTGTTCTTTGAAAAAATGGGGTCGACTGGTTTTGACAGCGAGATTCATGATAATGTAAGCAAGTCGAGCGCTGGATTATAGCTCGTAAATATCATAATACCAAAATTTAAATGGCGAAAATAAATACGCTCTTGCTGCTTAATAAACTGAATTATAGTAGGTTTTAGCCGAGTCCTGCAAGGCAGGAAAGCGAGATGTCTTGAAGATGCCCTTGTTGACGGCATCTTTTAACAAGGCACCATTAAAGTCAACAAGAAGCATAAGAATCTTCGGCTTATGCTTGAATTTTAGAAGATAAGTTTAATGTGGGCAGTTTTCGGTCAGCATTATATCGAAAAACAAATGAAAACTAAACTTGAAGAAAGCAATTGACTGACTTGTTTGGACGAGGGTTCGATTCCCTCCGACTCCACTTATGTTTTTTTTTTTGAATTTGAAAATTCTATCGAAAAAAAATAACATATTAATATTTTTATTCAAAATTTTTATGAATATGATAAAAATTAAATAAAAGTCGTATCATATTCTGTATAATAAAAATTAGTATTATCTTAACAATTCTTTAACATATGTTAGAGAACAAAAATAAAATCAGAATTAAACATTATGAGATACATATACAAAAAGACTCTTTTCATAATTTCTGCTCTATTTTTACTAAATTCATTTAACTCTTTTTCACAGCAAACAGCAGTTAATGATTCAGTTGTTTTAGACGAAGTTATTGTAACGAGTCTTAACATTCCAAAAAAACAGAGAGCTCTTGCCTACAACGTACAAACTGTTGAAGGAGAAGAAATTTCTAAAAAACCGAATGCTGACTTTATTAACTCACTTTCAGGCTCAACATCTGGAGTATTGATAAATAGCTCATCGGGTGATGCAGGTTCTTCTACTTTTATAACCATTAGAGGTTCAGGTTCAATTTCTGGAAACAACCAACCATTATTTGTTGTTGATGGTTTTCCAGTAATATCCGGCGGAGGTTCAAGCGGTGTCGGTGGTGTTAACACCTCAAGCCGCTCAATTGATATTAACCCAAATGACATTAAGAGTGTAAAAATTCTTAAAGGTGGTGCAGCATCTGCTCTTTATGGTGTTCGTGCTTCAAATGGTGTTATTTTAATTGAAACAAAATCAGGTAAAGGCTTAAACAAAGCTAAAGTTGAATTTTCAAGCACTTTTACTGTTGACAGGGTTTCTCAACTTCCTGCAAGACAAACAACATATGCTCAAGGAAACAACGGCTCATGGATTGGTGGTTTTTCCAGAACATGGGGACCCAAAATTTCTGAGCTAGAATATGATGGAGATACTTCATACCAGTGGGATCCTAATGGAAGCTTAGTTCCTGTGGGAACCGGAAATGGAGTACCTGCTGTTGCTTACAACCCTTATGACTTTTTTCAAGCTGCACCTGCAATTGAAAACCATTTTAGTATTTCTAATGGAGAGGGAAACACTGATTACTACTTTTCTATTTCAAATTTAGACAAGGAAGGTATTATTCCAAATAATAAATTTGAGCGTGTTACAGCCCGTTTAAGTGGAGGAACTACATTTAAAGATAAGTTTAAAATTAGAACCAATCTGTCATGGACAAACACCGATGAGACCCAAATTCAAAAAGGGTCGAACGTCTCAGGTATTATGTTAGGTCTTTTGAGGACTCCTCCAACTTTTGACAACTCAGCTGGATATGAATTTAGCGATGGAAGTCAAAGAAACTATCGAAACGGTGGAGGTTATGACAACCCATATTGGGCTGCAAATAACATTGCATATGAAAGGGATATTAACCGTGTAACTTTAGGAACTAATTTTGACTATGAATTTAGTGATAAGATAAGTTTATCATACAATGCAGGATTAGATTTTTACAATGATGTGTCTTCTAATACTTTTAAAATTGGTTCTAGAGACAAATCAACTGGATACTACACTGAATTTCAATCCTACAATCAAATATTCAATTCGGATTTAATTTTAAAATATTCTGATGAGTTTGGTGATTTAGAAGTTGATGCTTTAGTTGGTTCAAATATTTACAGTACTTACTTCAAGGGATTGTTTGCCGATGCATCTGACTTAGAAATTCCAAACTATTATAATCTTAACAACACAAGTAGTAATACTGTTTCTGGAACTGAGTCAAATACTAGATCCAAAGCATACTATGCAGATTTACAACTAGGATATAAAGATTATTTGTACTTGGGTGTCACTGCTAGAAAAGAGTGGTTTACAACTATCCCATCTGCAAACAATGGAGTTATCTACCCAAGTGCAAGTTTAAGTTTTGTTTTCAGTGAATTGATTGATGATCCATATTTCGATTTTATAGATTTTGGAAAATTAAGATTATCAGCAGCGAAAACAGCCAATCCTGCAAGTGCATACTCAACATCAAACTACTACTATCAAGCAAGTACAGCTGATGGATGGACGGATGGAGTTGATTTCCCATTCTTAGGTTCAACTGGATTTGCTGTCGGAAACTCCCTTGGTAATCCTAACTTAAAGCACGAAACACAAGAATCTAAAGAAATTGGATTAGAACTTGTATTATTTGACAAAAAAGTTTCTGTTGATTTCGCTTACTTCCAAGACAACAACAGTGACTTACTTATGTCAGTTCCAATTGCAGCTTCTACTGGATATACTTCATTGTATACCAACGCTGCATCGATTAAGAAACAAGGTGTAGAACTTAGTTTGAATGTCATTCCAATTGAAACTGATGATTTTAAGTGGGAGGTTAGAACCAACTATACTGAAATTGACAACCTTGTTACATCTCTTGCAGATGGTGTTGACAATGTTTTCTTGGGAGGTTTTACGGATCCACAAGTTAGAGCGGTTGCTGGTTCAGAATATGGTTCGATTTTCGGATTTGATTGGGCTAGAGATGCTGCAGGTAATGTTCTAATTAATGATGATCCAACAGATTCATACAGGGATGGTTATCCTTGGACTGATACATCTGAAATGGTACCATTAGGAAAAGTTCTTCCTGATTGGACAGCGAACTTTACAAATACATTAAACTACAAGGATTTCACATTATCTTTCTTGATTGATGTTAAAAAAGGTGGAAAGATGTACAATGGTACTGTATTTACAATGAATTATTTTGGTACATCTAAGGTTACTGAGAACAGAGAAGTATATTACACTTCTGCTGGAACAATTGACTTTAGTAGAACTCCTGCAAAAAACATTGTTGTAATAAATGGAGTTTATGGACACTATGATTCAGCAGGAAACGTTGTTTCAAGTGGAGTTCCAAATGCAACTCCAGTTGTGTTAGACGAAGTATGGTTCGAGGGTGCTGGAGGAAACTTCGGAGGCGGACCAACTGCTCTTGCAGTTGAACCAACCGATTGGGTAAGACTAAGAGACATTACTCTAGCTTATGATTACAAACCAACTACTGACAGTCTTTTAGATTTTGTAGATTCTGCTCAGGTATTTGTAAGCGGTAAAAACTTATTTGTTGATACTCCTTACTCAGGAATAGATCCTGAGACAAGTTTACTAGGTGCTAGTAATGGTCAAGGTTTTGATTATTTTAACAGCCCTGGTTCAAAATCAGTCTCACTTGGAGTTAAACTTAATTTTTAAAATCGATGATAATGAAAAAACAAATTAAAAATTCAATTTTAGGCTTTGCAGTTTTATTTGGTGTATTTTCTTGTGCCCCTGAAGACTGGATAGACTATTCGATCAATAATGACCCTGACGCACCATCGACTGTGCCTATGTCATTAATATTACCGGCTGTGCAACAATCGGTAGCTTACCAGTTAAATGGTAACAATACTGTAAGAACCACTGCGCTATGGATGCAGCAGTTTGATGGTGTTGCAAGACAATCATTTACAGAAACCAGGTATCAATTAACTCCTGCGGACGTTAATAATGTTTTCGATGATATATATTCGGAAATTCT
>Ga0066364_10000286_pt1 | contig 11222 bp, 8 predicted proteins | sample Knorr_S7_td_Surf_FD_70970 | JGI IMG/M metagenome (GOLD analysis project Ga0066364, IMG submission 70970) | Marine microbial communities from Southern Atlantic Ocean transect - Knorr_S7_td_SurfaceA_ad_6m_LV_A | ecosystem: Environmental > Aquatic > Marine > Oceanic | place: Southern Atlantic ocean...
AAAAGGTTAGTCTAGAAACTGCTTATTTTTCAGGACTTCATCCTGATTATCTCAATTATCGAATTTTTGTTCCTATGCAATTTGATAGGATTTTTATGGGAGACGCTTTTACTAATTCATGGTTAGCTAGAGACTTTTATACATTAAGTGGTTCTGCTCCAGGATTTTCCATAATTTTAGACTTTTTTCTCAGTCTTAATTTGCTGGGATTAATTCTTTACCCCTTATTTTTAGTATTTGTCTCTAAGTTATCTTTGGATTTTTTTCGTGACCCAACTTTCACAATATTATCTTTAAATTATTTATTTAAATTGCAAAGATCCGAGTTTTGGCCTGTAATTATTCCTTTTTTGCTTTCTTTATCAATTTTCTTAATAACTTACTTTTCAAATAAAACAAAGTAAATTAGGCTTGTTTTTAGAAATATTTTTTTGTCTTGGATATTATTTTTCTTTGCGCAGGAAGTGGTTCAAGGTTACAAAAAACAATGCCTAAAAGTGAAAGCTTTGTTACAAAATCGCTAGTTAGAATTAAAGGTAAGCCTTCTATACTAAGACTTATTGATCAATTTTCGAATATAAGAAATAATAGTATGCATGTAGTCGTAGGTCACAAGGCAAAAAAAGTAATAGAAATTTTACCTAGTAGTATTTCTTCAATAATTGTGAATGAAAATTATCAAAATGATACTAACTTAGGTTCTTTATATCTAGCAATTAAGAAAATTAAAAAAAAAAGTTCCTTTTCGGATGGGGTTCTCATAGTTGAGGCTGACAGCTTTATTAGAACTGAAGAAATAAATCACTTTTCAGATTTTTTGGAGAAAAATGGAAGAAGTTTCAAATCCCCAACGGTAATTTGGACTGCAACTGGAAATGCAAAATCTAATCAATCTGGAGGTTTTCTTGAGGTCGATAATCTTATAAATCAATATGGAGTCGTAAAGAGATTATTGATACAAAAAAAATGTCCTGCAAATCTTTACAAGTATAAAAAACTTTATGGTATTTCTTGGGTAAACAATTTGGGAGTATTATGTTGGCTTAATTATGTAGAAAAGAAAATGGATCTCTATTTAAAATTAAAGAAATTACCTTATTATCATGAACCTTACATCGAAAATAGAAAATTGATGGATATGAACTATTTTGATGTTTATGATCAATCTCTTTCATTTAATTATTATTCTGAGTTATCAGAAATTTTTTCAAGAGACTAATTCAATATATAAAAATTTAAAGTGATAATTTAAAACTATTCAATTATTATGTAACCATAAACATTAATATTTAAATTATTAATCATATTAGATAAAGTTTCAATTTCTTCTTTTTTTGTTTTAAATAATTCTACAACTATAATTAAATGCGAAGAATCGTTTAAATTAATAAGTTCATTCTCATTAATTAATTTAGATTCAACTTTGAGTTTTTTGAGTGTTTCTTTTATTTCACTAAGAAAATCATAAGCGACTTCTCCAAATGAAATAATATTTAAAGATTTAATTTCATTATTTGAATTTATGTTTTTTGAAATAGCTGCTAAATTACTCTTTAAATTATTATCTTTAGTGTGAGATGTTATAAATAATTTTTTAAAATTCATCCTTTTTTCAAATGATGAATTAGATAAAATTAGTCCTTTTAATTTATTTATCATATAAATAAAAGAAAAACTTGCAATTAAGCCAAAGATAATAGACAGCAAAATATTTCTAAGCTTTTTAGGACCGATTGGTTCATCCAATAAAGTTGGTTTTGTAATTTGTTTCCAAGGATTTTGGTTTCTTGCTTGTTCTAGTTTTAGAATTATTAATCTATCCTCTAAGCTTTGTAAAATCGATTCATTTCTATCAACTTTTCTAATTAATGATTTATATTGATTTAAAGAGCCAGACGCATTAGAAACTTGTTCTTGTTTTTCTAATGAGAGTTTTATTTGAGAGTTTAAATAATCTAAAGCATCTTTCTTAAATTTTTTGACTAATATTTTTTGAGAATCTTTGAGTTTTGTAATAGTGATGTCGTTTTCTTTATATTTTTCTCTTGCGAAGAAAATTGAGTTTATGTTATCTCTCAAGTCTTCTGCTTTCTTATACAATATTGGATCCAACTCTAGTAAGACTAATTTCTCAGGATTATTTTCAATTTTTTTTATCTGTTCAATTTGATCCTCATATATAATTATATTATAAGTTGAATCTAGATTTATTGACTTGACTTTAGGTCTCTTTTTCTTTATAGGTAATTCAGGACCTAGTACACCACTGCCTCTAGCTCCTCCAAAACCCAAACCTGGATAATTTTCAACAAATGTAGTAGTCTCATCAAAAGCCCGTTCCTTTTGGAAAACCAATTCAATTTGTCCAGCTGTAAGATTTCTTTCTTTTGCATAATTCTCAGATTCAATTAAAGATTGATCTAGTTTAATTTCATATTGATTAATTTGATTTTCAATATAATTAACTGAGTTTTTTAAACTATCTATTTTTGATTGTTTTGAATATTTTTGATATGTTTTTGATATCCCATTTAAGGTTTCTATAATATTTTCTTTATTATTATCTCTTAAAGCAATTCTTAAAACATTTGTATCTTCAATTAAAAATATATCAAGATTGTTATCAAGCCATTCTTTAAAATTCAATTTTTGACTCTTTTTCTGATATAACTTTCTCCTTTTTTTAAAATCTTTAAAATTATCCATTAAAGCATAAGGGCTTTTAAGGATCTCAACCTCTGTGAGTAATTTTGAAGATACTCCTGTTCCTTTTGGTAAACCAATTATATTACCAAATGTTCTGCCTCCAGAAGTTTGAAGAAATCTGTTGAGTGAACTAGAGTTACTATCATCTTCATTTGTTAAAACAATCTGGAATTCTCCCTGCCAAGTAGGTACTCTAGTTTCATTGAAAATAATTGTTGTCCCTAAAAATCCAAATGTAATAGAAATTATTTTGATGAAGTTTCTTTTTAGAATATTTTTAAAGGATTGAAGATCAATTTCATCATTATTTTCACTTAATTTTGTTAAATATTCTAAATCCATCAACTTTTTTAATTCTTAAAAATTTTGAATTAATATTTCTAATATTAACATAATGAATAATTTAAAAAAAAAAATAGCTTCTATATAATTTAATTAAATTTGTAATCTATAAAACTTTTATTTTAATGTTTTTATAAAAACATTTTCATAATTAGATTATTAATTTTTTTATAGTCATAATATTTTTCTATATTAATTCTTGCATTCTTTCCTAACTCTATTCTTAATGCATCATCTTTTAATAGCTTTTCTATAGATAGAGATAATAACTTTATATTATTAGGCTTAACTAATAAACCTGTTTTAAGGTGTTGGACTATTTTATTACAACCCGCGACATCATAAGTTACTAAGCCAATTTCCATCGCGCCAGCTTCTAACAATATTCTGGAAAATCCTTCTCTCCATGAAGGAAGAACAAGAATATCTATAGTTTCTAATAAATCTTTCATATCATCAATATGCCCTAAATAATTGTAATTTTTATTTTGAGTAATCTGAAAAATATATTCATTACTAATACAACTTTTATTATTTTTATCTATATTCCCTGCTAGTAATAATTCGAAATCTATTTTCTTACTTAATAAAATATTGCAAGCATCGATAAGTTCTTCAACACCCTTTTCTTTAGTAAGTCTAGAAGCAAATAAAATTCTTTTTTTGTAATTTTTATTATTTATTTCTTTAGGTCTTTCAGTCTTAAAAAAATCTGTATCAATTCCTGAACCTGGAATTAGATTAATATTTTTCGGATTAACAATATTTTTTTCAATGTAATATTGCATATCTTCTTCATTTTGAAATATGCATTTAAAGCTTTTATCTTTTAAAACATTTGTATATGCAGTGTTAGTAATTTTTACTAAAAATTTGTTGAAAATATCTTTATTAATGTGAATATGACCTCTACCCGTGAAAAAATTATATATTCTTTTATTTTTGAAAAATTTACATGCAATGCTTCCATAAAGAGATGCTTTGATTGTAAAGTTTGCAATAATTGGCACATCTTCTTTTTTTATGATTTTCCAGATATGTATTAAAGAAAATAATTCTTTTATTGGATTTACGGAATGAGGTTTTAAATCCCATTTGATGCAAGTAATACCTTTATTCACAAATTCTTCTTTATATTTATCATCTGGAGCAACTAAAAAAATCTTGAAATTATTATCTTGAAGAGTTTGAATTAGATTAAATCGGAAATTATAAAAATACCAAAAAGAATTTGAAATAAATAATAATTTTTTCATTTTTTTAATAAGTCAAGAAAAAATATATGAGCAGAATTTATTTTTTTAAATTTTTTCATAATACATTGAATACCAATCACAAAACTCTTTAATCCCCTCTTTTATTGAAGTATTAGGTTTAAAACCTGTTAATTCATAAAGAAGCTTGCAGTCCGCATAAGTTTCTTTTACGTCTCCTTGTTGCATAGGCATAAAATTTTTATTGGCTTTGCAGTTCAAATTATTTTCAATTTCAGAAATAAAATCACTTAAGTTTTGAGTATTGGAATTTCCTATATTTACAACTCTCCAAGGAGCTATTGGGGATAAAGAATCTGATTCGATTTTCTTGATTCCTTTTTTAGGGATACAACTTATTAATAATGAAATCGCCTTTACTAAATCAGTTACATAAGTAAAATCTCTTTTCATTAAACCGTTGTTGTATACATCAATAGGCTTATTTTCTTTCATTGCTTTGACAAATTTGAATAAGGCCATATCTGGTCTTCCCCATGGACCATAAACTGTAAAAAACCTAAAATTCGTAATAGGTAAATTATGGATATGTGAATAAGAGTGAGACATTATTTCACATGATTTTTTTGTGGCAGCATAAAAAGACATTTGTGTTTCTGTTTTTTGAATCTCCTCAAATGGCATTTCTGTATTTGATCCATAAACGGAAGACGTTGATGCAATTAAAGTATGAGATACATCATATTTCTTGATCATTTCTAAAATATTAAAAGTTCCAATAATATTAGAGTTTAAGTAAGACCTAGGGTTTTCAATGGAATACCTGACTCCTGCTTGAGCTGCAAGATGAACAATAAATTCTGGTCTGTATTGCTTAAATATTTTTTCTAGGGAATTGAAATTAGTAATATCTAATTTCACTTCAGCAAAGTCTTTGTATTTTTTTAATATTCTTAATCTAGAAAGTTTTAGTTCTACATCATAATAATCAGTTATTGAGTCTATTCCAATTACATAGTAACCTTCATCTAGCAAAAGTTTGCTTAGATGAAACCCTATAAAACCAGCAGAACCAGTTACGAATATATATTTTTGCATAAGAATTACAATGTTAAATCAACATCATTATTTGAATAGATGCCTTTAAGGTCAAATATAATCGAATTTGGTACACAAATTTTTCTAAGAAATTTAATATTTAATGATTTAAAAATTTCATGTTTTACAGTTATTAAAATTCCTGCATACTTTTTTTGAAAATTAGTATTAAGATCGGAAATAATTTTATAATTAGTTATTTTTGAATAATCTGCTACGGGATCGTAAACATCAACATCTAGTCCATATTCAATTAACTTTTCAAGTAATTCTAGCGATTTTGAATTCCTTATATCAGGACAGTTTTCCTTAAAAGTTATACCCATTAATAATATCTTTTTTGAGACTTTGAACAAACTTCTTTTTAAGGCTAGTTTCAAGAAAATATCTAAAACAGCATGAGCCATATTATCGTTTATCTCTCTTCCAGCTAATATTAGATTTGGGCTCATACCTATTTTTTTAGCTTTATAAGTTAAATAATATGGATCTACACCAATGCAATGGCCTCCAACGAGTCCAGGTTCGAAATTAAGAAAATTCCATTTTGTATTTGCTGCTTCAAGAATCTCTTTAGAAGAAATATTTAGTTTTTGAAATATCATTGAAAATTCATTCATTAAAGCAATATTTATATCTCTTTGAGTATTTTCGATGACTTTTGCCGTTTCAGCAACTTCAATAGAACTTACTTTAAAAGTTCCAGCTTTAATTATCCTACTATATAAAGAATTTACAATATCTAGGGTATTTGTATCACTTCCACTAGTCAATTTTACGATATCTTTAATAGTATGAGATTTATCTCCAGGATTTATTCTTTCTGGAGAATAACCTATTCCAAAATCTGTATTTAATTTTAAGCCTGAAATCTCTTCTAAAATAGGTATGCAGATTTCTCTAGTGGCACCTGGGTAAACAGTAGACTCAAAGACTACGATATCCCCTTTTTGTATATATTTAGATACTAGTTTGCAAGCTTCCTCAATATAGTAAAAATCAGGGTTTTTAAAATTATCAATAGGTGTAGGGACGGTAACTATATAAAAATTATTTGATTTTAAATCTATTTCTTTATCACTATACTTTAGCTTACTTTCCTTTAATTCATTTTTCGATATTTCACCGGTATTATCAATTCCAATCCTTAAATCATTAATTCTTTTTGAATTAATATCATATCCGATTGTATCGAAATATTTTGCAAACTCTACAGCTAGAGGGAGGCCTACATAACCTAGGCCAATTATGGCTATCTTGAAACTTTCATTATTACGGGACTGCATTTTGAGAATAATTTAATAATTAATTTATTTAATTTTTTTGGTTTATTTTATAAAGTTGATAAATAATTATTATTGCAGGAATCATAATAATAAAAAAATTCTTTACATAAAAAGCTAAACCTATAGAAGTAAAAAATAACGAAAAACTTATATTTATCCATACAGTATAGTTATGGCTAAGGCCCTTATCTAAAAGAAAATAATGAAAATGTTTTCTATCAGGATAAAATATTGAAGATCCAGATAAGATTCGCTTTAATATTACGAGAATCATATCTGTTAATGGAATAAAAAGGATTGGGAAAATAACTAATAAACTTATATTTGATGAAATAGGAAAAAAATCTGATTGGTTAATATTAGGACTTGTTGAAATCAAACTCATAAAAGCTATAGATGAACCTAGTAAATATGAGCCGCCATCTCCCATTAAAATTGAAGATGGATACCAGTTATATCTTAAAAATCCTAAGAAAGAGCCAGCAATAATTATTCCAATAATACTTTCATTTATAAAATTGTTACCTATTGATACGAAACTTAGTGCCAATAACATTATTATTGATTGTCCTGCAGCTAGTCCATCAAGTCCATCAATCCAGTTAATGGCATTCACTATGCCAGCAAACCAGAAAATTGAGAAAATTAGACTTGAAAAGTTATTTAATTCAAAGATTAAGTTATTACTTAAAGGATAAAGAATATTTATCGTTTCTACTTTACATCCAAATTTCCATATAAAGATTCCAAAAATTGTTTGCATTAAAAGTCTTTTAAAAAATGTTATGCCTACAATGTCTTCTAAAAGACCAAGAAAAAAGTAAAATGATATTGCAAATATTAAAAAATAATTCAGTTCGAAATCGAAAGAATATAAATTATATTGCTTTAAAAGGTAAAAAATAGATATGGAAAAAATTATTGATAAAAAAGCACCTAACCCACCTATTCTGACTTTTTCTTCATAGTTCTTTTTCCTTTTTTTGTCGATGTGGTCAAATAATTTAAATTTAATACCAATTTTTTTTATAATTGGGACCAAAAATATAGATAATATAAAACTTTCTATAAATAAAATTATAAAAACCACCCTTAACAACTAATATTTAATTTTATCCTTTAAATATAAGATCTATAATTATTAAATAAAGATGGCGTGAAACTTAATTTAATAATAATTTTTATTTATTAAGTTTTTTTGAACTATGGTACGTAAAAGTCATTAAAGTAAATTTAATATTGAAAGTCTTAATTAATTTCATTCAATATATTGTTTATTTACAAAAAAAAATTTCTTAAAGCTACAATTTAGTTATAAAAAGCTGCTTTAGAACAAAGGGATTAAATTTTAAATAAAGTGAAAAATATTCTTATAACTGGTGGAGCTGGATTTATAGGAAGCCATACTTTTATAACTTTTTTATAGAAAGGATTTAATATTTATATTATTGATTCTTTTATAAATAGTTCTAAAAAAGTATTTGAAAGTTTAAAAAAATTTTAGATATTTCAAGTCGCTATTATCAAAATACTATTAATATTTTTGAAGTAGATATTAGAGATAATAAATTTTTGGAAAAGCTTTTTTTAGAATTATCCAAAAAATGAGGCAATTGATGGCGTTATACATTTTGTAGGTCTCAAAGCATTTTTTGAATCTACTTTAAATCTATTAATTTATTGGGATGTAAATGTTAACGGATCCATAAATCTTTTAAAAGTAATACAAAAAAATAATTGCAAAACAATTTTCTTTAGCTTTAATTAAAAATATCAAAATTTTTTTCTCGTATACTTTATAAAACTTTAATTTTTTTTAATTATTTTTGAGAATATATATATTGTTTTTTATTACCAAAAGTTTTAAAAATCTTTTCAGAGTATGCATCTCGATCTTTTATTTTTATTGATGGATGAATATCCTTTCCTTCTGCTTGAAAATATCTAAAATAAAAACCTAGATTACATTTATTTTCAAGAACAAAAAGAGATGGATTTGCATCATTTTTAATACATTCTACTAATTTCGATTCTCCTGTATATGAACGAAATTTAGGGAATAAGAAATAATTTTTAAAATAAATAGAATAAGCTATTAGATTATTTATAGATAAGAATAATGCCAACACTATACATATTTTTAATAATTTAGGTCTCTTTAGCTTAATTAATAAATAAAAAGCTATCCCGATTAAAGACAAACTAAAGATTGTACTTTCACAAAAATAACGTGACTCATGACCAATAGAAGGAGCTCCTCGAGAAAAGAATACTGAAAAAATAATAAATAAATTAAAAGATACCAAAAAAATTAATGGAGAAATTTTGAATAGAAAATCCTTTGAAAAAATATAAAATTTATTTTTTACAGCTGTAATGACTAAAATCATATAGAAGATAAAAAGAATAATTGAACATAACAAATAATAATTATTTTGAAAATTTATTAAACTATTAAAAAAACTAGAACCATACGTAAAAATAAATATCAAATATTTACTTAAATCCATAGAAATTCTAGCTTCTAATTTATTGCCTTCAAAAATTTGGTTGTTAATTAAATTTATAATATGGGAATTGTCAAACAAGTAAAAGTAAATTATCGAAAATAAAACTAAAAAAAATAGAAAAGTATAAATTTTTAATTTTGAAATACTATTCTTATAAAGAAATCGTTTAAATATCAACGCAAAAAACGTATTTGGCCATAAAAAAATTCCAGATGCGAAACTAAATTGTGCAATTATGCATAGTAAGATTGAAATTAATATATCTAAATTGTTGAAAATATAATTTTTGTTATTCTTAAATAATAAAAGGGACAAAAATAAAGCACAAATTATAGGTAAAGTCCTATGTATAGCAAATAAAATTGAAAACCTTGTGTAGAAAAATAATGAAGAGAAAAAGCATAGACTAATAGATAAAGAAATAATTTGTTTATGCAGTTTATTTAATTCAAATAATCTAATTATTATTCTTAAAAAAAGACCGTAACATAATATCCAACTCAAAAATCCTAGAAACAAACTCATTCTTGGATTCCAGTAGCGAAATCCAAATGAAAAGATATACTCTAGAATTAAAGGGAAAGCTTTGATACTATCGTTATGAATTACACTTTCGACAAATTCACTTAAATTGGATAAGTTTACTAAATTTTGAAAATCATAAAATAAGAAATATAAACCTCTTAAAGGGGTATAGAAGCCATCATATACTTTATAGTCTGTAATTATTATTAGGACTAAACTAGAACTTACAAATAAAAAATTTAATTTATTTATTAAAAAGTGTCTATTAATTTGGCTTAAAATATAATTTATTCTTAATAATAAATACATATATAATTTTTCTTAAACATACCATTTTTGAGAATTATTGCGGAATTCAACTATTTCGTCAACTATCAATGCACATTAGTCTAAACATTAGATTTATGAAAATCGCCCGAATATATAGCTTAAACTAATAAAATTTTGTGGTACCAGGAAGAATTAAACCTCTAAAATACTTGATGTGATGCAAATTACTAATTAGCTACAATTATTTTTTTTAAGTTCTTAGATGCTTAGTTCTTAATTCTTTTATATAACTTTTTAATGTAAGTTTAATTCCAGTTTCTAAATTAGTTTTAGCTGACCAACCTAATTTATTTAATCTCGATACATCTAACAATTTCCTTGGGGTTCCATCAGGCTTTGATTCATCCCATTCTATTTTACCTTCATATCCAATTATTTTTGAAATTAACTTTGCTAAATCTTTTATGCTTACATCTGATCCAAACCCAACATTAAGTAATCCACAAAAATTACCCAAATCATCATATAAGGTCTTATTATCAGCTGAAATGTTTTCAAGAACAAAAATTGAAGCTTCTGCTAAGTCATCAACAAAGAGAAATTCCCTTTTAGGAGCTCCTGTACCCCAGCAAGTTACTTTATCAATACGTTTTGTTTTTGCATCATAAAATTTTCTTATCATCGCAGGTAAGACATGGCTATTAGCTAAATGATAATTATCCCCTTGACCATATAGGTTAGTAGGCATTAATGAAATTGCGTCGAATCCATATTGGTTTTTTAATGCAGCACATAGTTTTATTCCTGCAATTTTTGCAATTGCATAAGATTCATTTGTCTTTTCCAATTTTCCATTAAGTAAGTAATCTTCTCTTAAAGGTTGGGTTGCTAATTTTGGATATATGCAACTGCTACCAAGAAATAAAAATCTTTTTACATTAAATCTCCATGCATTTTCTATTACATTATTTTGGATTTTAAGATTTTCAAGTATAAAATCCGCCGAAAATTTTGAATTTGCATTTATACCTCCTACCTTTGCTGCTGCAAGAATTACAACATCTGGTTTATTATCTTTAAACCAATTTTCTACCTGGCTTTGATTTAGTAAATCTAAATCTTGTCTTTTAGGGCAAAGTAATTTTTTATATCCCTTGCTAATTAGGTTTCTTTTAATTGCGCTACCGACCATCCCAGTATGTCCAGCGATAAATATTTTTAAATCTGGAGAAATCAACATAAATTAAATTTATTTTTAATCCTAACTTTCT